>Ga0316190_10002580_pt1 | contig 13159 bp, 12 predicted proteins | sample Eddworburrow2_MG_FD_204929 | JGI IMG/M metagenome (GOLD analysis project Ga0316190, IMG submission 204929) | Coastal sediment microbial communities from Maine, United States - Eddy worm burrow 2 | ecosystem: Environmental > Aquatic > Marine > Coastal > Sediment | place: USA: Maine | collected... | reverse complement strand
CTCCCTTAAAATATGGTCCCTGGGAACAGGTATCTTCAAACATTGCAGAAGGTTTGGTGGAACGTGGCATTGATGTAACATTATTTGCGTCGGGCGATTCTTTTACAAAGGGCAAGCTGGCTTCAGTCTGTAAGCTACCCTATGCCGAACATCCGGAGCTTGATCCCAAAGTTGAGGAGTGCCTGCACATCAGTCATTTAATGGAACAGGCCCATCAATTTGATATCATCCACAATAATTTTGATTTTCTGCCACTTACCTATTCTGGTCTGATCAAAACGCCCATGGTGACTACGATTCATGGCTTTTCTTCTCCAAAAATTATTCCCGTCTATAAAAAATACAACAAAAGCTCTTACTACGTTTCCATAAGCGATTCGGATCGCAGCCCGGAACTCAGTTATAGTGCCACGGTATACAATGGCATTGATTCAAGGGAGTTTAGTTTCAATGCTGAATCGGGTGAAAGCCTGTTATTCTTTGGAAGGATCCATCCCGAAAAAGGAGTGTCTGAGGCCATCGAAATTGCAAAAAAATCAAATAGAAAGTTGATCATATCCGGTCTGATTCAGGATCAGGAATACTTTGCCCGTAAAGTGGATCCACATATAGATGATCGGGATATTATATATGTGGGCAATTCCGGTCCAGTAGAGCGAAACAAGCTTCTGGGGGAAGCTTTTGCCCTACTGCATCCCATTGGATTTGAAGAACCTTTTGGCCTCAGTGTGGCCGAAGCCATGTTGTGTGGAACCCCGGTCATTGCATTCAACAGGGGATCCATGCCTGAACTTATTCTGGATGGTAAAACCGGCTTCCTTGTAAATAAGGTTGAAGAAGCGGTGGAGGCTGTGAACAGCATTGAATTTATTAACCGGAGAGATTGTATGGAGTGGGCTTCCTCTACATTTAGCAGAGAGAAAATGGTGGATGGATACCTGGATGTTTACCGGAAGATCCTTCGTTAGCAGTATATGGCAAGGTAGGTATAGCCAAGTGAATCAGGATCAACTCCGCATCTCCTCAAAGAAGGGGGTTCTTTTTTCTTCGACGCAGGTGGCAGCATAGAGGTATAGCGCTGCACTCCAACTCTGCCAATCCTGACCTGCAGGCCTACCGTCCCCGGCCCTCAACCACTCATTAAATCCAAAATCTACACCCCCCGAAGAGGAGGCCCTGATCGCATGGGTCAGAGCCATGAGTTTTTCACCGGCAAGCCTGTACCTTTTGGCTGCCACCAAGGCTGCAACGTAAATTCCGCAAATAAAAGGCCATATACCCCCGTTGTGGTATTCCCCAGGATTGTTAAAGCTTGAATATCTTTCTCGCCAGTCAGGATCCCCGGGCTTTGTAAAGGGAAAGAAATTTGGAGGCAGATCAAGGGCCAGTGTACCGCTTTCCCTCATCCCTGCGCATTCCTTCTCAATCCAGGATATCATTTGTGAAGCCCGAGTTGGAGACGCAATCCCTGAGAGTATGGCCAGGGAGTTGCCTAAGAGATCGAATCGTTCGCTGCTGTAAATTTTATAGGACCAAAAAGCATAATAGGGTTTATGTTTTAATAGCAGACCTTCGTGGACGTGTTGATGCTTTTGCCCGCCGCTAATGGTAAACCTTACCATCTCCCTTCTTAAATTATCGGCCCGTTCATCTTGCTTATACAGACGAAGGTAGCTGTATACCAGGGTATTCACAAAAAGACCGTAGCCAAGCACCCATTGTTCATCCCTCCAGTCGCTGGTGGGTTGCTGAGCAACCAGGTAGCGGGAAGTGGGGCTTTGATACTCCATCCATCTGAGTGCTTTTTCAACTGCCTCAAGAAGAAATTCTTCTTCACCCGTAAGAATGCGAAAGATGGCAATACCCAATAAAAACAAGGGTGTAGAATCACTGGATCCCCTGTTCTCCCTATCGTGCACCATGGATGGGATATGGCCCAGCTCACTCTGGTTTTCTGCCAGGGTGGTTAACACCAGCCGGACGCTATCTATCAGTTTTTGATCGCCGGATACAGATATGCCCAGGATCGAAATCAACAAATCTCTTGTGTAGGGTTCCGGGTATCCCCAGCCTGCCGTTCGTGGAAGTCCATGATAGGGTCCGTGGGTATTGTGGCGAAGTACTTCCAGTGCAGCCTCCCTGGCTAATGCGACTTCCTTCCAATCTATGGCCTTCATGGTGTTTTTTAGTTAATGCCCAGGGCATCGTCTATAATCTGAACAAACTGGCGTGCAACGATCCGGTAGTCGAAATGTTCCACCGCACGCACCCTGCCCGCCTTGCCCATCTTTTCACGCAATGCTGCATCCTTCATAAGGATCAAAAGATATTTTGCGATATCATGCACATTGGCACGGTAATCCACTGTTCGTGGTTTGCTGAAGACTACCTTGTGGCTCTCTTCGAATCCGGATTCTTCGCCAAGAATCACCTCACTGGCGACAATTTTTCTGGCGATCTTAGCCAGGTAAGCAGATTCTCCATGGACCAGTGTATCCAGCATTCCCATGGCTTTGATCCCTATTACCGGTTTTTCACATGCACCGGCTTCCACCTGTGGCATCCCAAATCCCTCCAACCGTGAAGGGGCTGCATAAATATCACATGCCCCTATCAGGTAGGGCATAAAGCTTCGTGAAATGGTGTTGGTGGCATAGATTACGCTTTTATCAATCCCGAGGGTGTTGGCTAATTCCAGATCTGCCAGGTTCTGCAACTTGGTGCGGGGTTGGGGCCATACCTTACAAACATATTTCCAGTCGGGCGACTTGATATCATTGACTGCAAGTGCCTGCATCACCTCCTGTGCCCCTTTTGATGCAGCATCACCGCCCACGGTCAGGATCATGATCTGCTCAGGTGAAACACCCAGTGCTTCTCTTACTGCCATAATCTTCGGATCGTCTTTCCTGAAGGGCACGAAGGCATCCGTATCGCAACCTACAGGCAGTACTTTGATTTTCGCTTCCTCAATTCCGTCGCGAACATACATTTCTTTCACCCAGGTGGAGGTGACCAGGATAAGGGGAAGTGCATTCAATACTTCCTGGTAATTGGCAATATACCCATCGGCTACCAACCAGGGTACTGCTCTAACTCCATAGCGTTGAGGGTGTAGCACCAGTTCAGGGGTATGGCCCCAATAACCCACACCAACCACAACATCGGGCTCAAACCAGCGGTAGTACCATTCCTTCTCCTGGGCTGATTCGAAATGCGCAGCATGGGCGTCAACACCCATTTCCAATAGCCCTCTGTATAAGAGGTCTCCCTGGGTGGCAAGTCCACCGGGAGAGGGCGGGTAATCATATAGAACAAGTACTTTCATCTGACGGCTCCATTAAATTTAATCAGTTTCCTGGCTTCAAAAGAATTATGAAACTGCCAGAAGGATTCTGCCCGGGGTGTCGTCTTTGCTTCAAAACTACTAGTCTCAAATCCGTAGGTCTCCGTAATGATGCTGTATTTTCGCTGCCAGATCCTTTTTGAAAGCGTCCGGTAAATGGCCGCAGTCTGAATGGGTCGTGGCAAAAATTCCTTATTGCCGTCCTCATAAGCAAATACCCAGTGTTCACCGGTCGATATTCTTCCCGAATGCCAGAGTCTGATCACTGCCTTACCCGTCTCCTCATGCCGGATGTGCCTGGTATATTCACCTGAAGGATGGTGAGAAATGACCAGGTCATAATACTGCGGAGGCAATAATTCAAGAATGGCATTCTCTGCCTCATTTTCCTCCAGCGGTCTCTGATCGGGTCCATCATTCAGGTCTCCCATGGCCCCTTCCGATTTTAATACCTGTAAGGCCTGCCTGAACTTGGGAGCCCGGTCCACATCGCTTCCCCGGCAAAGACAGACGATAAAGCATTCCCAGGAAGGATGGTTCAGGATGGTCCCTCCTGCCCATAAGGTCTCATCGTCAGGATGAGCCACAATCAGGGCAACTTTTTTCGAATTTAGCCTTTCCATCTCTTGATTCCCATATGTTAATCTCTCCAGGCGTATAAATCATCTCAATTTGGATATTAATTTCCTAAGCGAATTTTGTGCTTGATTGTCACTGAGTATTACAGCAATTATTGCCATAACCAAAAGAATGTGAATGACATCACCAGCGCCGGTACCGAAAAATCCTATGATCCAGGAGATAACCAGGATAAAGGCTAGAACATACATTGCATTCTTCATGTCGACAAAGTTTAATGGACCATATAAGATGGCCCTGGTACATCTATAAAGGTAATTCTCCTGGTCTGCGAATGTATTGCACAATTTGGGCTAAGAGTTACATCATTCACATGTTTTCCAAGAAAACTATCTGATGAACCTCAATGAGTGACAAGTGAAATCTGACTACCTGGAGTCTTTGAGCTCTTTCAACAGCTCTTTTAAATGGATGGTCGCATAGGTAGAAGCATGATCTGACATGGCATAGGGGATAATCAAATGTTCGTTATGAACCATTGATCCACAGGAATATACCACATTCGGAACATACCCTTCTCTTTCTTTTGAATTGGGAATCAGAAGAGGGTTTTTCAATCTTCCAATCTCTTTTTCGGGATGATGAATATCGAACAGGGAAGCCCCCAGAACATATTCTCGCATGGGGCCAACCCCATGGGTGATAACCAGCCAGCCATCCTCTGTTTCTATGGGTGAGCCTCCATTCCCTATTTGAACGAATTCCCAGGGGAATTTGGGTTGCTGCAATAATTTTGCCTCACGCCAGATTGTCAAATGATCCGAAAAAGCAATGTAATTTTTATAACCATCCAGGCGGCAAAGCATGGCATATTTACCCTTAATTTTTCTGGGAAATAGTGCCATTCCTTTGTTAACGGAGATTTCCCCATGCAGAGGTGAAACCTTGAAATGGTAAAAATCACTTGTTTCAAGCAACTTTGGCAAAATAGTATTGCCGTCATATGCTGTGTAAGTGGCATAATATTTAGATTCGCCCTTATCGTCTCTGAATTTCACAAAACGGGCATCTTCAATGCCATTTCTTTCATTCACTGATACCGGGAAAATAACCCTTTCGGATATATTGGTATCCAGGGAAAATTCCAGCTCATAATGGGATGAAGCCAACCAGGTAATCTGGTTAAACAATATCTCTTTATCACGCGCGAGGTGTAGCGTTTTTCTGGTTTCGTCTATACAATCAATAAGCTCTCTGTAGGTAAATTGGTCATTTAACTTATCCATGATTAATTCAGGTGGAATTATTCCACCTGCACCCAGCATTTCATTCAGTTTATGAGCGAAAGATTCTTTTTCGTAAACATGGCGTTGAATATGTTCCGCCTCTTCCAGCATTTTACCGGTGGGTTCCAGGCTAAGGTTACAATCCTTATCCAAGATCCCGCTCCTGAATACAATGGAAGATATATGTCCCTCTCCTGTACCCCTGAAACTGAATATGACCCTGAGCTGCCCCTTACCAATCTCTTTTTGATCAGGATGCGCCATGATGGAGGGATTAAAGAAAGCTGCAGACTCTATAGAATATTCCATGGTAAAGTAGGCACCAATGAGCATCCTTCTGAAATCATCAATTGAATCCGGATCCATATCCATTTGGCTAATCAGGTGGGCTATCTTATTGAAATGATTTTCGAAGATCTTGGAAATATTCCTGTGACGCATGGAATAATCTCTCAGCGTCTGTTTCAAAGTAAGCAAAGCATCCTCTTTAGACATTTCCAATACTGAACGAATGATGCTTGTAGCCCTTTCGTTGCCTGAAAACAGAAAACGAGCGATGATTTTGCTTGGATCGGGTTCGAATATGGTGTCTCTTCTGTTTACGATAACCTGCATTTCTCTAAGCTTTATCTGCCAAAGTTAATCTCTAAAGTCAAATAAGATAATTTGCTTTGTTTTATTTATTAGCGGGATAAAAATATTCCATGCCATTTATAGTTTTCCTGATCCCGAATTGTAGGGAAACTAAAAGAGCTTAACCATAAAACCTCGTGCTATTTTCTCACCAAAAAACGCTGTATAAAAGAAGTAAGATGAGGAGAATGACCAGAGACAGAATATTGAAGACTTTTCCCGTCCTGAACCAATGCCTTTCAAGCTGGATATATTTTGGAGCTACTCTCTTTTGCTCGAGCAAAGAAATGATGATAATTAATAATGAGGTCAGGAAAAAAGCAAGGACCATCTGGTCGAGAAAAGGCATCTCACTAAAAATGAATTTCAATGCCACCGAAATTGGAATGGAAAGAATCACCCCTGTAAAGGCAGCATTGGATGTAGTTTTTTTCCAGAATATTCCCAGGATAAAAATCGCCACGATTCCCGGACTGATCATTCCCGTGTATTCCTGAATAAATTGAAAGGCCTGATCGATTGTTCCTAATAAGGGAGCAATGCAGGCCGCCATAAACATGGCAACAATACCTGAAATTCTTCCCACCCTTACCATATCATCCTCCGAAGCATCTTTCTTTATAAAGACCTTGTATATGTCCATGGTGAAGATGGTAGAGGTGCTGTTGATTATGGCACTGAGTGATGAGACAATCGCAGCTATCAGAGCCGCAAAAACAAGCCCCTTGATGCCACTGGGAATAAAGGTGCTCAAAAGCCAGGGATAGGCTTCGTCAGGCTTGGCAATATCAGCATGAAGTACAAAAGCCACAATTCCGGGAACCACAACAACTAATGGGAGCAAAAGCTTTAGGAAACCGGCGAAAACCATGCCTCTCTGTGCTTCCCTGAGGTTTTTTGAGCCAAGTGCCTTTTGTATAATATATTGGTTCGCACCAAAATAGTAGATGCCTGCAATCCATATCCCTCCAAAAATGGCCCGAATGCCCGGCAAATATTCAAAGCCTGGCGATGACTTCTGAAGGATCATATGAAACTTCTCGGGTGCCTGGCTATACAACATCCTGCATCCTTCCAGAAATCCCTCTCCGTCACTCACTGCATTAATGGACAAAATGGTGGTCAGAATTCCTCCTGCCATCAGGAAAAATACCTGGATGATATCTGTACTGGCAATTGCCTTCAGCCCATTAAATATGGTATACAATAAGGAGAATATGGCCAATCCGAAAACCCCGTAAATCAGCCTGATCCCAAAGATGGTTTTCAGGGCCAAGGCACCCAGGTAGACAATGGAGGTAAGGTTAACAAATATGAATAGGGCAAGCCAGAAAAAAGCCAGGACCGATTTCAGAGAATCGCTATAGCGAAGCGCCAGGAACTGAGGCATGGTATAGATCCCCTTTTTTACAAAGACTGGAAGAAAGAATTTGGCGACCAGTAGAATGAATATTGCAGCGAGCCACTCATAAGTGGCTATACCCAAGCCGATGGCATAGCCTGAGCCGGACATTCCAATAAACTGCTCAGCACTGATGTTGGCTGCGATAATGGAAGTTCCAACCAGCCACCATGGCAGAGTCTTGCCGGCAAAGAAGTATGCCTGACTATCCCTTTTTTCACCTTTTGATCTGGAGAGATAATTCCCAACAAAAATGATAAGCAGACCGTACAGGCTGAAGATGATGGTATCTAATAGAGTCAAAGCCTGTTGCTATTTACCCGTGTTTTAATTCAAATTCTTTCACGCCCTCCACAATGGCCATCAGGTTTTCCCATGGAACTTCGGGTTCAACCATATGTGTTGGTCCCACCACAATTCCACCCTGGGATCCGCACTGTTCCAGCCTGGAAACTGTGGTATCTTTTACCTGTCCCGCGGTGCCATAGGGCAATAACTCCTGGGTGCCAATAGTACCCCAGAAGGATAGTTTGTCACCATACTTCTTATGCACTTCATTGAAAGACATACACTCGGGTTGAACCGGATTAAGTATATCCACCCCAATCTCAATCAAATGGTCGATGAATGGAGTAATATATCCACAGGAATGGTAAAATATCAATACATGTGGATTCACTGCACGGGCAGTCTCAATGACCCTTGAAAGCCTTGGTTTCAACCAACGCTCCCAGAATGGAACGTCCATCATAATCGATTCCTGTGTTCCGATGTCATCACCCAGGGAAATGATATCGGCTCCAGCTTCGGTGTAGGTCCTGACTTTTGCACAGGCAAACTCAGTGATCTTATCCAGTAAAACCGTGGCCTTCTCATCTTCCATCATCATATCCATCATAAGCTCTTCCATCGAACGCATGTACCAGCTGGCCTCCCAAACAGTCATCTGCATAAATGCGAATGAGGCCAGGCCCCGGGTATGAAGTCCTGAGATCATATCTGTCAGGCTCTCCTTCTCTCCTTCCGGCACCGAGGGATAAGGGTAATCAATGATTTCATTGAGTTCTGCTCCTTTCAAGGGATGATGCATCCGGGTCATGTGGAATGCCCATTCCGATCCCTTGGAATGACCTATCCCATATTCATCGATTCTTGTATCTTCTGGAATAATCTCTCTTTTGAACAGCTCTCGTCCATCAGAATAGTTCTTTTGTACATCCATTTCAAAGGACCTGTGACCCAGGCCAAAGAAGGACTGGTAGTCACTGTGTCCATACTTTTCCTTGAAGATCTCAATCTGGGAGTCACACAGAACATAGTCAAGCGGAACTGATGAAAACCCTTCTCTCCGTAAGGTGCGTTTCACATTTTCTCGAGCTGTGATCATAATTAAAAAGTCAGAACAATTTCATTTTCTTAGAATTAAGTATTCTTTACAATATATGAAAGCTTCAATAAAATCATTCTGACTTGGACTTAAAAATACCACTCAAGCTCAATGTTGTGAATGATCCTACCAAGGAGCTGCTTCAATTTTTATATGGAGTTGGGGTAATAAATAAACAATCTCCTTCGGCCAATTGTTATACAATACTTTTCGTTCTATTCATTTCATTATTCATTATAAATAAAACGGTTATGAGAAACTTAGAAACGGAAATTACCATTAAGGCATCGCCGGCTGAAGTTTGGGATATTCTTTTGAATCATGAGGCCTACGCAGAATGGAACCCATTTATCAAAGAGATCTCCGGACCAGCTCAACCGGGAGAAAAACTTTTGATCAATATCCAACCACCAGATAGTAAAGCCATGGTATTCAAGCCTCTTGTATTAGTCAATGAAAAGGAAAAAGAATTTCGATGGATAGGAAAGCTCTTTGTGAAGGGGATTTTTGATGGTGAACACTACTTCTTGCTGGAATCAGTTGGCCCAAATGAAACTCATTTTACTCAAGGGGAAAATTTCACCGGAATATTGTCAGGATTAATGATGAAGATGATCGGAAAAAATACATTATCAGGATTTGAATCAATGAATGAAGCACTTAAAAAGAAAGCTGAAAGTTAGCTTCTTAATATGAAAATTAGGGAAATTCCCACCAAGGAATGAGTAGAACTCCCCAAAAAGCAGATTCTAGAACGCATTAACTGTTATTCTGGCCCATAGGGAGGTAATCAGGAAGACCTGCTTTTGACCGCCTTGCAGAGAATGGTCTGCGTTTTAACCATTTTCACACCACAGCCCTGTGTTCTCCAACACGTGCTTCCTTACTCTCGGGCAGAAACCATCACAATGTAAATGTGGGTTCAGTAATGGAAATCGCCACGGGATTTGCCGGGAACCAGGGAATCAGACCGGATAACCCAAAGTATGTTGCTGAGACCCTTAGACAAAATGGCTACAGTACTGCTGCATTTGGGAAGTGGGCCTATGAGAAGATTTACTTGAGAAAGGATCAAAAACACTTGTGGTCACCCGGGGTTAATTCTCCAGTTATCGCATCCCAATTCGTGATCCCTATGTAATGACTCCCGTCTTCTCCTTTAAGATGGTATTTCCAGGTAGATCTCATTTCAAGGGGATACCACGTGCCTTTCTCCTGATATTTGAATTTTTCACCGGTCACCCAACTTGTTGCTTCACCATGTGCCTGGACTATTTGCCTCTGCCAAACATCATCCTTGTAAAAATCAACAACGTGAAGTTTCATAACACCATAAATATAGTCCACCGATACACCATCGCAAAATACTTGGGTACCCCAAGATTGTTCAATCCACCATGAATTACCATTGGGATTAAAATTCTGTGCAGAGAGTTGGATAAAGCCAGCGCCAATAAACAGGCAAAGAATCAGAAAGATGCTTTTCAGTTTCATAATCACAAATTTTAAATTAAACATTAACTAAAGCTTTTATACAGTATTCAGGTACATGGCTATAGTAAAATTAAATGATATAAGGGTAGACACTTTGCAACCTGGTTGCACAAATATTAGAAATCAGGAAAGTAATTCTGATTATGTCGCATATTATTTAGAATTGGAACCTGTGAAGTCTTTCCCTTTCAGGAGGCAGTAATTTCATGGTCTTCCATGGGAGAATCACAACATATCATTTTCCTCAAGCCAATGTCTGACTCTTTCATGTTCTGCCTGGTATTTGGCTTCTATATCCTTGGCTATTTGCTGGAATTCCAGATCGTTTCTTAAATTGTCAAATAGTGGATCATTATTGATATCCTTGACCATCCATAATGGCATCCTTTGCCTTTGATTAATTTTTCTTAGATTTTCATAGGCTTTGTCTTTGTCCCCCCGAAATGCATATATAGTAGCAAAACAATAGAAATTATGAAAATCTTGATAAAAATACTGACGATCCACTTCGGCCAGGTTAAGCAGAACCTTCAATCCTGAGTCAAAGTAGTATTCAGCTTCTTCTTCGAATCCATTAATCCAATAAGCGTAGCCAAGCCGAAATGTTTCCCAAACGCCGAGTCTGTCAAAAGTCTTTTTTAGGATTTCATACTTTTTAAAATATTCTAAGCATTTATCAAACTGACCAAGGTACAGGTATTGAGTCCCTATGAGATAAACAATCCAGTCATCCGTTGAATCAATGGCATGGGATTTTATCCCGAATTCAATAGATTTTTCGAAATTACTGTAGTTGTCTTCTACATTGGCTAAAAGACTATAATGGGTTGCTGAATCGTCATCAAGACTAAGAGCTTCCAAAAGAAAGAAATTGCATTTCTCTTTGAAACCAGACATACCATATGCACCAGCAATTTTTCTATATATGGAAGGCAGGAATAGCCCTCTGTTCAATGAAGCAGCTTTATGAAAATTACCAAGGGATTCTACGAAGTCATCCATGTATTGTAATACACCCTTTTGATAGTATGCTTCCCATGAGTTTGGATTGTGCATTATGGCCTTATCATATTCATCAATAGCCTGTTCTATTCTACTACGATACCTATAATAATCTCCTCTTATTACATAAGCCTCAGCTAGTTGATCGTTGTATGAAAGAGCCCTGTTGACCAGGATAAGCATAGAGTCCATGTATTCCTCCTTAAACAACTCATCCCATCTATGCTTAATCCTGTATACCCTTGCTAATCCGATATATGCCAGGGCAAATGTGGAATCATATTCTAATGCTTTATGATACAGATTTTCAGCTCTCTCAAGCGGTTCCTGGCTTTCATCATCTGACCCGAATTTATCAAGTTCTGCTTTACCTCTTAAATAAAAATCATATGCAGTCAGGCTTGTAGTTGGTGGTTTTTCAATAAGTTGCTTTTCTTTCGAGGTTATAACAGCCTGCAATTCTGTAGCAATGGATTCGGAAATTTCAGCGTATATGCGGGTAATTGCTTCAACGCTCTCAATTTGCTCTTCATAAGACCATGCCAACAGGTGGCTGTCAGTTGACGCTTCTATCAATTGTATTCTCAGGATAATTGTATCGCCATATTTCTGACCGCTTCCTTCAATCAGGTAATTCACACCCATAGCTTCGGCGATTTCGGGAGTTGGAAGCCTGATCTGATCCCTGTATTGCTCAACGGAGTTGCGGGAAATTACCCTAAGATCCCCTATGGTTTGAAGTTTGAAAAGGAGCTGCTCCATGATCCCATTGAGAAAGTACTCATTTTCCTTTTCAGGACTATCGTTTATAAAGGGAAGAACGGCGATGGAGTTTTGATTGATTTCAGCCGTATTAATCTCAGTATTCTTCTTTAATACAATGATAAACATGACTATAGACGAAACCACCGCCAGTGTTGTTACTGAGACGAAAATGAGGTTCAGTGAGATTGAGTGTTTCCTGGTAATTCCGGAAGATCCAATACGTTTTACTTTCCCGGGCGGATATCCAAAGTGTTCTTTGAAACAGGTATTGAAATAGGATGGACTACTAAAACCGACACGATAGCAAATTTCAGAGACATTGGCCACCTTATTCTGCAACATATCCTTGGCCTTTGACAGCCTGAACTCCTTGATCATTTGACTGGGTGATTGCCCGGAAAGAACTTTTAACCTGCGGTGCAATTGTGATCTGCTGATCCCAATTTCATGGGCCAATTGATCAACTCCGAAGGATTCATTCGCAAAGTTATTTTCAATCGCTGAATGTACTCTTTCAAGGAACACCTGGTCCATAGAACTGGTTTCATTCATCAGAGATCGTTTTGCGCTTAACTTGACACACAACAAGTTAGTTAAAAATTTTCATATGGAATTCAATCAATAAATTAACATGTTTCATGGCCTGCCCCATTTGTTGCGGTGAGAATATATTTACACATCAAACCGAAAAGCACCTTAAAGTAAATTGTCGGGGTAGCTGGCTTACAAAAGCAAGCTTTTGACGCCATCGACAAAGCAAAGAGGCTGTATCATAAGTCAATACTAGACGGTTTCTTCTAGAAGATTGCAGAGAGTTCAAGGAGGTGGACATGAAAACTGGCTTGTCCCTTTCAATGAAATCAGGAAGTCACCATTATGTGAGTTTTTCTGTGTTTGTGACTTTTTAGGTCATTAAATATCACTTTGCTTAAATTGTAATAGACTACATAACAGCACTATACGACAAGATGAGGTGTGCGTAATCCTAAGTAACAAGTCATCAAGTAGTATAAAAGTCACCACCCTGTGACTTGCCATAAATCCGAACAGAGGATATGGGCAATAGTAAGGTTTGATTGAAAGGGTAGCCTAAACGAGCAAGAGGTTATATCTTTTGATATAGCCCCTTTTTCTCTTTTGTCGGGGTTTTTGAACGAAGTTCGAACCTTCTTCGAGGGAGAAGAAGGTTGATCCAGCATGGCCTCAGGCGGTTTCGGCCAGATCTTCAAATCAAATCGCCCTGATCCTGGAAAAATCCCTTTAAG
>Ga0316190_10002577_pt1 | contig 13167 bp, 12 predicted proteins | sample Eddworburrow2_MG_FD_204929 | JGI IMG/M metagenome (GOLD analysis project Ga0316190, IMG submission 204929) | Coastal sediment microbial communities from Maine, United States - Eddy worm burrow 2 | ecosystem: Environmental > Aquatic > Marine > Coastal > Sediment | place: USA: Maine | collected... | reverse complement strand
CTGCATGAAAAACCAGTAAACCACAGACCAGACTTACTACAAGACAGGCGCACAGAGATACAGGCCCAAGTGTAAGGGACAGACTCTTTTTTCTCGTTTTTGATATTAAAAATAATTGCATATAATTGTGTCAAATTTAAATCTATAATCGTTCATAATCATGAACGCTGATAATAAAAATAGAACTCTGCTCATCAGTAACATTTTAAATAATGATCATTGTTCATTTTCTGCCTTGTACAAAAAAGCAAACTCTATCCAGGAGATTGATCGTAATTTAAAAAAACTACTCGATCCATCTTTAAAAGATAAATTCGAACTCGCTAATATAAACGCAGAGATTGCGATTCTATTAGTCAGTTCATCAGCCTGGGCAACCCGACTTCGTTATAATATTCCAGCAATCCTTGATGCCTTTAACAATCAACTAAATCTTACTTCTGTTAAAACAATCAGAATTAGAGTTAAAAAACCTATCCCTGAAAACCCTGATTTAAATAAAAAACCGATTTATTTATCGAATAATTCAGCTCAATTTCTAAATGATGTTGCAAATAATTTTAGCGATCCTGAACTACGCAAATGTTTTTTAAATATTTCTAAACACCGTATTAAATAATATTAATTTACCGGCATCGCCTGCATAAATGAAATCGGTGCTTTATGTTCATCCTTAAAGGTTACCAGCTCCCATGAATCTTCATTAGCCATCAATTCACGTAACAATGCATTATTAAGCGCATGCCCTGATTTAAATCCCTCAAATGATCCAATTAAACTGTATCCCAATAAATACAAATCACCGATCGCGTCCAGTATTTTATGTTTTACGCATTCGTCTTCATACCTTAAGCCATCTTCATTAAGGATGCGATAGTCATCGACTACAACCGCATTGTCCAGACTGCCGCCTAATGCCAGGTTATTCTCGCGTAATAATTCTACATCGCGCATAAAGCCAAAGGTACGGGCTCGGCTTACCTCCTTAACAAATGAGGTTGTAGAAAAATCTATTTCAGCCTGACAATTTTTATCATTAAATGCCGGGTGATCAAACTCAATGGTAAAACCTACTTTAAATCCATCAAAAGGTTCGAACATAGCCCATTTCCCATCGTGCTCAACACGAACCTTTTCTTTGATTCTCAAAAATTGCTTCGCAGAATTCTGTTCTTCGACACCTGCAGATTGAATTAAGAATACGAATGGACCGGCACTGCCATCCATTATAGGAACCTCATCAGCACTCAGATCGATATAAGCATTATCAATACCAAAACCTGCCAGAGCCGAAAGCAAATGCTCAACGGTTGAAATTCGAACATTATCTTTTACTAATGTAGTGGAAAGACTGGTATCACCGACAAATTCAGGACTAGCTGGAATCTCTACTGTAGGAGATAAATCGACGCGACGGAAATTAATTCCAGAGTTTACAGGTGCGGGTCTTAGGGTTAAAAATACCTTTTTACCCGTGTGTAGACCTACTCCGGTAGCCCGAATTACGTTTTTTAATGTCCGTTGCCTTATCATCTTTACTCGTTAAAACTTACTCTCTATAGGAGCTATTGTTCTTATCTATTTGTTTTATAGGCAATTTTAATGCCGGCAGCGAGGCTCGACCCGGAATTCCCCAATTCCGGGGTCTACTATACCACGTAAAAACCGGATTTAGTCTGCTTGTCTCCTCAAAAATGCAGGGATATCAAGATAGTCGGTATCTCCCGACGTTACTTCTTCATCTGCCTCTGGTACTTGATTTCGCATCACCGTAGGGCGTTCAAAATCTTTATAATCAACACTTATAGTCTCATTTTGAACCAATTTGATGCGCGATGCATCTTCTTTGATGATGTTCCCGAGTCCAGTAGCAACAATTGTAACCCGGATATCACCAGACATCTCAGGATCGATAACCGTTCCAACAACCACTGTTGCATTATCAGAAGCAAACTCCTTGACTGTTCTACCCACTTCATCAAATTCACCAATAGACAGATCCATACCGGCAGTAATATTAACCAGAATGCCTCTGGCACCCGATAGATTTACATCCTCTAATAATGGACTAGATATTGCCGCCTCAGCCGCGACAGTCGCACGTTCTTCTCCTTGCGCCTTTCCGGATCCCATCATAGCCATGCCCATCTCAGACATTACCGTTCTGACATCTGCAAAATCCACGTTGATCAAACCAGGACACGTTATTAATTCAGCAATACCCTGCACAGCACCTAACAACACATCATTAGCTGCACCGAAGGCATTTAATAAACTCACATCTCTGCCAAGAACACTCAGTAATTTTTCATTTGGTATAGTGATCAATGAATCAACAAACTGACTTAACTCAACAATGCCTTCCTCAGCAACAGCTGCTCGCTTCTTCCCTTCAAAAGCAAATGGTCGCGTCACAACTGCCACGGTCAATATTCCCATTTCTTTTGCAACTTGTGCGACTATTGGTGCTGCACCGGTACCCGTACCGCCACCCATACCTGCGGTAATAAAAACCATATCAGAACCTTCTAGCACATCCATTAAGCGATCACGATCTTCAAGGGCAGCTTGTCTTCCGACCTCCGGATCGGCGCCTGCTCCTAACCCTTTGGTCATGTTAGTTCCCAATTGTAAAACTGTTTTAGCATTTGAATTTCTAAGTGCTTGCGAATCTGTATTAGCACAAATAAATTCTACGCCTTCTATACTGGCTCCCAGCATATGCTGTAACGCATTGCCACCACCACCACCGACACCTATTACTTTTATAATAGCCGCCTGATTAGTTGCATCGACTAATTCAAACATCTTGTAACCTCCTACATTGCATTTAGTTATTAATTAAAAATTACCCTGAAACCAACTCTTCATTCTTTCAAAAATACCCTTAACACCATCATTAATGTGAATCTGCGTATTACCCTCTTGACTCTGTCGTTTTCCAAAAATAAGTAAGCCAACACCCGTTGCATAAATTGGACTTTTTACAACATCTGACAAACCTGAAACATATTGCGGAATCCCAAGACGAACTGGCATATGAAAAATTTCTTCAGCCAATTCAATAACACCTTCCATCTTTGAACTGCCTCCAGTCAGAACAATTCCGGCGGCGATCAAACTTTCATAACCGCTGCGTCTTAATTCAGCCTGAACCAGAGTAAATAATTCTTCATAACGTGGTTGCACAACTTCTGCTAACGTTTGTCGGGCCAATCGGCGTGATGGACGATCACCAACGCTTGGCACTTCGATGCTCTCATCATGATTTGCCAATTGTGTCAGTGCGCAAGCGTATTGAACCTTTATATCTTCCGCATGTTGAGTTGGTGTGCGTAATGCAACAGCGATATCATTAGTGACCTGATCACCCGCTATTGGGATAACAGCAGTATGATGAATTGCTCCATCAGTGAAGACAGCAATATCAGTCGTACCGCCACCGATATCAATCATGCAAACACCAAGGTCTTTTTCATCTTCGGTCAAGACTGAATAGCTTGAAGCTAATTGCTCCAGAATAATATCGTCGACCTCCAGGCCACAACGACGTACACACTTCACTATATTCTGTGCAGCACTAACGGCGCCCGTGACCATATGCACTTTTGCTTCAAGTCGAACTCCGGACATACCTATCGGTTCTTTAACCCCTTCCTGATTATCAATAATGAATTCCTGCGGCAATATATGCAGAATCTTTTGATCGGCAGGTATCGCAACAGCCTTTGCCGCATCGATAACCCGGTCCACATCACCATAGGTCACCTCATTGTCGCGAATAGCAACAATGCCATGCGAATTCAAACTGCGTATATGACTTCCTGCAATACCCGTAAAAACAGAATGAATTTCACAACCGGCCATTAATTCTGCTTCTTCAATCGCTCTTTGTATCGAATGAACTGTCGATTCAATATTAACAACCACACCCTTTTTAAGACCGCGTGACTGGTTTGAACCAATGCCGATTATTTCAATCTCATCATCGATTGAAATCTCCCCGACGATTGCAACGACTTTGGATGTTCCGATATCTAATCCAACGATAAGATTTTTGTCCGCTTTTTTAACCATATTTAATCCGCCTGATATTATCTCGCAGAGTGATTGATATTATTTTTTCCATAGAATTGAAAACCCGTTTGTATAGCGCATGTCTATTGATTCAATTTGATCAATACGACCTGATGTTGTTGTTGGAATTAATGTCAAAACCCGATTAAATCGTTCTTCGAAGTCTCGCCGACCAAGCGTAATCTTGATGCCGTTGCTAAAATGAAACGACCATGCCCGTCGTTCATCCAGAGAAAGCGAGGCAATATTGAACCCTATAGCCTTAACCTGTTCCTGCATCGCATTAAACCGGGTTAACAAATTTAGTTCTGAGCCTACGGGTCCAGATAACAGCGGGAGCTCAACAGGAATAGTTGCCGCTTCAGGTTCAAAATATTCACCCGTCGAATTTAATAAGCCTAAACCTCCCCAACGAACTACGGGGATCTGCTCAATCACAATAACGCGTAATGCATCTGGCCAAATTCGTTTCACTATGACTTCGCTAACCCAGGGCTCATCTAACAAGGCAAGTCGAACCGCATCGACATCCAGATTAAAAAAACCTCCTCTTACTTTATCAGTGACAAGCAACTGTAAATCTACTGGTGATAAACGCGTGAAGTCTCCTTCAATTCTTACTTGCTTAATTGGCAGCGTATCCGGGTTTGATAATGTCATCCCACCCCATACCATCAACAAGATAAATGCCAAAGCGAGCACACTGCCAAATAACCTTGAACCACGGAAATGTAAGCGATTTGGTGTTTCAAAATTTAACTTATCTGGATCAATAACCATATCGATAGCCATTAGTTTTGTAACTCCATCTCAGCGGGTATTACTAAGCTCGTAGCCAATATTTGAACAACCAATTGTTCAAAAGAAATACCTGCTTGTTTAGCGCCCATGGGAACCAGACTATGACTCGTCATGCCAGGGACAGTGTTAACTTCAATTAACCAAGCTTGATTTGCATCATCGACCATAATATCTACACGCGCCCAACCACTAACACCTAAACGTTGGCACGCTTTTAAAGATAACTCGCCCAAGTTTTTTTCAAACGTCTCATCAAGACCACAAGGGCAAATATACTTTGTATCGTTGTCTTCATACTTTGCCTTGTAATCATAGAAATCGCGTGACGTTTCAAGTTTAATAAGCGGTAAAACAACGTCGTTTAATATTGGAACTGTATATTCATCGCCTTCAATCCAGCTTTCTGCCATTACTCGCCCATCAAATTGATTTGCCTGCGACCACGCGATTGATAAATCTTTAATATCAGTTACTTTGCTTGCGCCGATACTAGAACCTTCTCTGACTGGCTTGACCATAATCGGTAAACCAATCTGTTCCGCTATTTGATCCCACTGACTTGTTGCAGATAATTCAACAGCAGCAGGCGTTGATAATCCAACATCTCTCCAAAGCGATTTGCTTCTGATTTTGTCCATTGCTAATGCAGAACCTAAGACGCCACTACCTGTATAAGGCAGGCCAATTGTTTCCAAAGCACCCTGTATTGTTCCATCCTCACCACCGCGACCATGCAATGCGATAAATACACGTTCAAAATCATCATTAATTAATCGAGTAAACGTCTCTTTATCAAAATCAATTTCATGCGCATCTACACCTGCATTACACAGGGCTGTCGTTACAGCTTTCCCGCTTTCCAGAGAAATAGCTCGCTCAGCAGATTGACCCCCCATCAAAACAGCGACCTTGCCAAATTCTTGTGGTTCATAATCAGGCAAACGCATTATTGATCTCTCCCAGAGTCACCAATAACCCTGACCTCAGGAATTAATTTAATTCCCTGTTTTTCATTTACCGTTGTACGAATTAATTCGATTAACTGCTCTATATCAGTCGAAGTTGCATCACCTGTATTAATAATAAAATTAGCATGCTTTTCTGATACGTATGCACCACCGACATGACTTCCTTTAAGCCCGCATGAGTCTATTAATCTAGCCGCATGATCTTCTGGTGGGTTCCTAAACACCGAACCACAACTTAATTGCCCTAAAGGTTGTGCTTCTGCACGTTCGCTTAACATCGTTTTAATTTTTTTCTCAACAATACTCTTATCAGATATTTCCAATTCAATCTTACAAGCAGTAAACCATTCATCATCAGGAAGAGATACACTCCGGTAAGCAATCTCAAAATGATCTCTTGGGTAGACCTTGCGCTCCCCTTTCCTGTTTATTGTTTCGACCTGTTTTACATTTCTCCAAATCTCTCCACCATAGGCGCCTGCATTCATAGCTAAGGCTCCACCAATAGAACCGGGAATGCCTGCTAAAAACTCAATCCCGCCAAGGCCTTGCTTTGCCGCAAAACGTGCTGCTTTAACACACGGCACACCTGCACCTATAGAAATTTCATTTCCATTAATAATTTCAAGATTATCAAGCACGCCCACTACAGAAATTACTACGCCAGAGATACCTCCATCACGTACTAATAAGTTACTTCCTAAACCCACCCAAATAATCGGCATATGTGTTGGTACTTCAGAAATAAAAACAGATAAATCGTCTATATCAGCAGGCGAATAAAAATAATCTGCATCACCACCCGTCTTCCATGACGTGTGGCGAGACATTGATTCTTGCTCTCGCAACTCACCTCTTAATGTTGATGTATCAATAGTTTTTTGCATTCTAATATTTAAAACTGACTGCCTATGTTGCATTTCATTTTGTACACTTAGCAAAGTTATATCCTTTAACTCAGTGTTCCTGAACAATCTTGATAAAGCTGTTTAGAAATTGAACCAATATCACCAGCACCTAATGTCAAAAGCAGATCATTCTCTTTAACAACACTCGTTAACACATCGAGTACATTTTCTTTATCCTCGATAAAAATAGGTTCTGTCTGACCTCTTAGCCGTATAGCACGACACAATGAACGACTATCTGCTCCAGCAATGGGTTCTTCACCAGCTGTATAAACATCAAGGATTAAAAGACTATCGGCTTGTGAAAGTACCCGACTAAAATCTTCGAACAAATCACGCATACGTGTGTATCGATGCGGCTGGTAAACAACTACCAGGCGACGAGTAGACCAACCAGCCCTAATAGCTGCGAAAGTCGCTTCAATTTCTGTAGGATGATGGGCATAGTCATCTATCAACGTGACGTTGGAATTATTAATCTTGATATCCCCACGTACATGACAACGACGAGATATTCCTTGAAAATGACATAGCGCATTAATAATGTCTTTATCGCTAACACCTAATTCATGTGCAACCGCAATTGATGCCAAGGCATTTAATAGATTATGTTTTCCGGGCAAATTGAGTTCGACTTCTAACCAGTCTTTTTTATCTTTACGTGAAACCTTGAACCAGGTTCTTGCATTTTCCTGTCGTATTAATTCAGCATTGTAATCAGCTTCAAAATCAACCCCGTAAGTTACAACAGGCTTGGTGACCTCAGGTAATATTTTTCTAACACCTTCATCATCAATACATAACACGGCTAAACCGTAAAAAGGTAACTGATGTAAAAACTCAACAAAATTATGTCGCAGGTTTGCAAAGTCACCCGCATAAGTATCCAGGTGATCTGCATCAATATTTGTGATCACTGCAATAATGGGATAAAGATGTAGAAAAGAGGCATCGCTTTCATCTGCTTCAGCAACAATATACTTACCACTGCCAAGACGCGCATGAGAACCTGAACTATTTAATAAGCCACCAATAACATAGGTCGGATCAAGCCCCCCTTCTGCCAGCACACTGGCAACCAAACTAGTTGTGGTTGTTTTCCCATGCGTACCGGCAATAGCAATTCCTGGGCTAAAACGCATGAGCTCCGCCAACATTTCTGCACGGCGCACAATGGGGATTCTATTTTTACGTGCTGCACATAGTTCTTCATTACTCTCATCAATAGCACTCGTTACAACAACGACATCCGTTTCTTTAATGTTTTCTGCTGCATGTCCTATTGATATTTGTATACCCAGTGACTCGAGTCTTTGCGTAATAGCACTCTGTTTAATATCGGAACCACTAATTTCATAACCAATATTTTTAAGCACTTCAGCTATACCACCCATACCAGCACCACCGATGCCAATAAAGTGTATATGTTTCACTCGACCCATTGCGTGTGATTGCATATCAGCCATGTGTTGCCTCCATGCATAAACTCGAAACAAGCTTAGTCGCTTCTGGTTTAGCAAGTGATCGCGCTTTTATCGCCATCTGCAATAACTGCTCAGGCGCATTTATAAGTTGCAATAATACTTCTTTCAATTTTTCAACGGTGAACTGGGTTTCCTGAATCAGGATTGCAGCACCCTCTGTCGACAGATAACTTGCATTCGCAGTCTGGTGATCATCGACAGCATAAGGAAATGGAATGAGTATTGAACCTACTCCGCAGGCAGCTAACTCAGCGATGGTCAATGCGCCTGCCCTACACACAACAATATCGGCCCAGGCATAAGCAGCAGCCATATCATCGATAAACGCTGTAACTTCAGCCTTTATACTGCTGTTAGTATAGGCAGTACTCGTTACTGCATAATGTCTCTCTCCACACTGATGCTTAACCTCAATCTCGTAATCATTACTCAAGGCCAATAATGATTTCGGGATCACATCATTTAATGCTTTTGCACCGAGGCTACCACCAAGCACTAATACCTTTATTAACCTGACATCATTATTCATATGACGTTTTTCAGGTTCTGGTAAATTTGCAATATCGTTACGTACAGGATTACCTGTTATAGTCATTTTTGCAGACTCTTTAAACGCGCCAGGGAAAGCGGCCATAACAGAAACAGCGAATGGCGCTAACAATTTATTCGTTAAGCCAGCAATCGCATTTTGTTCGTGAATCAATAATGGTATTCGCATCAACCATGCAGCAATTCCTCCCGGCCCACTGGCAAAACCACCCATGCCTAACACAGCAACAGGACGTATTTTTATCATTATAGAGAGTGCTTGAATCAATGCGATTAAAAGCATGATGGGCGTAAATAATAAACGGATTAAACCTTTACCTCTTACGCCTGCAACATTAATTTTTAGTAATGGGTAACCATGATTAGGAACCACATTTGTCTCCAGCCCTTTATCTGTACCTAACCAGAATAAATTAAATCCATTTTCTTTAAGATGATCGGCGACAGCCAATGCTGGATAAATATGTCCACCCGTTCCACCTGCCATGATAAGAATATTTTTATCACGCATAGGCTGGCACCACATTTGTTATGATATTTCGAGTGTCTTGGCGATTTTCATATTCGATACGCAAAAGAATACCTAGTAACGCACAAAAGACGATCAAACTATTTCCACCATAACTCATCATCGGTAAGGTCAAGCCTTTGGTAGGCAGAACACCCATGTTCACACCAATATTAATATAAGCCTGTATACCAATAATTAATCCAATACCGTAAGCAAAGTAAGCAGCGAAATACTTCTCTACCCGTTCAGCTATGTGTCCAATCACAAATGCACGCCAGACAATAAAGGAATATAAAAGAATCATTGTAATACTACCGAACAACCCCAGCTCTTCTGCTAGAACAGAAAAAACAAAATCAGTATGTGCTTCCGGCAAATAAAACAGTTTTTGTACACTACTACCAAGCCCAACCCCAAACCAATCACCTCGGCCAAATGCGATCAAGGCTTGTGTTAACTGGAAGCCACTATCGTAAGGATCCTTCCACGGATCGACAAAACTCATAAGTCGTTGCATACGATAAGGCGATAGGACGGCCAAGGTAATTAATGCACTGACTGCGACTGATACCCATGCAAAAAAGCGCGTTAATGGCACACCACCCATGAACAACATGCCTAGTGCAGTCGCAAACAAAACGACACTCGCACCGAAATCGGGTTCAAGTAATAACAAACCAGAGATAAAGGTTAATACACCAATCGGCCTGATAAATCCGGCAAAATCTGTTTGTACCGTTTCTCCATGACGCACCATGTAACCGGCAAGATAAGCAATAACACATAACTTAACTGGCTCAGAGGCTTGTAAAGCGAACGGTCCCAGTTGTACCCAACGCATACTGCCATTAACCTCTTTACCAACTCCTGGAATCAGAATCAGGATTAACAAGAAAATTGCCGTCATCAATAAAGGTACGCTGACCACCTCCCAGAAACGCATCGGAATTTTCAAAATTATTAATGCAAGGCACAAACCTATTATTGCTGCGAAACCCTGACGCCAAAAATAATGCAGCGGATCGTCAAACTCTTTAGCTGATATCGAAATTGAGGCAGAAGCAACCATGACCAGTCCAATACAAAGTATTAATAACGATATACCCATTAACCAGAGGTCATAACCTGCTATTAATTTATTCTTCACATGATAGTGTGAAGATAATGTTGCCTGTTGTTTATACCGTGCAGACATCAACATGACTCCAATGTATTTACAGCCGCAACAAAAGCAACACCACGCTGTTGATAGTTTTCATACATATCCAGACTTGCACAGGCTGGAGCTAACAGAACCACATCACCAACCTCTGCTACGCTATTTGCGGCGTTTACCGCTTCATTCATATCAAGCACAAAATCGTGCGTGATTTCCGGATCAATAACATTTGCTACTTTTTTTGCATCAACACCCAATAACAAAACATGTTTCACATATTTTTTTATAATCGGTCCCAAGCTGGATAAATCTGCGCCTTTACTATCGCCACCAGCAATAAGAACAATCTTGCCAAGATTACAAAGACCTTTAATTGATGCAATACAAGCACCCACATTTGTCGCTTTCGAATCATTAAACCAGCTAACCTTGTTAATTGTTGCGACTCGTTGACATCGGTGATCTAATCCAGAAAAGCTTTTTAAAGTTTCAATCATCGCGTCAATAGAGACGTTGACTGAACTCGCCAATGCCATTGCAGCCAGGGCATTGGCTACATTATGTTCACCCTTTATTCCCAGCTCATCTTGCTTGATTATTTTATTATCGCCCTGACATAGCCAGACTTCACCATTGTCTTTAATAATGCCGAAGTTGTCCTTCTCAGGTTCGCCGAGAGTAAAAGAAATCGATTGCCTTGAATTGTCATCCATTGCTTTAACGACATCATCATCCTGATTAACGACCATCAATCCATTGCCTGAATAAATCTTTTTCTTTGCATTAGCATATTCATCTGCATTCGCATAACGATCCATGTGATCAGGTGAGATATTTAATATCACGCTGGCATGTGCACTTAAGGAAAAAGTTGTTTCCAACTGAAAGCTGGATAACTCAAGTACATATATATCCGGGATATCTTCATTTAATAATTCAAGTGCTGGTGTACCAAGGTTTCCACCGACACATGTTTTTAGACCAGCCTGCCGTGTCATTTCCGCTACTAACGTTGTAACGGTACTCTTACCATTAGAACCTGATATGGCAATTATGGGTGCCTGCGCTTGTTGGCAAAACAATTCAATGTCACCGATAACCGGAATACCATTTGCTATCGCCTGTTTAACAGCCTCGTTGTTCAACGACACCCCTGGGCTTAGAATTATTTGATCTGATGACAACAGGATTTCTGCGTTAATTTCCCCAAGAAAAGCAGGGACTGATTCGCACTCAGTCTTTAACGTCGAAAGCCCCGGCGGATTCATGCGGCTGTCAGTAACAGCAACATCCAAACCTTTACTCAACAGATAACGCACGCACGAGAGCCCGGTCTTACCAAGACCAACAATGACCACATCGTAATGTTGTTTAGTGTCGTTCATCGTTATCTTTTTTTCTGCAATACAAAGCAAGTGGCATCCCTCATCGTATCTTCAGGCTAGCAAGGCCAATCAAAACCAGGATGACGGTAATAATCCAGAACCGAACAATCACTCTCGGTTCTGGCCACCCTTTCAGCTCATAGTGATGATGCAAGGGAGCCATTCTAAAAATTCTTTTACCGGTTAACTTATAAGAACCAACTTGTAAAATGACCGATACCGTTTCCATAACAAAGACACCGCCCATAATAAACAGCGCTAATTCTTGTCGAGTTACTACGGCAACGACACCTAATGCCGCGCCTAATGCCAAGGCACCTATGTCTCCCATAAAGACTTGTGCGGGATAAGTATTAAACCAAAGGAAACCGAGCCCCGAACCAACTATGGCTGCGCAAAATACTGCGACCTCACCAACACCGGGAATAAAGGGGATACCGAGATATTTAGAAAAGCCGGCATGACCCGTGGCATATGCAAAGATAGCCAGTGCACCAGCGACCATAACAGTAGGCAGAATGGCTAAGCCATCTAAACCATCTGTCAGATTAACCGCATTACTTGAACCGACGATAACAAAATAGGCAAGCACAACATATAACCAACCCATATCAAAAACAAAGGCTTTGACAAACGGCACAATTAATTGCGTTTCAACGGGAAGAACGGCCGTTTGAAAAAGATAAACAGCTGCGCAAATACCAACTACAGATTGTGCAGTGTATTTATATTTAGCACTTAGTCCTTTTGGATTGTTATGAATAACTTTTTTATAGTCATCAATTAAACCTATTACACCAAACAACAACGTTACGATTAAAACGACCAATACATAGCGGTTATTTAAATCCGCCCAGCATAATGTACTAAACGTGATTGATATCAGAATCAACAAACCACCCATAGTAGGCGTGCCAGACTTTTCAAGATGTGTTTCCGGACCATCGTCTCTCACGCTCTGCCCGATCTGTTTATTAGTTAAATGACGTATCAAATAAGGGCCAAAAATAAAAGAGACAAATAATGACGTCAGCACACCCAAAATAGTTCTTAGCGTCAAATATCGAAATACATTAAAGCCGCTATCAAACTGGGCAAGATATTCTGTTAACCAGAGCAACATTAGATTTGTTCCTCCGTTAGTGTATTAACAATGCGTTCCATCTGCATTGCACGTGAACCTTTAATCAGGATCGTTGTGTCTTTGTTTAACAACCCTAATAACGCCTTATCCAAGGCGTCATAAGATTCAAAATGCAATGCGTCTTCGCCATAAGCCTGCATCGCATTTATGCTCAATTCACCAATAGTAAATAAACCATCGA
>Ga0316190_10002576_pt1 | contig 13172 bp, 12 predicted proteins | sample Eddworburrow2_MG_FD_204929 | JGI IMG/M metagenome (GOLD analysis project Ga0316190, IMG submission 204929) | Coastal sediment microbial communities from Maine, United States - Eddy worm burrow 2 | ecosystem: Environmental > Aquatic > Marine > Coastal > Sediment | place: USA: Maine | collected... | reverse complement strand
TCATTCTCGACGAGCTTGACCTGGTACTGATCATGTCGGTCAACCCCGGTTTCGGCGGACAGTCTTTCATCCCGTCGGCTCTCGACAAGATCCGTACGCTGCGTCAACGCATCACGGAACGTGGCCTCTCAACTGAGCTGGAAGTCGATGGCGGCGTCAAGATCGACAATATTCGTGAAGTGGTGGCCGCAGGCGCAGACGTCCTGGTTGCCGGTAGCGCCGTTTTCAACACCGAAGATTACGCCGCGACCATTACCGCCTTACGGGAAAACGCTGCCAACACAAGCGCATGATGCTTGACCGCAGTCATCTGGCCAGCCATCTGCAGGCTTTTCCCAAAACAACCATACCGGTTGCCTCCCTGCGACCGGCCGCTGTGCTGATTCCTCTCTATCAGCGCGTGGGTCGCGACTACCTGCTCTTTACCGAGCGCACGGCACATCTTGAACACCACGCCGGAGAAATTTCTTTTCCCGGTGGCGGTTATGATCACAGTGATAAGGATTTAAGTGCCACGGCCCTGCGTGAAACGGAAGAGGAGCTGGGGATTGCCCGCTCACAAGTAGAAGTCCTCGGGCGTCTGGATGATTTCTATTCGGTACACGGCTATCACGTGGTGCCCTTTGTCGGCACCATCCCACTTCCCGATAACCTGCAGCATGATCCTTTTGAAATTGCCGGCATCTTCGAGGCCCCGCTGGATCATTTTCGGAACCCGTCAACTCATCGTATCGAAAACTGGCAACACCTCGGCCGATCTCATCCGGTCGACTTCTATGAGTTCGAAGGGCACACCATCTGGGGCCTGACAGCTGCAATTCTGCGCCAGTTTATCGAGGAAACCGCTGCTCTCAGAACAGTGGCGTTTTAACCGTTAGAGAAGTCAAACACGAGGTGTTCTTTTTCGGAGAAATCTGTGAGGGGGAGACACTGAAGGAACTAAAAGGATTCGTTCGATGAGAAAGAAGAGCCGAGCAGGGTATCCAGATCACCTTTTTCGTTGAGATCGAAGAGTTCCAGGCAACCACCAATCGGAGTATCATTGATAAAAATGCCCGGCACCATCTGGCTTTGAGCACGTTGCTGCATTTCTGCTGCCTTGAGCCGGTCATCAGTGATATCATATTCAACAAAGTTGACGCCCTTGATGTGTAACAGTTCTTTGGCGCGCTCACAATAGGCACAATAAAGCTTGGTATAGATTTCTATCTTGATGCTCATGGCCTTACTTCCCGAAAATTCTGTTTCTTTTTGAGAAGTTAATGCTACCCGAGACCGGGCAAGATGCAAGTTGCAGAAAGGACATTTCGGTGATTTTTAAATTTATGAAGGTTTTTTGCGCATCCGCCATCCTTTTCTCGCTGTTGGCGTGCAGTAGTCATCTTGAAACGTCGGTCAACGAGGTTGCTGAATTGAGCCGTAATGATTTCATGAATGCACTCCGCTGGAAGCAGTACAAGGTTGCCGCAGAGTTCATGCTTCCTGAGAATCGCAAGGACTTCCTCACCACCTTCAACAAGCTCAAAGATATCCATATCACCGATGTCAGGCTTCTGGACCTGCAGGAAAAGGCAGAAGGCAGACGTTTTGAAACATCGATCGAAATGGATTACTACCTGCTGCCCTCGGTTTCGGTGAAAACCTTCAGCTTCTCTCAGGACTGGGTTTATTTTGCCGGCGAAGACTCTGCACAAAAAGGCTTCCGGATCATCACCTCCTTTCCCGACTTTCCATAAAAGATCAAGTCGATTAGGACTCACCAGATAGCTGTTAAAAGCAGAGCCAGATTGCCATTGCCGGCCCTTTCTCTCTGATTAAAAAAAAACGGTCTGTCCCCTACGGGATGCCACCCTGGTGAAAGACTTGTCGAAGCCCCATAAAAAGCCCATTAAATGGTGCTATCACAGCTTAAATTTCCCTTGATTTTCCAAGCATCGTTATGGTATTTACCTGCATACTGTATACAAAATGAGTTAATGAAAACAAGGCCTACACTACGACCTGAAAAGCGCCGAGGCGCTTTTTTGCTGTCTTTTTGTGCGCCGAAAAACTGACCGAAATGGGAGGTTCAACTTGGCTGAAGTCGTTTTTTCCAGCTGGGGCGGTAAGGTGATTGACAATCGGCAGGGTGGTGAGCCGGAAGCCGCTGCCTTTAAGCTGCCGGGCAACTATCTTGACGAAGGCAACGTAGGCGCCTTCATGGGCTGGGACGGTGTCATCGTTCTGGACAAAGATGTCGATATTGTCACCATGGCCGCTGAGTATATGAAGCGTGTTCAGGAGAAGTACTGTTGTGCGAAGTGCACCCCCGGTAAACGAGGGACGCGGGTCATGATGGATACCCTGGCACGAATTCTTGCCGGACACGGCGAAGAGAGCGATCTGGACACCTTGACCGGGTTGAGCGACCTGCTCGACAACTGCAAATGCACGCTCTGCATGACAGCGGCCAGACCGATTCTCGATACGGTTAAATATTTCCGTGAAGACTACCTGGCCTTTTTGCGTGGTGAGCGCAAGAGTAAGAAGGCCAAGGGCTATCGCGACAAGTTGACGGCACCTTGCATGGATCGCTGCCCGGCGCATATTGATATCCCGGCCTATATCGAGGAGATCAAGGATTATCGCCACGATGAGGCCCTCGGAACCATCCGCAATCGCATGCCGATTCCGGCCGTCTGTGGCCGCGTCTGTCCGCATCCATGTGAAACGGCCTGTCGCCGTGCCCTGATTGACGAGCCGGTCAGTATCATGGTTCTCAAGCGGGTTGCCTCCGATCATGAACTGCTTCACGTTCAGGAACCACCGCATAAGGCCAAGGAAGCGACAGGGAAAAAGATCATCGTCGTCGGTGCCGGCCCTGCTGGTTTGACCTGTGCCTATTACCTGGCACTCGAAGGGCACAAGGTCAAGATTATTGACATGCTCAACGAGCCGGGCGGTACGGTCGCAGTCGGCATTCCCGATTATCGTATGCCGCGTCCGCTGCTGCAGCGCGAAGCTGATATTATCGCCGACCTTGGTGTTGAAATCGAATATGGCGTCAAGCTCGGCCGCGATGTTTCTCTGCGTGAGCTCAAAGAACAATACGACGCGGTCTTCCTCGGCACCGGTGCTTTCAAATCCAAGCCGATGGGCGTCGAAGGTGAAGATGAAGGCTACAACGGCTTCTCTGAAGGTGGCATCCACTATCTGCGTAAGGTTGCCCTGAATGAAGGTATGGTCACACCCAAGCGTGTCATCGTCGTCGGCGGTGGCAATACAGCCATCGACTGCGTGCGCGTTGCCCTGCGCGAAGGTTGTGAAGATTCGATCCTGGTTTACCGTCGTACTCGCAAAGAGATGCCGGCGGAATCCTACGAGGTCGATGACGCTGAAGAAGAAAATGTCCAGTTCGAATTCCTGCGCAACCCCACCCGCTTGATTGTCGAAGACAACACTGTGGTTGGCGTTGAGGTGATCAAGATGGAACTCGGCGAGCCTGATGATTCAGGTCGGCGCCGACCGGTTGAAGTTGCTGGCAGCGAATATGTGATTCCTTGCGATATGGTTATCCCGGCGATTGGTCAGGATCCGGATCTCTCTTATCTTGAAGAGGGTGATTACGGCATCGAGCAGACGCGCTGGAACAGCATCGTCACCAGAGGTGGCACCATGATGACCGACAACGAAGGCGTTTTTGCCGGTGGTGACTGTGAATATGGTGCCATGACCGTTGTCCTGGCCGTCGGCCATGGCCATCGCGCCGCCCGCGCCATGCATCGCTACCTCATGGAAGGCAAAGCCTACCTCGACGAAGAGGACGCCATGGAGGACATCGTCAACAACCTTGGCGTGTTCGACAAGGAAGAGAACCTCGGCATCGTCGGTGGCCTGCATCGCGAGCACCAACCGAAGATTGATGGTGCCGAGCGCGCCAGCAACTACGAAGAGATCGAACTGGCCATGCCTGAAAGTCAGGCGGTCAGGGAAGCTGAGCGTTGCCTGCGTTGTTACCGCGTCGCCATGCTGGCAGTTAACTAACAATTAAGTTTTCTTACAGATAAATTTGATTAAAAGGCAGATTCGATGATCAACCTTAAGATCGACGGCAAAGAGGTCCAGATAGCATCGGGTGCAACCATTCTCGATGCGGCGGAAACCCTAGGCATCAAGATCCCGACCCTCTGTTACCTGAAAAAGGTCTCGCCGACCGGCGCCTGCCGCGTTTGCGCGGTGGAAGTCGAGGGTGCAGACAAAACCATGACCGCCTGCAACACCCGCGCGGTTGACGGCATGGTCGTTACGACCCAATCGGAAAAGCTCTCCAAGATTCGACGAGAGCTGGTTGAGCTGCTACTGGTCAATCATCCCCTTGATTGCCCCGTCTGCGACGCTGGTGGCGAATGCGACCTGCAGGACATCTGCTACTCTCAGGATGTTGTGCGCCAGCCTTTCGGCGCCGACGACGTCAACGCCGAGACCATCGACCACTGGCCGTTGATCCAGCAAGTTCCGAACCGCTGCATCATGTGCGAGAAATGCGTCAAGACCTGTCATGAGACGATCGGCTCCAGCGCTCTCTTCGTCAACGAAAAAGGGGATAAAGCCTTTGTCGACAAGGATCTCGACAAGTGTGATTTCTGCGGTAACTGTGTTCAGGTCTGTCCGACCGGCACCATGATCTCCAAGCCCTTCAAGTTCAAGGCCCGTCCCTGGGAGTTACGCAAGACCCAATCGGTCTGTACCCTCTGCTCAGCCCAATGCCAGGTGGAGATGCACAGCAAACAGGGCAAGGTCATGCGCGTCACCTCTGAAGATGGTGTCACGGTCAACGACGGCAACCTCTGCGTAGGCGGCTTTTTCGGCCACGATTACCTGAATAGTGATCAGCGTCTGACAGCCCCGCTGGTTGCACAGCAGGAGACCTCCTGGGAAGTCGCCCTCGACAAGGTCGTCAGCGAATTATCCAGTCTGCGCGAACAGCAGGGCGGTCAAGCGATTGCCGGCCTGGCCTCGCCACACCTGACTAACGAAGAGAACTACCTTTTTCAGAAACTCTTCCGTGTCGCCCTGAACAGCAACAACATCGACTCCGAAGCACGCTTCAGCAGCCTGCGTGCCGCCAAAGTGCTGAATGAGCAGCTCAAACTGAACGGCGCCAGCAACCCGATGGATCGCATCGGAGCGGCAGAAGCCGTCTTAGTCTTCGGTGCAGACCTGCGCTCCGAATCCCCTGCACTCAACTGGCAGGTGCAACTGGCCGCACGTAAAAATGATACCCGCCTGATCGTCGCCAACCAGCGTCAGACCAAACTGGTCAAACAAGCTGAAAGCTATCTGCAATACCGTGCCGGCAGCGAGGCTTCCCTGGCAGGAGCACTGGCCAAGCTTCTGGTCGACAAGGGTCAGGCAGACAACGATTACCTCGACCGCTTCGTTGCCAACCGTGACGAACTGGATCAATACCTGGGCAACCTCGACATTGACGCAGCCTGTGCCGCAAGTGGCGTCAAACGTGCTCAACTGGAAGACGCCGCCGAGCATCTCGGTCAGGCCTCTACAGTCGCCATCATCATCGGCCGGGACGTCATGGCATCAGCACATGCTGAAGGCGCCGTCGCGGCGCTGGCCAACCTGGCCATGGTCAGCGGTGCCCTGCACGGCGACCAAGGGGGTCTTTTCCCGGTCGCCAGCAAAGGCAACACCCAAGGCCTTATCGATGCCGGGGTTGCTCCTGAATTTTTACCTGGTCTGGTTGATTATGCAGCAGGCAAGGAACAGTACGCGTCTGCATGGCACACCACTCTGCCCGAAGGCGGAGCTGATGCAACAGGAATTCTCAGTGGTATTGAGCAAGGCACCATCAAAGCACTCTTCCTCGCTGGCACCAACCCTCTGGTCAACTTCCCGGAGAGTAACCGCTGGCGCAAGGCTCTTGAGAAGCTTGAGTTCCTCGTGGTTCAGGACATTCTCTCCAGTGATCTGACACGACTCGCAACAGTGGTGCTGCCCGGATCGGCAAGCGCTGAGAAACGCGGCAGTGTGACCTCACTCGATCAACGGGTCAATAAGTTGAGAATTGCCGTCGCAGCACCCGGTGAAGCGCGCCCTGACCTGGCCATCTTCAGTGAGCTCTTTGCCCGCTTGACCGGCAAACCGGAGCCGAGTGAAAATGCCATCCGTCAGGAGATGATGTCTCTCAGCGGCAGCTATGCCGATGTCTGTCAGAGCCTCGAGCAGAACAACTTCTGCTGGAAGCAGGCGTATACTCCGGAAAACAAGAGCCTGACGGCAGCAACACCTGAACTTGTAAGCCCTGCACCAGCCGAGATGCAGCTTCTGGTCGGCAAATGTCCCTTCCAGTTCGGCACCACGACCACCTATTCGGCGGCCAACAACGAACTGGCTCCGGCCGGTTTGATCATCGTCAACCCTGAGGACGCAGCCAAGCTTGGCATTGCCGATGGTGGCCAGATTAAAGTCACCGGCCCGGCAGGATCTGCGAGCGGTAAGGTCATGGTCAACAGCATGGTTCCAGTGGGCCTTTTATCCGCAGCAGACAATTTTACTGAAATGAACATTCAGCAGATCATGCCGAGTGGTAGTAACTGTGTTGCCGTAACAGCAGCAAAAGCCTAAGAATCATTTAAATAACATTTTAAACGCCCTGCTTTGCGGGGCGTTTTTTTTAATTTTTGCCTGCTTTTTTCGCTCTTCTCTTTGCTCTCTGCGCGTCTTTGCGTTAAATTCATCTGGCAATGAGTTAATTTAAGTTACTTATAAAAGACTGTTTTTTATCTAACGACTGGAGAACACAATGACCATCGAATCCTTCGAATACCGTGACAAGGTCAGTTACAGTGATGAAAAGGCCTGCAAAATTGTTCTGACGGAATGCGCCCATGCCCGCACCACGCTCTGGTGTCTGAAGCCTGGTCAACATATTCATCCACACGTACATGCCGGAGACCACGTCTGGATCGTACTGGAAGGTCAGGGTCTGTTTCTGAGTGAGGGGCTGGCAGAACAGCCGATCACTCCGGGGACTATCCTCTCTGCGCCAGCGGGAATTTCCCACGGCGTCGAAAACAATGGCAGCGAAGGACTGGTCTTTGCGAGTATCTCGGCCGGATAAGAAGCTGGCCCTTACTGGAGTCTCTCCGTAAAGCCGGATTAAGATCTCCTCTTTCGCACAACATTAGAAAGATTGAAAAGCCCCGCTCTTTTATATATATTGGAACTGTAATTAATCAAAGAGGACAATATGAAATCAATCTTCATCTTAGTCGGCATTGTTGCCGCCTGGTATATTCTCAATCGCTGGATTCTGCCGCGTTTCGGGGTCGAGACATGACTGTCTGGTTCCTGTGACCTCCCCGTGCGGGAGGAAGATGAAAATGAAGACCAAAAAGAAAAGCCTCATCCGTAAGGACGAGGCTTTTTTGTTGTCTGAAATTATGGTGGTCCTGCCTTTACGACAGGCTGCCATCAAAGCCTCAACGCAGGCTGGTGGCACAGCGCGGGCAAGTAAACATACTGGTCGAGGGAACCTTATGGCCGCAACTCGGGCAATTAAACCAGTAACGACAATACTTGCACTGAGGATCTGACAAACCCTGCTTTTTCTTGCACTTTGGGCACTTGCGGTACATTTTGCGGTGGGTTATATAATCTTCAAAGATCAACCCGCACGTCGCACACAGCTTCGCATCACGCCTGTGATTGGGAGCCTCGCAGCGCGGTGCCGGGCAGACAAACACAGCGTGACAGGAATCACACCAGTTCTTACCACGCGTCATCTCTTTACATGCCGGGCACTTTTCCATCGGAACACCTCATCAAAGTCCAAAGCAGAAACAAAGAAGCTCTGTGTACAACTTCCAGGTTCAGGATAAACATTTATCTGTTAAATTTCCAGTGCGTTACCACCTGGAGCTGATCTTTGCCAAAAAAAAACCGGACCTTCATGGCCCGGCTTTCTGGTTTACAGCGGGGATGAAGGTCAATCGACCTTGAAGAAGGCAACCGGCCCGGCCTGACAAACAGAGCAAGGGCCATGGGGCTCGCCCTCAATGGTATTGCCGCAAACCTTACAGACGTAGTAATCAACGTCCTCGTTATTGCCAAGGTTATCGAAAGCCCTCTGGTAAAGGCTGGCATGTACTTTCTCAACGTCGTTCGCAAACTTGAAGCTGCGCAGAGCCGCATCCTGGCCTTCGCTGATGGCCTCCTCGATCATCTTTGGATACATACTGACGAACTCTTCGGTCTCACCGGCGATCGCTTCCTTGAGGTTTTCCGCTGTCGTATTGATGCCACCAGCAGTCCGCAGGTGAGCATGGGCGTGAACCGTCTCTGCTGCAGCTGCAGCGCGGAAGAGTTTAGCGACCTGTTTCTGCCCTTCGGCATCGGCCTTATCGGCAAACGCAAGGTATTTGCGGTTTGCCTGAGACTCTCCCGCAAACGCCTCATACAAGTTACTTTCAGACTTACTTCCCTTTAATCCAGCCATAATTCTCTCCTTTGAATAATAACGTTTGACAAACATAAAAGCAGATCAATAATATCGATAACATTGTACATGTCAATGACTTACGACTTTTTATGATGCCGAGGAGCTACAGCATGTCTGTCTACCGTGTCGAAAAATCTGAACTGCCCGTTGTTGTCTTTCAAGCGGATGGTTCCATTATGAAGGGCGTCGTTTTTCTGAGCGCCGCTGCCTATAGCCACATGGGCCAACAGACGTTGCTCGACCTACTCAAGGAACCTGGTGACTTCTTCCCTTTCCGTAGTGAAGCCGGAGAATTCTGTGTGACCAACAAGCAGACCATAACCCACGTCCGCTTTGAGCCACCAGAGCAGGAAGAAGAATATCAATCATTGGGTGATCGCGAAGACGTGGAGATCAAGTTTGTCGGCGGAGAGCAGCTTAGAGGAACACTGGTGATAGAGATGCCGGAAGGACGTAACCGCCTCTTTGATTTTATCAATGCCATGGAAGGTTTTTTCCTGCTCCAGAATGAAGAAGCTCACTACATGGTCAACGTTTCCCAAGTGCGTGATATCAGCCCGAAACGCTGATTTTAACAAGAAGCTTACTAAAAACAGCCGGCAAGGTTTTCCTTGTCGGTTGTTTTCATTTTTATCCTTACCCTGTGCAGATCAGAGCTCCAGGTAAGAACGCAGGTAACGTCCCGTATAGGACTTCGCGCAACGCGCCACCTCTTCAGGGGTCCCACAGACGAGGAGTTCACCACCACGGCTCCCACCCTCGGGACCGAGATCGACAACATGATCCGCGGTTTTGATCACGTCCAGGTTGTGTTCGATAATCACGACACTGTTGCCAGACTCAACCAATCGCTGCAAAACACTGAGCAGGCGACTGATATCATCGAAATGCAGGCCAGTGGTCGGTTCATCGAGGATATAAATGGTCCGACCGGTCGAACGTTTGCCAAGCTCCTTGGCCAGCTTGACGCGCTGCGCTTCCCCGCCTGACAAGGTCGTGGCACTCTGCCCCAGCTTGATATAACCAAGACCAACATCACGCAAGGTTTGCAGCTTGCGCTTGATGCGCGGAATATTTGCCAGGAACTCCACCGCCTGGTTGGCGGTCATATCAAGCACATCGGCAATGGTTTTACCCTTGTACTTGACCTGCAACGTCTCCCGGTTATAGCGGGCACCTTGACAAGCTTCACACTGAATATAAACATCAGGCAAAAAATGCATCTCGATACGCAGGATGCCATCGCCCTGACAAGCCTCGCAACGGCCCCCTTTGACATTGAAAGAAAAGCGCCCAGGTTTATAACCACGCATCTTCGCTTCCGGCAGCTTGGCGAAGAGATCTCGGATATCGGTGAAGATGCCGGTATAAGTCGCCGGGTTGGAACGTGGGGTGCGACCGATCGGTGACTGATCAATATCAATGACCTTATCCAGAAGCTCCAAGCCTTCGATGGCACGAACCGGCCCGGAACGTTCCCGCGAGCGATAGAGGCGTTGAGCGAGGGCCTTGTGCAAGGTGTCGAGCACCAGCGACGACTTGCCGGAACCGGACACACCGGTCACGCAGGTCATAACCCCCAGCGGGATATCAACATCGATATTCTTGAGGTTGTTGGCCTGGGCACCCTTGATACTGAGCACCCCTGAGGCCTTACGCCGCTCTTTCGGCAAAGGGATCGTCAGACGACCGGAGAGATAAGCTGCGGTCAGAGACTTGGGATGTTCGAGAATCTCATGAGGCGTGCCCTGGGCGACCACCTCACCACCATGACGGCCGGCGTGCGGCCCCATGTCGATGACATGATCCGCTTCGAGAATGGTCTCCTCGTCATGCTCAACGACCAGCACGGTATTGCCCAGATCACGCAGGCGCTTTAATGTCTCCAGCAGCCGTCGATTGTCCCTCTGGTGCAAACCGATCGAAGGTTCATCGAGAATGTAGAGCACCCCGACCAGCGAAGAACCGATCTGGGTTGCCAAACGGATGCGTTGACTTTCCCCCCCCGAAAGAGTGCCCGAAGTACGGTCGAGGGTCAGGTAATCGAGCCCGACATTAACCAGAAAAGAGAGCCTCTCCCGGACCTCCTTGAGGACCCGGCGAGCGATTTCTGCCTCTTTGGCAGGCAACTCGATTTCGGCAAAAAACGCTTCCGCGTCGCTTACGCTCAGTGCCGTTATCTCCTGAATATTCTGCCCGGCAACACGCACACAGAGGCTTTCCGGTTTGAGCCTGGCACCATCACAGCTCGGACAGGACATGATGTTCATAAACTGCTCAAGCTTCTCGCGGGTTGCATCAGAATCGGTTTCACGCAGACGTCGTTCCAGGTTCGGGATCACGCCCTCGAACGGTTTGTTATAAAAGTGTCGGCGATGGGCCTGATCGTAAAAAAACTTGACCTCTTCTTTCCCTGAGCCATGCAGAAGAACCTTTTGTACCTGTTCCGGCAGTTCAGCAAAGGGCGTGCGGATATCAAAGTCATAAAAATCAGCCAGAGCCTCCAGAACCTGTAAATAGTAATAACCGGTCCGGGTCGACCAGGGCGCGATCGCACCCTCCCGCAAGGAAAGCTGACGATTCGGTACAACCTGGTCCGGGTCAAAATACATACGGGTGCCCAGGCCGGAACAGTCCGGGCACGCCCCGTAAGGGTTATTGAAAGAGAACATGCGCGGCGTCATCTCCGGTATCGAGATACCGCACTCCACGCAGGCGTGCCACTCGGAGAAGAGATAACTCTCGCCGCCCACGACTTCGACCCTGACCAACCCCTCACCGAGTCGCAGCGCAGTCTCCAGGGAGTCCGACAGGCGGCTGACGATGTCCTCTTTGACCACAAGGCGATCAACGACCACCTCGATGGTGTGTTTCTTGTTCTTGTCCAGAACGATCTCGTCACCCAGCTCGCGCATTTCACCATCGATACGCACCCGGACGAAACCGTCCGCCTGCAGCTGACGTAGCTCCTTGCGGTATTCGCCCTTGCGGCCCCTGACCAGTGGCGCCATGAGCAGCAGCTTGCTTTTTTCCGGCAGAGCCAACACCTGCTCCACCATCTGTTCCACCGTCTGCGAAGCAATCTCCTTGCCGCAGGAGGGACAATGCACCTGCCCGACCCTGGCAAAGAGCAAGCGCAGGTAATCGTAGATTTCCGTCACCGTGCCAACGGTAGAGCGGGGGTTCTTCGAGGTGGATTTCTGTTCTATGGAGATGGCCGGACTCAAGCCTTCAATACTTTCGACATCCGGCTTGTCCATCTGCTCCAGAAACTGCCGGGCATAGGCCGAAAGGCTCTCAACGTAACGGCGCTGTCCCTCGGCATAGATTGTATCAAAGGCCAGGGTACTCTTGCCCGACCCTGAGACACCGGTGATCACCACCAGCTGATCTCGGGGAATCTCGACATCGATATTCTTCAGGTTGTGCTCGCAGGCACCTTTGATGATGATTTTATTGACCATGATTTTATATACGCCACTTTTCTTCTATCATTTAGTTGCTTCTGTTTTATGTCATTATCAGGACGCTGAACACTGTCCGAGGGCCGCGAGAAGCAGTCCACGCCATTTAAAGAACCACTTTCCCTCGTGCCTCGTGCCTCGTGCCCCGTTCCTGCTTCCCAGCCATCTCGGCAGCCATCCAGACTGCAGCGACCAGGCTGGCAGGGCTGGCCTGACCGGTGCCGGCCAGATCATAGGCCGTACCGTGATCAACGGAGGTGCGGACGATCGGCAGACCAAGGGTGACGTTGACGCCGTCATCAAAATGCAGCAGCTTGAGAGGGATCAAGCCCTGGTCATGGTACATGCAGATCACCGCGTCATACTCGCCCTGAGCTGCAAACCAGAATAGGGTATCGGCACTGTGCGGACCGCTGGCAAGGATTCCTTCAGAGCGGGCGGCAGCAATCGCCGGAGCGATGTGCCGGGTTTCTTCGTCACCGAACAACCCCCCTTCACCAGCGTGCGGATTTAGAGCCAAGACCGCCAAGCGCGGCTTTTTGAGGCCGAACTGCCGCTGCAGACTCGACGAAACAATGCGCATGGTCGTCAGGATACGTTCTGCGTTCAGGCGTTGCGGGACCTCCCGCAAGGCACAATGGGTCGTCACCAGGCAGACTCGCAGTCTCTCCCCGGCCAGCATCATAACAACCTCGTCGACCTCGCAACGATCAGCTAACAGCTCGGTATGCCCCGGAAAAGATACCCCTGCTGCGCGCAAGACTTCCTTGTTGATCGGTGCCGTGACCATCCCAGCCACATCACCGGCAACACAGGCATCGCAGGCCCATTCGATATAATCAGCCATGGCACGCCCGGAAGAGATCTGCGGCTGGCCAAACCCTTGCACGGAGAGATCGAGTTGCGAAAGGGCCTGTACAGGCAAGCGGTGCCCGCCAACAACAAGTTCATCCGTCGCCAGGGATGAGGAGGAACCACGCTGGTGTTGGACATCGCAACCACAAACGGCAGCAGCCCGTTTCAGGACACCAAGATCTCCGGCGACGATCAACGGACGGGTAAGGTCAGTAAAAGCACCTTCGTAAACGGCTCGAATGATAATTTCCGGTCCAACCCCGGTCGGGTCGCCCATCGTTATGATAAGTGGCTTTGTCATAAAGCTCCCATTTGAATAAGCACGAACCTACAGTATAGCCCAGGCGTGAAAACCG
>Ga0316190_10002575_pt1 | contig 13173 bp, 13 predicted proteins | sample Eddworburrow2_MG_FD_204929 | JGI IMG/M metagenome (GOLD analysis project Ga0316190, IMG submission 204929) | Coastal sediment microbial communities from Maine, United States - Eddy worm burrow 2 | ecosystem: Environmental > Aquatic > Marine > Coastal > Sediment | place: USA: Maine | collected... | reverse complement strand
TCGCCGTTGAGCCCACAGCCATTGACACAGGAACTGATGTCGATTCGCCGGACCCGCCACGCTCGTGACGTGCTCAGCCAGCCGATCGCTCGGCGCGATCACAACCGACACTGAGGACGGTTCGCCAGACGACCTTGCTGGACTCCACCGGGCCATGCGCGATACGGAGCACCTCAACAGTGAGAACGCCCCGAAGGACGTGCCGATCCCGGACGGGTCCCTGCTGTACTCCGGTGCGTGAATATGCGCTGTCCGATCAGCGCACAGCTGCATGCTCTCTGCCGGCGGTGCAGCGCGAACCTGAGCGTTCTGGGTCGCGATTACGAGCGGGCGCGCGGTCCCCGGCGAGCAGCAGGCACCTCAACGAGTTCGGCGAGCGTCCTCGATGCCGGGCAGGCTGGTCTCGTCGGGGTTGGCGTCTCCGACATGAGTGCGAAGCAACTCTGCGTGACGGTGGACGTGTTTCAGCGCGCTTCCGACTCTGGATAGACACCGTTCCGAGCGCGTGTTAGACACCACGGAACCGACAGACGTCGCGCACTGGACCGAGAGTTTGGCTCGCAGACCGAGATGTCCCGGCAACGTAGGCACCCATCCCGCAGAGATCAACGGAGCAGGCGAACATGCAGCAGCAACAGCACAACCCGTACGGACGGAGCCCGGGCGGTGGAATCACGCTGCCGGACTATTTCCGGCCGACGCCGTCGTGTTCGAGCAACAACTTCGCTCCGCCGAACGAGCCGCTCGATGCAGGGGAGATGCGGATCTGCTTCACCGGGAGCACCCCGTGGCCGCCGACGTTGGCGCAGTCGGGGACGTCGATCGTGTTGGAACTCGGCAACGGGACGCCGTTCCCGCGTCGTTTGTTCTTCGACTTCGGTAACGGCTGCGTGAAGAACATCATGCAGCGCGGCATCCTGCCGCCGTTCGTGCGCGACATCTTCATCAGCCACCTCCATGTCGACCACTACGCGGATCTGCCGTACTTCATGCCGTTCCGTGCGTGGTCGGGCGGTTGGCGCAACGGGCTGCGGATCTTCGGGCCGAGTGGCGATCGCCCCGAGACGGGGACGCAGTACATGGTCGACAAGATGCATGAGATGATGACGTGGCACCTCGAGAACTTCGATCACTGCCCGATCGGCGAGGGCTACAACACCGAGGTCGTCGAGTTCGACTACACCGACGACAACGGCATCTGTCTCCAGGAGGAGGGCCTGACGGTCCGGCACTGGGGTCGGAGCCACGTCAAGAACGGCGCGTCGGCGTTCCGCGTCGATTGGGAGGAGGCCGATCTGTCGTTCGTGTGGACCGGTGACGGCCGGCCCGACGAGACCACGATCGAGTTCGCCAGAGGCGTCGACGTGTTCGTCACCGAGGGCCAGGCCGACCTGCCGCAGCTGTTGAACTACAAGTACGGCACCCCGAAAGAGGTGCTCGAGTTCACCCTCGACACCTATCACACGCCGTACTACGCGGCCGGGTACCTCATGAACGAGATCCAACCGCGTGTCGGCATGATCTGTCACTACACCGAGGAGTCCGCGGGCGAGGCGATTGCGGAGGTCCGCACCTACTGGGATGGCTTGTTCCTGTTCGGTGGTCCCGATGTGAAGGTCGTCAACGTGACGAAGGACGCGGTCTGGGAGCGGATGGCGTTGCGGCCGGAGATGGCATCGATGCAGATGCCGAACCCGAAGGACCTCATGCCGGAGGACCAGCTGCCGGAGTACATCCAGATCCCCGCACCGCGCCTGCCGCGCGAGGAGCAGCAGGACGCCTATCTGCGCGAACGCGAGCTCGATCCCGATCTGTACTACCCCGACGATGTCAAGCGGCCGCTGACGCAGCACTACGACGAGAAGACCTTCCGACTCGACGTCCAAGCCTTGATCGACGCTCGGGAACACAACGATTGACGGTCCCGCTCACCATCCTGACCGGCTTCCTCGGGGCCGGGAAGACGACGCTGCTCAACCACATCCTCACCGGTGATCACGGCCTCAAGGTGGGGATCCTCGTCAACGACTTCGGGTCGATCAACGTCGACGCCGAACTCGTCGTTGACGTCGACGACGGGATGATCGCTCTCGCGAACGGGTGCGTGTGCTGCCAGATCCGCGACGACCTCGTCGAGTCCGTTGCGGCGTTGATCGATCGCGACGAGCCGGTCGAATACGTCATCTTGGAAGCCAGCGGGGTCGCCGACCCTGCGAGCATCTACATGACGTTCGTCGACTCGTCGTACCGTGACCAGATTCGACTCGACAGCGTCACGTGCGTCGTCGACGCGGACCAGATCCTCACCGACGACGACCCCGACCTGATCAAGCTCAAACTCCAGCAGATCGGATTCGCCGACCTCGTCATCTTGAACAAGGTCGACCTGGCCGGTGTCGACGGTGCCGCGACCGTGAAACGGTGGATCGATCACCACTTCACCCGGGTGCGCTTGGTCCCGGCGATCAACTGCGAGGTACCGCTCGATCTCCTGCTCTCCGTCGGCCGCTTCGACGAGTCCCAGGTCACCCACGACGCCCATCGCCAGAACGAAGAACACGGCGCCCGCTTCAGCACCCAGAGCTACACCGACGACCGTCCGCTGTCGCGTCGACCGCTCGAACGGATGATCAAGCGGGAACTCCCCGCCGGCATCTACCGCTGCAAGGGGTTCGTCCACCTCGCCGACGACCCGGCCAACCGCTACGTCCTCCAAGTGGTCGGTCGGCGAGCCGACCTCGCCCTCGATCGACCGTGGGGCACCGAACAGCCCACCAACCGCATCGTCGCGATCACACACAACTCGAGCGGTGACGCCGATCAGCTCGCCGACCTCTTCGACGGATGCGTCGCCGGCTGACCGAACGATGACGCGCTTCACCGTCGACACCATCCGTGCATTCGTCCCGGCGGCGCAGAGACCGTACGAATGTGCGCTCGTCTACCCGGCGGTCTTCTCCGAACGCCAGTGCGACCGAATCCTCGAACACGCCGCTGGTCTCGCCACCGACGACGCTCACGTCGGCGACGGGATCGCCGAGGTCCATCACGACGCCGGAATCCGCCGCTCACGCATTGCCTGGATTCCCGCCGATGACTCGTCGGGATGGATCTACGACAAGCTCGCTGCGGTCACCAGCCGCGCGAACCGCTCCTACGGATTCGACCTGATCGGGTTCACCGAGGACCTCCAGTTCACCGACTACAGCGACCCCGGCGCGTTCTACACGTGGCACCAGGACGGCCTGGACGGCGAGCTCGCCGTCCGCAAGCTCTCGATGGTCGTGCAACTGTCTGACCCCGACGACTACGAGGGAGGCGAGCTGGAGTTCTTCGCGCTCGAGGCCAGCGAGTCCGATGCCGCCTCTGATCGCCGAACGCTCATGCGTCGACGTGGGACCGTCGTGGTCTTCCCGGCGTTCGAGTACCACCGCGTCACCCCACTGCTGTCAGGGACGCGGCGATCGCTGGTCTGCTGGGTCGGCGGACCAGCGTTCCGGTAGCACTCGGTGCTGCCGATTTCCGAAGGCGGATACACGTGGTGTCGGGATCGGTTTTGACCGCGTCCATGACCGACGACATTCGTGAGATGGGTCCGATCGACTGGCTGCTGATCGAGTTCAATCAACCGCTCACGGGTCATGCCGCCGCCCCGATCCCCTCGGCCGGCGCCGGTCCACAGACCTCGTCGAGTTCGCATGAAGCTTCGAGCGCGAGACGGTGCCGCTGGGAACGGATTGACGACACCGCAACGACGTTGGGTCGCTCGCCAGAAAGGCATGAACCCAGAACGGTTTCGACAGAGCGACGCCCCACCCCAGCGGCTCCGTGTTGGTGCTCGTGTGGCCGGGCGATCAGAACAGCGTCTGCGATGGCAGCCCAGGACCGCTCATAGCCGGCAGTAGTCAGGCGCTCTCCGTTGCCTGCCGACGATGGGTCTCGGGCGATCATATCGTCGCCCGTGACCCAGAGTTGGTTGGTCAGCGGCTGGCGCCGGCGACGAAGGTGGACACGATGTAGGTGGCGTGCCGGTCGAGTGATCCTCGTCCTCGGTCGTAGCGCATCGTCGTTCTCGGGTCGGAGTGTGACGCAGCTTCTTGGACGTCTCGGAGCGGGACGCCGGCATCGAGTGCTGCGGTGATGAAGCTGTGACGCAGCGAGTGTGGACTGATCCGCTTGTCGATCCCCGCGGCTTTCGTCAACCGTCTCACGATCCGAGCGGACGCGTGCCGGTCGAGTCGACTCGTGCCGTCGGGGTTGGTGAAGATCGGTCCGGCTTCCCGTTCGCCGATGTGAAGGTCGAGCGCCTGCGCTGTTCTCGGCGAGAGCGGGATGGTGGCGGTCTTGTTGCCTTTGCGATGGATGAACAACGTCCGGTGTCCACGGTTGACGTCGAGGTTGTCGATGTCGGCACCGAGGGCCTCGGAGATCCGCAGGCCGTTCAACGCCAGCAGACACGCAAGCGCGTGATCCCGCCCACTGCAGAGACCGGCTTGGACGAAGAACGCGCCGAGTTCGTTGCGATCCAACCCGAGCGTCGAGGACTCGTAGTCCTGCTTCGGACGACGAACATGAGCTGACGGGTCGCGTTCGATCAGCCGTTCCTGCGGGCAGTATTTGTAGAACCCGCAGATCGTCGACAGCCGACGCCCGATCGTGGAGCGAGCCTTGCCTTCGGATTCGCACCAGCGGGCGTACAACTCGATGTGGGCGCGCTCGACGACGAAGGGATCGGGGAACGCGGCGTCGAGCCAGGTGATCCATCCGCGCAGATCGAGCCGGTACGCCTCAAGTGTCGTGCCGGAGTAGCCGGCCAAGAACCCGGCGATGGCGTGACGGGCGCGTTCACGGATCGGGTCGGCTTCGATGAGGACGAGTTGACCGACGACTTCGCTCGAATGAGTGGTGGTGGGATTCATGACAGTTCTCCTTCATGGGTTGATGGAGATTCCACGTGCGCGCACACGGCCCGGTGTCGTCAAGGTAAGTTGATAGCTGTGGATCCGGTGATCTTGGCGTCAGCTCGCAAGCACCAGATCTCCGACGACGACATGCTCCACGCCCACCGCAACCCGATCCGAGTGTTCGACCTCGACGGACTCACCATGCTCATCGGCCCCGACACCGCCGCCCGCCTCCTCGAGATCGGCGTGTCCGAAGCCGAGGACATCGAGTTCATCGTTCACGCCATGCCCGCACGCGACAGATTCCTGGAGACCTGATGCCCCGCTCGATCCAAGACATCCTCGACCACGCCGACGAACTCGCCGCACGCTTCGAGAACTACAAACCCGAAGCAGGCGACGAACGTCCCGTTGAGGAATACCTCCTCGAACGCGCAGCACTCGCACGCGCACGCAGCGAACGCCAGATCGTCGACGCCATCACCGCAGCCCGCACCAAAGGAGTGTCCTGGACGCGCATCGGCGAACTCCTCGGAACCTCAGCCCAAGCCGCTCAACAGCGTTACGGCAACGTCATCGCCACGAGTTGATATCGCGCACCTGACCGCCCGCAGTCGTGCCGATCTCGCGCAGTCTGTGCGTGCTCGCTCGGTCGATGTTCTGATCGATCCGGGTCGACGAACCGAGGTCGTTCCGCGCCGCCGGGGGACCGGGGGTGTTCGGCCCCGGTGCCGGTTCTTTCGCCTGCCGGGATCACTTCGGGCGGCCCGTTGTTTCGAGCGGCCAGTCGAGCCAGTTCCCGTGGTTGTGACTCCAGAAACGACTCCCGACAGACGACAGGATCGAACACTGCCACAACCTCTTCCGACCCGACCGAACTACTTGTCACGATCGCGACCCATTGGTACGGGCAATCTCGAAAGAACGCACGGTCGACACCCACACCGCTCCAACCCTGGCTCGCCACCGATCCACACAACATCCGAAGCCGGAGCGATCAGAATATTCAGAACAGCGGACGTGGCGGCCGGCCCGGACATGCGCTTCGAAGATCATTGCGTCTCGAAGTTGGCGACGAACGTTGGATGTGAGGTTTTCGCGATGACCTCTCTTCGGGAAGCTTCCGGCACTGATGATGGAGAGTGTGCGCTCTAGAAGGTTGCCGTCATCGCCGACTACGTCGTAGTTCCCCGGGATGGCCCCGTCCGGAGCGACAGTGGACTCGCCGACCACGAACCGGGCGGGAGTCGGTCCGCTCCAGTTGGAGCTGCCCCACGAGGATTCGCCCCAGACGCCCGTCTCAGTGACCCGGTGGCCGAGGCATCCGATCTCGTAACCGTGTTCGCGCTCGGTCACGCTGACGAACCCGATCCCGTGTGGGATGTCCGTCAGCATCGCCTCGAGCGGAGCCACTTCCTTCGGGTCGACGGTGTTGGTGTCGATGGTGATTAGAAGCAGCGGCATGAGATCGCGCTTACTTCGATCCAGTGACGACAGCGTTACCCCGGCCCATGCGGTTGTGAGCACGAGCTGCCATGGTCCCGCCGTCGTAGTTCTCACGCTCAACGTTGCAGGCCGCTCCGCCTGATGTGGTGATGGCCGATATCAACATGAGCGTGAAACGAGCTGGCGGCACATGCCGGACGCTAGACCGCTCCGGGTTGCCTGGGGGCCGCCAACATCACGCGCCAGACATGGGTTCCACCGCCGGCGCAATGAGCGACGCGACTGCGGCGGCCAACGCACGATCGGTCTCGGTCACGCGACCGCTGTAGTGCTTGGCGGCGATGCTCGGGTCGTGACCGGCCCGCATGGCGACCTGGGTGACGCTGTAGCCCATCTCCTGACCGTAGGTCGCCATGAACTTGCGCAGGTCGTGGAAGTCAAGATGATCGAGACCGATCCGCTTGCGCAGCCTGCTGAAGTATTGCGACACGGTATCGGGCTTCCACGGCACTGACCCGTCGGCCGCGTCGGTGAAGACGAACGGGTTCTCCACGAGGTCGACCTGGGCGAACTCGGCGCGTCGTTCGACCTCGTCGATCTGCGCCCACAGGATCGCTGCCGTGAAGTCGTCGATGGCGAGCTTGCGCTCGCGTCGATTCTTCGTCGGGATCTCCTCGATCGGTTGCCCCGACAGCTTGGTGACCGAGGTCGACACCTTCATGACACGCTCCTCGAGGTCGACGTCACGTTCCCATCGCAGTCCGCATAGCTCGGAGCGCCGGATGCCGGTGGTCGCAGCGACGAGGATGGCCCGTGCCATCTCCGGTCGCTTGCCGCGCTCGGCTTCGGCAATCAGCGCCCGTACCTCCTCTGGCGTCGGCACGGTCGGCTCGGTGTTCGGGATCGACGGCGGCTCGGCCCACTGCGCCGGGTTTGAGTCACGCCAGCCCCAGCGACACGCCTGGGTCAACATCGAGGAGAGGCAGGCGTGAATCTGGTACACGGTGCGCGGCGCGAGCCCACGATCTTGATGAGCGCCGTAGAGATCGGTGAGCATCTTGACCGTCAGCTTCGTCACCTGCTTGCCACCGAGGGTCGGCTTGATGTTGCGCCGGTACACCTGCTCGTAGCCACTGATCGTGTTCGGCGACCGGCCCTTGCGCCGCAACTCGATGATCCACTCGCCGAACAGATCGTCGAGCGTCGCTCGTGAGCCGGTGTGACGGCCCTTGCCCACCTCGACGATGAGCTCGGCACGCGCCTTCTTCGCCTCGCGCAGCGAGCCGCGGAACGTACGGCTGATCTGACGATGTTTGCCGGTCATCGGATCACGCCCGGCCTGCACCACGATCTCCCACACACCTGGCGTTCGCTCGCGCATCCCGGGCGCCGTTCGCAGGTTCCCCACGGGGACAACGTACGCCGATTTCTTGGATTTGTCTTGGATTTCTTGGATGAGGACCCTCGGGAGAGACCCGAGAATCCTCATCCTACCTGGTAGATGGTGGTGGGGCGGGTGGGGCTCGAACCCACGACCCACGGATTATGAGTCCGCTGCTCTAACCGACTGAGCTACCGCCCCGTGAACGGGATGTCGGCCCAAACTACTCAGCGACGCCGCGTGCGGCAGGTGACAGGGTCCGGCCGAACGGACAGACTGAACGCATGGACGACCTCACAGCCCGACTCAGCGACCATCCGATCCACCTCGGCCTCGGCGCCACGGCACAGATCGAACCCGCGTTCACCGGTGCACCGGAGTGGTACGGCGGATATTCCGAACGCCACGCGGCCGACGGGGCCGAAGGGCGGCTCGTCACGTTGCACCACTTCGACACCTCCTGGGACTCGTGGGAGATGCATCCCGTCGGTTCCGAGGTCGTGCTGTGTCTCGTCGGACGCATGACGCTGCACCAGGAGACTCCCAACGGCCATCACCAGACCGTCGAGCTCGATGCCGGTGAGTACGTCATCAACGACCCCGGCGTGTGGCACACCGCCGACATCGCCGATCAGGCGAGCGCGATCTTCATCACGGCCGGCCAAGGGACCGAGCATCGACCCCGCTGAGCAGGGGAATCACTCAGGATTCGAGCGCCACCTTGATGCGCTCCAGCGTGGCATCCATTCCCTTGACCATGCCCTTGGATCGGCGCATCACGGTCTCGTAGAGGAACTTCTGCACACCTTCGGGCGGCGGGAACGAGAACGACTCGGTCACCACCGTCGAGCCGCCGCGAGCTTCGAACTCGTACCGCCACGTCGTGTAGCCCTCGGCAACGAACTCGAACAACGCGTCCGGCTCGTAGCCGGTGATCTCCGACGTGGTCGTCCACTTCTTCAGCGTGATGGGGCCTGCCTTCGCGACGTTGTCGCCGCTGAAGGTGACGCCAACTGCCGGACCATCGACGCCGTCCGCCCATCGGCCGGCAACGCATTCGGGGCTCCACTCACCCATCCTCGTGATGTCGGACACCGCGGCAAACACCTCCGCAACGGGTCGATCGATGACTGTCGTGGCCGACCCAGTGAGGAGTTGCGTGCTGGCGTCCATGCCGCAGTGTGGCACACCGACCAACCTGGTTCGGCTGCGACCGCTATTCGCCCGGCATGTCGACGACCTGGCCGACGACGGCGCCGCCGTCGATGATGAACTCGTGACCGGTCGAGTACGTCGCCTCCTGCAGGATGAAGAGCAGCATGGCCGTCACTTCCTCCGGTTCACCGATTCTGGGGATCGGTTGCGACGCCACCATCTCCAATGTGAGGCCCTCGGTCATCGGGGTGCGGATCGGACCTGGATGGATCGAGTTCACCCGGATGTTGGCCGGACCCAACTCGATTGCGGCGGTCTTGGTGAGGCCGCGCACACCCCACTTGCTGGCCACGTAGGCACCGAGGTTGGCGTAGCCCTGCAGGCCAGCAGTCGAGGAGATGTTGACGATCGCTCCCCCACCGGCACGCCGCATCGACGGCACCACGCTGTGCATTCCGAGGAACACCCCGGTGAGATTGATGTCGATCGCCCGCTGCCAGTCACTCGGTGCCAGCGTGTCGATCGGCCCGAACATGAGAATCCCCGCATTGTTCACGAGGACACCGATCGGCCCCCACGCCGCCTCGGCCGACGTCACGACCTCCTCCCAGGCATGGGCGTCGGTCACGTCCAGATGGCGATAGACGACTGACTCGCCCAGTTCGTCGGCAAGGACGGTTCCGAGGTCGTCGAGCACATCGGTGGCAACCACCTTGGCTCCCGCCGCCACGAGGCCTCGAACGTGTTCGGCCCCCATCCCCCGAGCCGCCCCGGTCACGATCGCCACGACTCCATCCAGTGACATCGACATGTCCCGCTCCTTCCCTCTCGCATGTACGTGCGAGTTCACGATCGCACGATGGAGCACGACGCGCCACGGACAAAGGTCATCCGAGCCGAAAACGAGCGACGGACCCCCGATTTCTCGAGGGTCCGTGGCCAGCGCTCCGGGAGCAGGGCTCGAACCTGCGACAAGCTGATTAACAGTCAGCTGCTCTGCCAGCTGAGCTATCCCGGAAGGTCGAACAAAGACGCTACCGCCCCGACCACGGCCATCACACGTCCGTACGTCGTCGATCTCGATCGGGGTCAGACCCCGATCGAGACGTCACTCGACTTCGAGAAATTCGCGGAGACGTTCGGAGCGCTGAGGGTGGCGGAGCTTCGCCAGCGTCTTCGCCTCGATCTGACGGATTCGCTCGCGGGTCACGCCGAACTCCTGGCCAACCTCTTCGAGCGTCTTGGCCCGACCGCCATCGAGACCGAACCGCAAGCGAACGATCTCCTGCTCGCGTTCGGACAGCTCTCCGAGCACTTCGCCGACCGCGTCGTGCAGCATCATCCGCGTCGCTGCATCAGCGGGGCTGTCGACCGAGCTGTCCTCGATGAAGTCCCCGAGGTTCGACTCGTCCTCCTCGCCCACGGGCGAATCGAGCGACAACGGATCCTGGGAGATACGCAGCAGCTCCCGCACACGATCGGGCTCCAGCTGCACACGAACCGCGATCTCCTCCACAGTCGGCTCCCGCTCCAACTCCTGGTGCATCTGTCGCTTGGCCCGCGTGACGCGGTTCATGTGTTCGACCATGTGCACCGGGATCCGGATGGTCCGCGCCTGGTCGGCGATCGATCGGGTGATCGCCTGGCGAATCCACCAGGTCGCATACGTCGAGAACTTGAAGCCCTTGGTGTAATCGAACTTGTCGACCGCACGCATCAATCCGAGGTTGCCCTCCTGGATCAGATCGAGGAGCTGCATCCCTCGCCCGGAGTACCGTTTGGCAATGCTCACCACGAGCCGCAGATTGGCTTGGGTCAGCTCGCTCTTCGCCCGCTCGCCCCGGCTGACGGCCCGCATCAACATGCGTTCCTCACCGGTGTCGAGCGAGGCACCATCCTCATCGATCCGGGCAGCGGCGATCTTGCCTTCTTCGATCAGTTGCGCGAGCCGTCGCTCGTCCTCCGTCGTCAGCAGATCGACCTGGCCGATCTCGCGGAGGTACATCCGCACTGCATCGGCCGTGCCGCCGTCACCCTTCGGCGTCGCTTTCCGTGTTCGCCTCGTGCGGCCGCGCTCGAGCAGCTTCTCGACCTCGTCGTCAGCGGACCGCTCGACCACGACATGACGACGTATCGCGGACGGCGTCTCGTCGACAGGTTCGACTTCTTCGTCGATCACGATCCCGTGTTCCGCCATCGCCGAGCGCACCTCGACCAGCACGTCGCCGGTCAACTCGACATGTCGGAGCACGTGGGTGATCTCCTCTGCGTGTACCGCCCCCGACTCGCGACCTTGGACGACGAGATCTCCCCACTCGTCGTTGTCGACGCCGGCGAACGGCGACGTCGGGTTCCGCGGCGAAGCGACACCCTCCTGAGGACTCGGATCAGCCCCCACTCGTCCGCTCTTCTGATCGTCGATCCAGCCAACCTAGCAATGACTCGGCTGCTGCCAGCCCACGCGCCGGGTCTGTGTCGCTGAGCGCCTCGGCCTCGAGACGCGCCGTACGGTCCTCATCGATGGCGACGGGATCCGTCAGCCGTGATCGAGCCTTGAGTTCTCGACGGACGGCAGCACCGATCAACGTCCTCGCCTCCACGTCGGGAACCAGATTCAGATCGGCGACGGCTGCGCGCTCGAGAATCTCGCGTGCGTCGGGGGCCGCGATCTCGAGGGCGTTCTGGAAGTCTCCGGCCGCCTCTGCCATCGCCGCGAACGCCATCCGGTTGGCGTCGTCGTCGAACAGCGGCTCGATCAGCCACGGTGCGATCTCGTCCCAGTCCTGCACCAACAACACCAGTGCTGCGAACTCGGCATTCTCCATCGGCCCGCGGGCCCGTCTCGGCGCCACCTGGACCGCTGGCCGTTTGGCCCCGCGCTCGGCGATCTGTACGAGATCGCTCACGGGCAGCCCGACCTTCGTCGCCACTTCACCGGCATACAGCTTGCGAACGTTCGGATTGGGGTGCTCGTTGACGAGCGCCATGGCGTCCTCGGCCAGTCGGGCGCGATGCTCGGGAGAGTCGGTGGGGCGGGCATCGAGCGTGCGCTGGAGCCGGAAGCCCAGAAACGGCATCGCCGAGTCGACGGCCCGCTGGAGTGCCTCGGGATCGGTCTGGGCCAGATCGCCGGGGTCCTTCCCAGCCGGCAAGCGCGCGACGTACACCTCGACGGCATGGGTCTGCTCCCACTCGTAGAACCGCGCAGCGGCACCCTGACCTGCGGCGTCGGCGTCGAAGGCCAAGACCACCTTGCTCGCATACCGCTTCAACAGCCGGACATGTTCCTCGGTGAGTGCCGTTCCACAGGTGGCCACCGCGCGCGGGACGCCGGACCGGTGGAACCCGATCACGTCGGTGTAGCCCTCACAGACCACCACCTGGTCGTTCTTGGCGATGTCGGCCTTCGCCCAGTTCAGCCCATAGAGGACCTTCGACTTCGTGTAGATCGGGGTCTCCGAGGAGTTCTTGTACTTCGCCGGATCGTCTGACCCCGGCAGGATCCGCCCGCCGAACGCGAGCGCTTCACCCGACTCGGAGAAGATCGGGAACATGACCCGCGCCCGGAACGAGTCCTGCATCTTGTTGCGCTTGTTCCGGAAGGCGAGGCCAACCGCCTGCATGACATCCGGCGAAGCACCGAGCCCTCGCGCCAGCGCGTCCCAATCATCGGGCGCCCAGCCGAGCTTGAAGTGTCGGGCGACGTCTCCCGACAGGCCGCGTCGACGCAGGTAGTCACGGGCCGGACGAGCGTCGGGATCGGTCAGCAGCCGCTGGTGATACCACTCGACCGCGTCGCTCATCGCCGCGACGAGTTGCTTGCGACGAGCCCGTTCCTTCGATTGACCGGTCGTCGTGTAGTTGAGCTGGATCCCCGTCTTGGCGGCGAGGTGTTCCACTGCACCCGGGAAGTCGAGATGCTCGATCTCCTGGATGAACGTGAAGACGTCACCGCCCTTGTCGCACCCGAAACACTTGTAGCGGCCGGTCTCCTCACGCACGTTGAACGACCCGCTCTTCTCGGCGTGGAACGGGCACAGCCCCACCCAGTTGCGCCCGACGCGCTTCAGCGCGACGTACTGCTGAATCGTGTCGACAATCGACACCGTCGACCGCAGCCGTTCGATGTCTTCGTCAACGATCCCCATTGTTCGTTCAGCGTAGACGTCAGACCCGCTCGACCTACCCGGAAACCCCATGGTCCCGCGAGCCCTGGGCTCGCGGGACCATGGGGTTTCGGAGCGTCAGTTGGCGGCAGCGATGATCGCCTGGGCTGCCGAGAGCCGG
>Ga0316190_10002574_pt1 | contig 13173 bp, 10 predicted proteins | sample Eddworburrow2_MG_FD_204929 | JGI IMG/M metagenome (GOLD analysis project Ga0316190, IMG submission 204929) | Coastal sediment microbial communities from Maine, United States - Eddy worm burrow 2 | ecosystem: Environmental > Aquatic > Marine > Coastal > Sediment | place: USA: Maine | collected... | reverse complement strand
GACGCACTCGGTTTCCGGCTGGAAGATTTTTCCGGCACGCTCACGGTGATGACAGTTCTTGGACTTGGTTTGCTCATCATTTACAGAAGTCACAGCCAAAATGATCTGGCTGCAATCGCACCCACCTTACTCAAATCCACACTGGATACATTGACCGAAGGCGTCGTCCTGATCGACAAAAGGGAACACATTGTCATCGCCAACACAAGCTTCGCGGCTATCTTTGGCACGACAACGCAGGCATTAAAGGGAACATCCCTCTCCAGCTGCGGATGGAAATACGTCAACAAGCATGAACGTGAATTACCCTGGGTGGTTTCAATTCGGGAAGGCAAGCAACTGACGGAACAGCAACTGTACCCGTCTGGTCAAGGTGGCCAGAAAAAACTGTTTGTCGTCGACAGCACACCCGCCAGGGATGTCAGGGGAAAACAGAGCGGTGTCATGATTACCTTCTATGATGTCACCCACCGTGAAGTAAAAAACAAGCAGCTGGAGGGTATGCTTGGCATGCTCAAGAAGTCGCGTGACGAGATCAGATGTCAGAATGAATTACTGCAGAAACTGTCAACACGAGACTCACTGACTAATTGCCTTAACCGCCGTTCATTTTTTGGAAAATATAAAACCGTGTTCAGGGCAGCACAACGGGATACTCACCCGCTAGCCTGCATCATGGCAGACATCGACCTGTTCAAGTCCATTAATGACCGCCATGGACATACGCGGGGTGACGACGTCATTTGCAAGGTCGCTGAAACACTACATCAGTCATTGCGTTCAATGGACGCTGTGTGCCGCTACGGGGGCAAGAAATTCTGCATCATACTACCCGGCATCGACCTTGACCGTGCCATCGAGATGTCGGAACGTGCTCGCGCGAATATTGCACAACTCACCTTTACAGATGAGTCCGACAACATGCGCATCTCCATTACGTCCAGTTTCGGTGTGACGTCCATTGAACACCAGCCTGAAAACTTCGCCCAGCTCATTGATCGTGCAGAAAAGGCCTTATACCGATCGCAGCACACCGGCAGGAACCGTGTGACGGCATGGCTACCCGGACAAGCCTGTCGCGAAGAGCCTGCCAGCAACAACCCGGGTAATACTGTGCAAGCACCGGCTAGACAGGCTGCCGACAGTTTGCCATCCAACACCGGTGTCCTGCCGGATCTCGACACCCTGACTGGTCTGCCCACTCGAAAAGAATTTCACAGCAGCGTTATTGCAGCCGTTCATTCATGCAGAATCAACCGGCAGCATGCCTCCGTTATCATGCTTGATCTTGATATGTTCACTCGCATCAACAGCACTCTGGGTTACGCTATCGGGGACGAGCTGCTCAAGCTTGTCAGTCACCGCATCGTGGATGCATTACGCAACACTGATTCCGTTTCGCGCCTGAGTGATGCCGCTGCTGTCACATCCATCTATCGTCTGGGTGGTGATGAGTTCGGCATACTGCTTAGCGGCCTCGACTGCACTGAATTTACCGGGCGAATCATCAGCCGGGTCATTGATTCAATCACGCCACAGATCGACATCCAGGGACACGAGATCCATCTGAGCTGCAGCGCAGGAATCAGCCTGTATCCAGGCGACGGGACAAGCGCGGATACACTGCTAATGAATGCGAGTACTGCACTGTATTATGCCAAGCTACAGGGTCAGAACCATTATCAATTCTATGACGAAGACCTGAACAGGGATTCACTGAAAAACCTGAAATTTGAAAATGACCTGCGTCATGCCCTGGAAAGAAACGAGCTGGATCTGTGCTACCAGCCGACGATTGATCTGGTCAGCGGCAAGGTCAATTCGGTAGAAGCACTGCTACGCTGGCGCCATCCCGAGATTGGCATGATTCCGCCCGACAAGTTCATTCCAATCGCCGAAGAGACCGGCCTGATTACGTCACTGGGCTACTGGGTACTGGAAACCGCCTGCCGGCAAGTCAGGCAGTGGCAGGATGCCGGCTACAAACACCTCTCCGTTGCAGTCAACCTGTCAGCCGCCCAGTTCCGCCAGCATGACCTGCTGGAACAAATTCATAACGCGCTGGATGCAACCGGAATTTGCGCACACCATCTGGAACTGGAAATAACAGAAAGCACCATCATGAATGATATCGATACTGCGGCATCCACCATGCGCGCACTGCACCGCTCCGGCGTAAGCATATCAATTGATGACTTCGGTACCGGCTACTCCTCGCTGAGCCATTTGAAGCAATTCCCGATCAACACCGTCAAGATCGACCGTTCATTTATCCGTGACATCACAACGGATTCGGATGATGCGGCCATCGTCAGCGCCATCATCGCAATGGCACATAACATGGAACTCAAAGTCATCGCGGAAGGTGTCGAGACACAGGAGCAACTCGATTTTCTGCGTTCCCAGGAATGCGAAGAAGCTCAGGGTTTCCTGTTCAGCCCACCAGTCCCCCATCACGAGGCCTATGCATTGCTTGACCAGTCTATCGAGGAACTGCAACTGCCCTCTGCGACTGAACCTGCCGCATCCCTGTAGGCGCGTCACTCCCGGCTTGGCCCAGGCCAGCCTCTCGACCGGTTCCCGGTCTCACCTTCTCCCTGCCTCGCGCGACGTACCTACTTCCCTGCAGGCAAAAAAAGGGCCGCCGTTAAAGGCAGCCCTGGAGTACAGCTTGCAACAGAGTTACTGGCTTTTGCTTACCATGTACTCAATAGCACTTTGCATCTCGGCATCCGAACAGGTCATACACAGGCCCTTGGGCGGCATGGCACCCTTACCCTTGATTGCGGTCGCGAGCATGGCATCGATACCGGTGGCGATACGTGGCGCCCAGACAGCCACATCACCCAGCTTGGGCGCACCTGCGGCACCAGTAGCATGACAGGCCATACAACTACCATTGTAAATATCCTCACCGGACTTCGGCCCGGCGGATGCTGCGTCACCATCAGCAGCTGCCATTGCCGTATCGGCAGCAGTGGCTGCTTCCGGCTCGGACTCTCCGGCAATATATACCTGACCGACCGGCTTGATATTCTCCAGCACAATTTCTTCAGGTTTATACTCTGTTACATCGCTGGTCAGCTTGCCGGCAAGGATGATCAGTAATATGGCAAACACGGTCAGTCCGCCCATCAGTGCAAAAAATGTCGTAAAAAACTCTTTATCCTTACTCACGGTCTTCTCCTGATTAATCTGAAAACATTGGATTCACCGCCACCGCATAACAACAAAAGACACCGCAGCCGGGAACGAATGCTGACGAATTATACTGGAAACGCCAAATACATAAAATTACAAGTATTATCCATAGTTTCAGTTACTTGGCATAGGCAGGATATACTGATCGATTAACATCCGTGACAGGTCCTCCGTTATGTGCGCCTTACCTGGGCATCAACACCCCGCTTCCTGCGCAACCAGCACATACGGTATGATCCATACACAGCGCCCGTAGCTCAGCTGGATAGAGTACTGGCTTCCGAAGCCAGGTGTCAGAGGTTCGAATCCTCTCGGGCGCGCCATTTTGCAGCGGTGATCCATATAAAGCTTCACCGCCACGAAAACAAATTGAAAAACAACAATACCTGTACTATTTAAATAACTAACGTGCATTTTTTCTGTCCGCCGTGAACTATAAACATAACCGAGGAGAACAACATCATGTCCAGACCTGAATCTATCCAAACCACTCAGAATGAAAAGAAACACCCCGAGATGAGTCGTCGCGAACTGCTGATAGGCATGGGTGCTGCTGCAGCGGCTGCCTACGCAGGTAGCGCGGTTTCAGCCATGCCGGGACATGATCACAGCAAGCACACCGCACAACAACCTGCTTTGCTGGATACGGTCAATGATTGCGTCGACAAAGGCGAGCGTTGTATTGCGCATTGTCTCGTATCCTTTCAGGAAGGTGACCTGGAACTGGCAGACTGTGCCGCAAAGGTCCATGAAATGCAGGCGATCTGTGGTGCCTACAGCTACCTGCTGGCAGCAAACTCTAAGTACTCCAGGGCCTATGCCGCTGTTTGCAAACAGGTATGCGAAGACTGTGAGAAAGAATGCAAAAAGCACGAGAAGCACGTGGAGTGCGATGCCTGTGCCAAGGCCTGTGCCGAGGTGGTGGATCAGATAAGTCTCATTTTTTAGATAGCAGCGTCTAAAAAGGGGTCGGTGAAAAAAACGTAATGTGAATGATTACCTGTTGTCACCGATCCCTTATATTGTTCCGAGTCACGAGCCGTTACTGTCTCAACTTGCTGATGTCCTGATCGGCATGCCGCAAGTGCAGCGCCAGGTAAACCAGCAGGCTGCCCACCATCAGTGCCAGCGCAGCGATCACCCAGGAAATGGCCACCGCTCCCGTGCCTGGCCAGAAAACCAGTACCAGTCCGACCAACACGCCGGTCACACCGATTCCGGTCAACAAGCCCCGGTCGGGGTCATCCGCCGCTGTCCCGCGGGCCATCAGCCACAGGCTACCACCCTGGATCAGGGCCCAGATTCCAACAATGATAAACAGCAAGTGCACGGTCACTCCGGGCCAGAACAACAACACGGCACCTACCGCGAGGCTGAGCCACGCCGGCAACCAATAGGAACCTGGAAGGCGTGTCTGCCAGGCACTGAAGAGACTGGCTACACCGTTGAGCACTGCAAATATGCCAACTAACTGGATCAATAGCGCAATGGTTGCCTTTGGCCAGAACAGCGCACCGACACCCAGCGCCAGTGCGAGCAGTCCACGCAACAGATAAGATACCCATACCTCACCGAGCCGATCACTTATTTTTCCCTGCATATGCGCTGCGGCCTGTCGTAGATGTTCTTTATTGTCTGTCATGAATTCCTCGTACTAGTTCCCCGAGCGTGAGAACGGCTGGGATATCATGGCCCACACCGAGCTGCCCTCATCTGATACTGCCCAGTCGAGGCGCACAACGGCGCGGAATGCCATCATGCGCAGACCAATGCCGGCATCAAACTTCAGGTCTTTTACGAACAGGTCCGAGTCGTACTCCGGACCCACCCTGCCGGCCTCGACAAAGGGCACGATCTGCCACCAGTCGATTTCAAAATACTTGATAATGGGCAAATCATGCAGCGGCTGGTAATCGGGGATCAGGCGCAGTTCAGCCGCATAATAGACTGCTGACTTGTCACGAAAACGCCCCGACGGAAAGGCGCGCATACGATCAAAACCACCCAGTTCCGAACCATAACTAGGCGGTGGACGATGCGTGACCTGCTGAGGATTGTCCGGATTGGTTTCCCAGGTGGGTGTATTCGATGTCCAGAAATTCAGTGCCAGCACCTGCTCCTTGAACCAGCTGGAGGTGCCCAGGTTGAAATACTTGGCCATGTCGAGTTCCAGGTTGGTCCAGCTGTTGGAGCTGTCAAACCAGCCGAAATCGCGACTGACCATGAACTGCTGACGACTGCCCTCGGTAGGATTGCGCGGGAAATCCGTGTTGTCATATTCAATCCAGAAGTCCAGGCCGTTGGTCTTGGCCTCCAGTTGATCGCTATCTTCGTCATCGAAATCAGAGAGGTCCCGGTAGGTATAAAAGAACCGGGTCGCCAGCGTCGTTTTTCCGCTGATCAACGGGTTCCATACCTCGCCACCCTGCGGGCCTTCTTTCAACAGTCCCCGTTCAAGATGATAGACAGAGATCGCATCATCCTTCGCGTTACCAATGGGCAAGGCGTAATTCACTGCAAACTCAAATGTGACTTCATCACTGGTACCGGAGATAAAATCATCCTTGTCCGAATCATTTGAACCGGCCTTGGCTTGCGTGGGATCAAGGTCAAGATCGGCATAGAAACGCTGATCCGTAAAATGGTCGACCAGCAGAAAGGTGTCTGTGAAGAAGCGGCTGTCACCGAGGCGAAAATTATTCAGCGCGCCGGACAGCAATGCAGAATTGTTTGAAGTAACGAACCCGGTACCAAACATGCTGGCCTGTGGCTGGATGGTACCGGCTCTGAAGCCGCCGACACCTATCGCCGTGCCCAGTGAATCAGTGGCAAAGAGATAGGGCAACCAACCTGATCGTTTCTCGTCGATACTCTCTCCCTCGTCCAGGGCAACAATTGCCCCCCCGGCATGCAATGGCGAGACAAAGGCAAGCAGGATGATAAAAAAAACAGTAACAATCTGTGGTCTGTTGAAGATGCTGTACTCCTGCATTTCAAATCCTCCGGCAGTCCGGCCTATTCTACATGAGACGCAAGCGCAGTCTTGAGATTCATTAAGGCAGGAACAGAGGCCGTGCTGTAACGGCAGGAAATTGCAGAGGCAACCGGCGCACCCGCCTGGACGGCAAGCGAGGTTGTAGCCACATACCGCTCCGGTGTTTTATCCTGACAAAAAAATACGGCTGCCTAAAGGCAGCCGCAGTAACATCTTTATTATGGAGCGGTTAAACCGCTTTTCTCCTGGCAATACCGACCAGACCCAGCAGACCGGAGCCGAACAACCAGACAGCCGCAGGGACCGGCACAGGCTGTACCGACTCGACCATCAGGACCATATCGTTGAAGTCGCCATCATAATAAGGATGGCTTAACCGCAAATCTTCCCAAGCCAGTATATATTCGTTCAGGGTCCACTCGCCTGGATTGAAAGTGGGAAGCTGGACCTGATCGCCTGTCCCCTGGTAAGCGAGCATGTGATCGGTCCCATCCCCATTGAGAGATGTATTGCTGAAGAACGTCCCCGATTTAGTGCCAAGATAAAATCCGAAGGTTTTTGTGCTTCCGAAATCGCCTTCAAGCACCTGGTTTACAAGCACCTCACCGTTCGCCTTGATGGTCAAGGTTGCCTGGCTGCCCGCTGTGGCCGCACCGTCAAAAAGCTGAACGCGATTGGTACTGTCGCCTGTTTCGTAGACACCAAAGGTATTGGTGGTGGCTTGACCTGCAAGTTCAATAATCATCGATGTCACGGCCCCACCGGTTGCGTCAAGAATCCAGCTCGAATCCAGGTCGTCCGACAAACAATCATTAGCCGCGGAGACGCTGCTGTTCCCCCCCACAGTAATATTGTTGAGGGTATCTTGCAGTGATGCTTCACCGCTACCACCCGTAACACAGGTTGCCGCCGATGCGGCCCCGCTCACCAGGCTACCGCCCAGCAAAGACAGGACTGCCAGTTTTTTTACCGCAGATAAATTTCCCATTTCTCTTCCTCTTTATTTTCACTAGTAATAGAGTCTTATTCTCCGTAGCTTACGTGAGCGACAAATTATTGACGAACACTCTTTAAGCAATGGTAATATATGCAAACTACTTGCCAACTATATATTTCATAGCATAATCAATGTAGTTACAGAATCCAGCTAGTTTAAACAAGTCCAATCCGTAAGAAATCTGTAAGAAATTCCAGACAGGAATCTTGAATTCCTTACACTCCCGGCCTAGTCACAGCCGCTGCGATAAAGCGTATTCCTGGTCACATTTCTTGCCCTCCACGGAAAAACGGTACTATCACACCTCACAACCCTGATGAGCACGCCACCATGAACCTCGACCGAGTCACCCCTGGCAGGAACATCACCGATGAAATGCCAGTGAAACGGAATAATATTGACTGGCAGTGCTTAACCGATGCTGACGCCATCGCCACACGCGCAACGGAATTGATCCTGCAGGCTGCTGCCAGCGCGGTTCACAAACGCGGTGTTTTTAAGCTGGTACTGGCAGGCGGGCGTACACCCGAGAAGGTCTATCGGCACCTCGCCAAGGCACAGGCTGACTGGGATCACTGGCAACTCTATTTCGGTGATGAACGCTGCCTGCCGTCAGATCATCCCGATCGCAACAGCCAGATGGCCGCAAGGTCATGGCTGGTACAGGGACAGGTTCCGGCCGATCACATTCATCCGATACCCGCCGAGCTTGGCCCGGCAACCGCCGCACAGCAGTATGCCGGGCTGGTCAGCCAGGCACAGCCCTTTGACATGGTCATGCTCGGCATTGGCGAAGACGGTCATACGGCCAGCCTCTTTCCCGGCCAGTCCTTCCCGTCTGACGAATCTGTTCATGCTGTCCATGGCGCACCCAAACCACCCGCAGAACGTGTCAGCCTGAGCGCGGCTGCACTGAGTGATAGTCGCGATGTCCTCGTGCTGGTCACCGGTCGCGGTAAACGAAAGGCTGTCAGGCAATGGCAACAGGGTGCCGACCTGCCAATTGCCCGCATCACGGCACGGCAGCGCGTCACTGTACTGCTGGATGCGGCAGCCGCGCAAACTTAAATAATAGTATTACGAAATCGCCTATACTCGCGGTCCGGAACACCGGTAAAACGATGACAGGATTTGTTATGCGCTCTATTTATATGGTGGAACACAAACAAGGAATTTTCTTATGCAACTAGGCATGCTGGGTCTTGGTCGTATGGGTGCAAACATTGTCCGCCGCCTGATGAAAGCCGGACATGAATGTGTGGTTTTTGATACAGATAGCAACACCGTCGCGGCGCTGCAGAAGGAAGGCGCCATTGGTGCCAACAATATCGATGAGTTTATTGACAAACTGGCGGCACCACGCACCGTATGGGTCATGGTTCCCGCAGCGGTTGTCGGCCCGGTGGTGAAGGATCTTGCTGCGTGTATGCAGGCCGACGACATTATCATCGATGGCGGCAATTCCTATTACAAGGACGACATGGCACGCGCCAGTGAGCTCGGCACAAAGGGCATCCATTACGTCGATGTCGGCACCAGTGGTGGTGTCTGGGGGCTGGAGCGCGGCTACTGCCTGATGATCGGTGGCGAACAAACGGTGGTCAGCCATCTCGACCCCCTGTTCAGGACCATTGCGCCCGGTATCGGCGATATTGAACGTACCACCGGTCGCAGCGGTGCAACGTCAACATCCGAGCAGGGCTATTTGCACTGTGGTCCCAATGGTGCCGGCCACTTTGTAAAGATGGTACACAACGGTATCGAATACGGCATCATGGCGGCTTATGCCGAGGGGATGAATATTCTCAGTCACGCCAATATCGGTAGCCAGGATCATGCCATCGATGCAGAGACCACGCCGTTGCAGAATCCGCAGGACTACCAGTTCGACATCGACACGGCGGAAGTCGCCGAAGTCTGGCGCCGCGGCAGCGTGGTCGCTTCCTGGCTGCTGGACCTGATCGCAATAGCGTTAAAAGACAACCCGGACCTGTCTGATTTTTCCGGCAGTGTGTCCGATTCCGGTGAAGGCCGCTGGACCAGCATGGCGGCAATCGAAACCGCCACGCCGGCGCCGGTACTGACGGCTGCATTGTTCAGCCGTTTCAGCTCCCGCGGGGAAGCCGACTTTGGCGACAAACTACTGTCGGCAATGCGCTTCCAGTTCGGCGGTCACCACGAGAAAAAACAGGGCGGCTAATATGCGCCAGGCAAACCATTCCCTGACGGCGCCTCCGGCCGTCATTGTTATCTTCGGTGCTGCGGGTGACCTGACCAAACGCAAGCTGATACCCGCGCTCTTCAACCTGGCCTCGCAGGAGCTGCTGTCTTCACAGATTGCCATGGTTGGTATTGACCGTGTGGAAATGGACAGTGAGCGCTATCGGCAAACCCTGAACCAGGAGATCAGTTCCTTTGTTGGTAAAGGCTTTGACCAGGAGTTATGGGATGCCAATATCGGCAAGGCCTACTACATGCCAGGCGATTTCCGTAATGCGGAAAGTTACAGTCAGCTTAAAAAGCTGCTGCTTGAGGTGGACAGGGAACAGGGCACACCGGGTAATTACCTATTCTATCTGGCGACCCCTCCCAGTTTCTTTGCTGTGATCGCGACGCAACTGGGCAAGGCCGGGCTGACAGAAGAAAGCGGCAATCTTTGGCGACGCATCATTATTGAAAAACCCTTTGGCCGGGATCTGGAATCCGCCAGGGAGCTGAACATAACCCTGCACCGGAGTTTTACAGAGCAGCAGATTTATCGCATCGACCACTACCTGGGCAAGGAGACGGTGCAGAACATCATGGCATACCGTTTCGGCAACGGCACGGTCGAGCCGATATGGAATCACCGTTACATCGATAACGTGCAGATTACCGTGGTCGAGTCTCTCGGTGTTGAAGACCGTGCCTCTTATTACGAAGAGGCGGGCGCACTGCGAGACATGATTGTCAATCATCTGTTGGCGGTGCTGTCGGTGGTTGGCATGGAACCACCCAACTCCTTCGATGCCGATGCCATACGTGATGAACAGATCAAGGTGCTCAAGGCGATACAGCCCTTTGCTGCGGAGCAGGTGTTAAGCGATACGGTCCGTGGTCAGTACGGTGAGGGTATAATGGCCAGCGGTGATCCTGCACGCGCCTATCGCAACGAACCGGGTATTGCCGACGATTCACCGACGGAAACCTTTGTTGCCATGAAGCTGATGATCGATTCCTGGCGTTGGGCCGGCGTGCCTTTTTATCTGCGTACCGGCAAGCGAATGTCGGGACGTTATTCCGAAATCGTGATCCAGTACAAGCATGCACCCAACATGCTGTTTCGTGGTGCACTGCAGCGGCGCAAGGATATCGGCTCCAACCAGCTGGTGCTGCGTATACAGCCCAACGAGGGCATCAGCATGGAATTCAATGCCAAGGTACCCGGCACTGTGTTCAATGTGTCCCGGGTGTGCATGGACTTTGACTACGATGACTACTTCGACGAGTCCACCACGGCCAGTGGTTATGAAACCCTGATCTATGACTGCCTGTGTGGAGATGCGACCCTGTTCAAGCGTGCTGACTATATCGAGGTGTGCTGGGAACTGATACAGCCAATACTTGACATCTGGCAGGCCCTGCCACCGCGCAGCTTTCCGAATTACCCGGCAGGCAGCTGGGGGCCGGAAGATGCCGAGGAACTGTTGAACCGTGACGGTTACAAGTGGCGGGTGGCGCAGTGAGGGTACTGGCAGGAGACGTCGGCGGCACCAAGACATCTCTTGCCATCTTCGAGGTCGAGGGCAGCCGGCTGGAAGTACTGGTGCTGGAGAAATATCCCAGCCAGCAGTATGGCTCGCTTGATGAGATTGTGCGCCAGTTTGTTGCGCAACAGGATCATGCCTGCGACTGGGCCAGTTTTGGTGTCGCCGGGCCCGTGCGCAACGGCAAGGCTGCAACCACCAATCTGCCCTGGCTGGTGGATGCACAACGACTGAGCGACGATGCTGGTTTTCGCAAGGTCTGGTTGATGAATGACCTGGAAGCCAACGCCTGGGGCATCAGTGCGCTGCAGGAAAAGGATTTCTGTGTGCTCAACGCAGGTAACCCGGATCCGAACGGCAATGCATCGATTATCTCCGCCGGCACCGGTCTTGGCGAGGCGGGCCTCTTCTGGAACGGTGAACGCCACCGGCCCTTTGCCTCCGAAGGCGGGCACTGTGATTTTGCACCCAACTCCGATCTTGAAATCGACCTGTTGCGACACCTGAAACAGCGTTATTCACATGTTAGCTGGGAGCGTGTGCTCTCGGGTATGGGACTGGTAAATATCTACGAGTTTTTACGCAACTACCGTGGCTCGGAAACACCCGCCTGGCTCGCCGAAGACATGCAGACAGGCGATCAGGCGGCGGCAATTTCCAAAGCGGCACAGGCCAGCCGTTGCCCGGTGTGCTGCGAGGCTCTCGACCTGTTCGTGTACCTGTACGGCGTGGAAGCAGGCAATCATGCCCTGAAGATCATGGCCACCGCGGGCGTTTATATCGGCGGTGGCATAGCACCGAAGAATCTCGAGCGCTTCCGCGAAGCGACCTTCCTGAGAGGATTCTGCTCAAAGGGACGTATGGAACAGCGGATGCGCGACATGCCGGTCAAGGTAATACTCAACGAGCGCACGGCACTGTACGGCCCTGCCGTGTTCGCAGCTGCCGAGATTGAATAGAGACTTCTGAGGTTCAATGACAGCAGCAACTCCCGAACACCAGCGCCTCGAAGAAGACCGCAACGGTGACAAGACATGGAAGCAGTGGGGCCCGTATCTCAGCGAGCGCCAGTGGGGAACGGTGCGCGAGGATTACAGCCGCAACGGCGAGGCGTGGAATGATTTCAGTCACGACATGGCACGCATGCGCGCCTATCGCTGGGGCGAAGACGGCATCGCCGGCATCAGTGACGATCAACAGCGACTGTGCCTGTCACTTGCCCTGTGGAATGGCCGGGATCCGTTTCTTAAAGAACGCCTGTTTGGTCTGACCAACGCACAGGGTAATCACGGCGAGGACGTCAAGGAGATTTATTACTACCTCGATGCCACACCCACGCATTCCTACCTGAAGATGCTCTACAAGTATCCGCAGGCCGCATTTCCCTACCAGCGACTGGTAGCGGAGAACACCGCGCGTGGCAAGCAGGACCGGGAGTTCGAACTCATCGATACCGGCATCTTTGACGAGGACCGTTATTTTGACGTGTTCGTCGAGTACGCCAGGCCAGCACCCGACGACATCCTGATGCGCATTAATGTGCATAATCGCGGGCCGAATATCGAGACCATCCACCTGCTGCCACTGTTGTGGTTTCGTAACACCTGGTCATGGGGCCGCACTGATGAGCGGCCGCTGCTGTACGCCGAGGGTGATAACAGAATTGTTGCCGAGCATCCCGACCTCGGACAATGGCAACTGTATGCCGATGGCCAGCCGTCGCTGCTGTTTTGCGACAACGACACCAACCTTCGCCGCCTTGGCAATAAGCCAAATGCACCGGGCTACTTCAAGGATGCCTTCAACGACTACCTGGTGGAGGGTATCCATACCGCCGTCAACAGCACCCGCACCGGCACCCGTGCTGCCATTCATTATTCAATGGACATTCCACCCGGTGCGAACCGGCAGCTACGCCTGCGCCTGTGCAAGGACACCCTGTCCGGTAAAGCGGTGCCATTCGCGCACTTCGATCAACAGTTCGAACAATGCCATGATGAGGCCGAGCTCTTCTACGGATATCTACAGCAGGATCTGCACGACGAAGATGCACGCAACGTACAGCGCCAGGCGCTGGCCGGCATGATCTGGAGCAAGCAGTTTTATTATTTTGACATCACCCGGTGGCTGAACGGTGACCCGGGGCAACCCGCTCCACCCCGGGAACGGTTAACAGGGCGCAACAGCGACTGGGAGCATCTTAACAACGCTGATATTCTCTCCATGCCCGATAC
>Ga0316190_10002572_pt1 | contig 13185 bp, 14 predicted proteins | sample Eddworburrow2_MG_FD_204929 | JGI IMG/M metagenome (GOLD analysis project Ga0316190, IMG submission 204929) | Coastal sediment microbial communities from Maine, United States - Eddy worm burrow 2 | ecosystem: Environmental > Aquatic > Marine > Coastal > Sediment | place: USA: Maine | collected... | reverse complement strand
TTATTGGATAGTCGCAACCCTATGCCAAATGGTTGTCCTTTTGATATTTTATTCTTTATACCCGGCAGGTATTCCACTAAACTCTCAAAAGTACTTTCCCAATCCTGTCCCGGATGAATATTAGTGCAATAAGTCAGATGGTATTTATCATCGATCAGCATAGTTTATACCATATTAATTTTACATTTATTATTGAGGAAATTTACTGCATTCTTCATTAATTCTATGTCTATTTTGTGCACATCTACCTTCTGCCCAATACCGTTTATTAATGTAATTGTCAATTCACCTCCAAGATGCTCACGAAACTCCTGAATCCCTTTTAATAATTCCTGCATTTCTTCATCTCCTGAAACCGGAATAGACAAATCAAAGCCAATGTCTACCATGACCTTTAAAATTTCATCCAAAATTTCTGCTGAAATAAAACCAATAAGCTTAGAATATACTAAATCCAGTGCAATCCCCTTAGCCACAGCTTCACCATGTCTCAAAGAATAATTGCTCATCTGTTCTAACTTATGCGCGGACCAATGACCAAAATCTAAGGGTCTGGAAGATCCGCTTTCGAAAGGGTCGCCACCTTTGGCAATATGTTCCATATGCATTTCGGCGCACCTGTAAATAATTTTAAGCATGGCACCCATATCACGTTCTTTCAATTTGATCGCATTTTCTTTAATTGTTTTAAAGAAAAATTCATCTTTAATAAGAGCAACCTTAATAGCCTCAGCTACTCCTGCAATCCAATCGCGTTGCTCAAGGCTTGTCAAAAAATCACTATCGTTTATTATTGCATATGGTGGTGCAAAAGTTCCTATAAAGTTCTTTTTGCTATAAGCATTTATGCCATTCTTTACCCCTATTGCAGCATCGTTCTGGGAAAGGACAGTAGTTGGGATACGAATGAGCTTTACACCCCTGTGAGCAACCGACGCAGCATAACCTGCCATATCAATTACCGCACCACCTCCAATGACTATCACAAAGGAATGCCTGCAAATACCGTTATTATTGATCGCGCCTATTATTCTATCAACATTGTTGTAATTGTTTTTGGATATCTCTCCACCTTCAATTACCAGACACTCGGTAAATAGCAGTTGAGAGCTATGCAGCAGACAATAATTTCTAATACGATCAATTAGCTTAGGGTGCTTTTTAAGAACGCCATTATCCACAACGAAAAGGAGTTTTACCTGTTCATTTGGCTTGTATGACTCTATAACCTCCTTGAACAATTTATTATTGCTTTCAAATAAGCCACTTGTGAAGTGTAAACTATATTTAAAATTTACGGCAAAAGATTGTTCTATAGGCTTTAATTGCATTCCATAATTTTAAGTTACGGCAAATATTTTAGCTAATATGTACGAAAGTGGCAACAATAGTAAAACAATCAATCCAAACTGCCAACTATCAAAGGCTACAGTGAGCGAGGCATCCAAAACAATTATTGAAAGTACACCGCTAACCACTGCTTTTTTAATATTTTCCGGTGAATTTATTCTATATGCCCTAATTAATGAACTATAAATCAGAAATATAAATAAACCAAGGAAAGGAATTAAACCAAGTAACTTTCCCTGTTTATCCGGTAAAATCATCAAAACGCTAAAAATTACCACGGCGTATAATAGCCCTGCCCAAATTATGTGCTTTTTATTTTCCCCATAAACCTCTCCCCTGCTTATTAATGTAATGGCAAAAATATATAAAAGAGGAATTACGGCATACATCCAGTGAGATATTTCACCAAATACAGACATCCCTAAAATAAGGTTCAATGCTCTGCAAAGCCCCATATTTAATGGCCCCAGAAATTGAAATTTTTTGGAAAATGTATCATAAAGTATGATTGCTAAAGCAAGAATTAAAGCTATGACACCACTAAGGTAATTCACAAAAAAGGATAAAATAATTCCTGATATCAATAAGCCGGTTCCAAATAATGAAGCTCCTTTTAGAGATACATCTCCTTTTGGAATAGGTCTTTCAGGTCGTTCTATCTGGTCAATTTTAAAATCAAAGACATCATTTAGTACAACTCCTCCGGCGTAAAGGAACGTTGAGGAAATTAGGAGAAGTAATAAATTCAGAGATACAGCTCCGCCTAAAAAAGTGTCAGATACAATTAGTACGGTTAAACCGGATATGCTGGAACCGGCCATTATATCTGCCATGGCAGTGGGTAAGTTTGCAGGCCTGGCAAGCTTTGAATAACCCAGAAGTACCACGTTCATTCTACTTTATTTGATCTGTGTCTACACGAGGTTCCTGACCTCTTAAAACGCTATTATCATTGAAAAGAATTGATTGATTAATTCCCTGCGGATTTAACCAGTCCGATTCTTTCATTTTACCATTTTTACTAAAAGCATCCAGGGCATTCTGATAACAGGTTTTTATGACATCCTCACGCTCTATACCCCGTTTTAACATAAGGGCTGCCGTTTTTGGCACCGCCAGTGGATCACTAACCCCCCAGTCTGCCGAGCTATCTACTATGATATTAGAGCTGCCATATTTACGCACAACTTCTACCATGCGTTCGTTGCCCATTTTTGTTTTGGGATAAATGGTAAAAGCGGCAATAAAACCTCTATCTAAAACTTCTTTTACTGTTTCCTCATTATTGTGATCAATTATGACATTGCCAGGATCCAGTTTATGCTCCATGCACACTTCCATGCTCCTGATTGTTCCAGCCTTTTTATCTCTATGAGGGGTATGCACCTGAACAGTCATATCTAGTTCTTTAGCCAGCTCTAATTGTTCCCTAAAATACTTATCCTCAGCCGGAGTTTGATCATCATAGCCTATTTCGCCTATAGCTACAACATTTTCCTTGTGAAGATATAAGGGTAAAAGTTCCATAACCTGCTCTGCCAGGGCCTCATTATTGGCTTCTTTGGAATTCAAACCAATGGTGCAGTAGTGTTTTATTCCAAACTGACTGGCCCTAAATGGTTCCCACCCAACAAGGCTGCTAAAATAATCCTGGAATGATCCAACCTGGGTTCGCGGCTGACCTAACCAAAACGAGGGCTCAATAATTGCAACAATTCCGGCCTCCGCCATAGCTTCATAGTCATCGGTTGTCCTCGAGGTCATATGAATGTGAGGGTCAATTATCATCATTTTTTCCTTCATAGCTTATTTTTTAAATTTTCCCAGGTGACAGCCTTATTCGCAACTTTTTCCCTTAAATTAGGATACTTATCCAATAGTCTGATTGCTTCCGGTTGATTAGAGTAATAACAACAAAGTGCAGCCGCCAGATTTTCAATTTTATCTTTACTCCTAAACAAATGATCCATATCCTGTAATAAAACACCTTCCAAAAATCCTGTTACAGGTCGCCAGAACATTGGGTCTATATCCCTTGAAGCCGCCCATCGCTCATGGGCATAATCTGAAATAATTCTCACTAAATCTCTGTTGGCCCGCTTTTCAACATCAACAATCTCTCCCAAATTGCGCTCCATAAAAGCCGCTTTCAAATACATTTGATTCCATTGCTGATCATTAAAATATATAGAAGGATAAGGATTGTTTAATGCTATAGCGTCAAAAATTATCCCAATATTAGTTCGCAATGCTTCAACTCCTACGTGATTATAGTCCCCGGCATTTGGTAAAAGCATTAAAAACTTCAAAAAGGTTTCCAGCTCACCGGTATCAGCAACCTGAATAAGATTTGCCACCTTGGTTGAAAAATATGTTAAATCTGATTCAAGTACTTTACTAAGAAGATAAATCCTAGCAATTTGGAGCAGGTCCGCATTCTGTGCGATCAGATATTCTTCCAATTCCTGATTAATCCCCTGGAGTCTTGGTTTTTTTGCAGGATCAATTTTTCCGGCTAATAGACTATAAGATAAATATAATTCCTTTGCAGATTTGGACTTAATAATTAAATCTAACTTATTCTCTATCCAGGTATGTGTTTCTTCAGATACACTATCACCCAAAATTTTAGATAACTGTTTACGAGTATCCAAATGCTGCATATATTCCAATTACAAAATAAACAAGGAGTTAAACAAAAGAAAAATCTTTAGCAGCACAAATATATTAAGATAACAGCAATCCTCTTCTATTAATAAGAGAATATAGTTTTATTAAACACCATAAGTGTTTCACAGGTTCTTTTTAATTTAGCAAAAATTTGAATTATGTTAGGACTAAAATTACCAACCGATCCTCGCTGGGTAAACATAGTGGAAAAAAATATAGACGAAATTCTGACAGATCATGCCTATTGTGAACAAAAGGCGGCCAGTACGGCTATCTCTTTAATAATTACTTTCCCTGAATATCCTGAATTGATACAGGAAATGATAGCGTTATCAAGAGAGGAAATGGGGCATTTTAAAATGGTACACGATAAGATCCTTGCCCGTGGTAAAATACTGGGAAGGTATCGCAAGGATGAATACGCCATTCAACTTTTGAAATTTTTTCCAAAAGGAGGAAACAGGACCACTCAACTGGTGCATCGTCTGTTATACGCCGCGTTGATCGAAGCGCGTAGTTGTGAGCGGTTTAGGTTGCTATCAGAAGAACTAAAGGACAAGGAACTGGCAGATTTTTATCAAAAACTCATGGTCAGTGAGGCTGGGCACTATACCATGTTTTTAAAATTTGCGAGGAAATACGGAAATAAAGAAGAGGTAGATAAAAAATGGCAGGAACTTCTGGAGTATGAAGCGGAGATTATGAAAGATTTAGGCAGAAAAGAAACTATACATGGTTAGCATAATATAAAGTCTTTATAATCCCATCAGACAGACCAATTTTGGGTACATGAATTTTTCGTGCCCCACTCCATTTAGCAGAAGACAAAAATATCCGTGTGGCTGGAATGATTACATCTGCCCTATCCGGATTTAGACCTAACTCGGAAATACGGTCTTCATAGGACATACTTTTCAAAAAGTTATATTGAGCATTCAGCCATATATTGGAAAGGGGTTCCCCTTCCCTTCGCCCCGACAATTTATGCAATTTATTGATGTTGCCTCCTGAACCAATTATTGAGATTTTAGATGTCCCTTTTGTAATTTTTCTTATCCATGTCTCAATATCTTTCCATATATCGTCATTCACCATATTATTAAGCAGGCGCACTGTTCCTATCTTGAAAGACCTTGATACTTTAATACTCCCTTCGGCAAATAAAGTGAACTCTGTACTACCCCCGCCTACATCTATATAGAGATAGGACTGATCTGTTTGAATAAGTTTTTTTAGATCCGTAGATGCAATTATTGAAGCCTCTTCTTTTCCATTAATTAATTCAATGGCAATACCTGATTCCTTTAAGATCCTGGCAATAACTTTATTTCCATTACGCGCCTCTCGCATTGCCGATGTTGCACATGCCTTATACTTTTCCACACCAATAACCTCCATTAAAAGGCCAAAAGATTTCATGGTTTTTACAAGTCTTTCAGTATTGAATTCAGATATTGCGCCTTTGGTGAAAGAATCTTCTCCAAGACGGACAGGGACCCTAATAAGTACATTTTTCCTAAATTTTGTTTCCTTATCCTTTTCCTCAATAACATTGTGAACCAATAACCTAATAGCATTGGAACCAACGTCTATTGCGGCAAATTTTCGGATATTCAAACTTCTTTATTTTTAGAATTTATTTTGTTAAGGTAGTAATCATAAATAGCAAATTGAGAGCGCAATTTAGGTTTTTCGTTCTTCCTATAAACATTGTTCTGTTCCCCATTAAAAATTCGTGCTTTAACATTGTCACTCCAGGAGATTTCAAAGGTGTCTATTAATTCCTGTTTAATGTCTTCATCATTAATTGGACAACCAACCTCCACCCTATTATCCAAATTACGTGTCATCCAATCTGCAGATGAGATATAGATTTTAGGGTTGCCTTCATTACCAAAAATAAATACACGCGGATGCTCTAAAAATTTATCAACAATACTTATGGCTTCAATATTTTCACTCATACCCTCAACCCCTGGAATAAGACAACAAACACCTCGTATAATTAGCTGTATTTTAACACCAGCCCTGCTAGCCTCATATAATTTATCTACCATTTCATAGGAGGTAAAACTGTTCATCTTTATTTTTATATAGGCTTCTCTGCCGCGTTGTGCAGACTCTATTTCATTATCAATAAATTTCTTAAACAAACTTTTAGTATAATGAGGGGAAACAACCAGATGTTTGTATTTATATATTTTGTAGGTGGTTTCAAAAAAATCGAAGACAATTTTGACTTCTTTTAAGATAGCTGCGTTTGCTGTAAACAGAGTATAATCTGTATATATTTTGGCAGTTGACTCATTAAAATTTCCGGTACTGATAAATCCATATCGCTTAATTAAATCATCCTCTTCCCTTTCAATTACGCAAATTTTACTATGTACTTTCAGACCCGGGACTCCAAAGATCAGTTTTACGCCTTCGGCCTGTAATTCTTCCGCATATTTTATATTGGCCTGCTCATCAAAACGAGCCCTTAATTCTATCTGCATGGTAACTTTCTTACCATTTTTTACTGCATTTATTAAGGATGCCGCCACTTGTGAATTCTTGGCGAGCCGATATACAGTAATCTTTATGCTTTTTACTTTTGGATCCAGTGCTGCTTCCCTAAGGAATTTTATAATGTATGAAAAGGTATGGTATGGTGCATACATCAGGTAATCCTTTTCGGCAATACGTTCCAATAAGCTTCCTTCCAGACTTAACCCTTTAACCGGTAGTGGCGTGATCTTATCATACATAAGATCTTGTCTTCCTAAACTTGGGAAGTCCATATAATCTCTTCTATTGTGATAACGCCCTCCGGGAATTACACTATCCGTATCCTCAATTCCCATTTTCCCTTTCAGAAATTCTAAGGTATCCCTGGCTATACTCTTATCATATACAAAACGAACCGGATCACTAATTTTCCTTCCCTGAACGCTTGATGATATTTTTTCTATAAATGTTTTGCTTAAATCATTATCTATGTCCAATTCGGCATCTCTGGTAATTTTAATCATGTGCGCTGAAATAGCTTCATATTCAAACATGGGAAATATCCGAGCCAGACAAAACCGAATCAGGTCATCCAGTATAATGATGTAATCTTTATCTCCTTCCCTTGGCAGCACAACAAAGCGGTCTATGCCTTTTGGAATTTCTATAAGTGCATATCTTTTCTCAACTATTTCTTTGTCATTTTGGTCCGTATCCGTTGCCTTATGAACCATTTTTACAGCCAGATAGGCTTCGGTGTCCTTTAAAAGAGGAAATTGATTAAGATCATTAAGAACAATAGTCATTAACTGTGGACTTACTTTCTCCAGAAAGTAGTTTTTAACAAAATTGGCCTGACTTTCAGATACCTCCGTTTCGTTAATAAAATAAATGCCTTCTGATTCTAATTCTTTTTCAATATCCCCGTGAATTTCCAGGCTTTTACTTTGCTGATTGATTACAATCTTCGTGATTTCCGCAAGCAAGTCCTTTGCTTTTTCACCTCCCAAGGCACTTTTACCCTTCTTACCTGCCAGGACAATTCTTTTAATAGTGGCGTATCTTACTTTAAAAAATTCATCCAAATTATTTGAAAAAATACCTAAAAACCGAAGTCGTTCTATTAATGGAACATTTTTATCTGCGCTTTCCTGTAATACACGATCATTAAACATCAACCAGCTTATTTCCCTGTTGATGTATTGATTTTTAGTTTTAATCATTATTTAAGCCGTTTTGGAATAAGGATATGTTCGGTAATACCATTTTTAATCACTTGCCAACTAGAGACATCAAAGCTGATCTGCACCAAAGCCGAAGTAGGTACATTTTCGATAGCCTTATTCCCCCACTGGTTTACAATATTAGTGAGTGCATAGTTATGGCCAAAAATCACCACTTTATTGAGGTTATCATCCAATTGTTTAACAAAGGACATCACCGCCTCCCCGGAAAAATCATATAGTTGATCAGAAATATTTAATTTTTCCAAAGGATAATCAAAAGTCCTTAAGAATATCATACAGGTATGAAGAGCCCTGTTTGCGGGGCTGGAATATGCTGAATCTATGTTCTTTGATAGCCTTTTGAATTCAGCACTAACCAATTGGGCGTCATTAATTCCCCTCTCTTGCAAGGGTCTATCCTGATCGCTTACCCCGTATTGCCAGGATGATTTGCCGTGTCTGACAAGAATAACTGTTTTCATAATTAAATTAGTTTTATGGAGCCAGTCGCTCTATTTTCCAATCAAAATCTGCTTGAAGTGAGTACCGGATTCTATCGTGTAGCCTATTATCTCTTCCCTGCCAAAATTCTATGGAAACAGGCCTGACAAGATAACCACCCCAATAATCCGGACGTTCAATTTCTTTGCCTTTATATTTTTCTTCCAATTTCTTCAATTCAATTTCCAGGACTTCTCTAGACTCAATTACACTACTTTGGTCCGATACAATTGCTCCTAATTTACTGCCTTCCGGTCTAGACTCAAAATAACCATCGGAAAGATTTTGGGCTAATTTCTCAGCCTTTCCTTTAATAATAACCTGCCGTTCCAGATTGGGCCAAAAAAATGACAAACAAACTCTTGGATTCGCCTCGATTGCTTTTCCTTTTTCGCTTTGGTAATTCGAATAAAATATAAAACCCTCAAATGTATATTTTTTCAGGAGGACCATTCTGCTCTTTGGAAATCCATCCAGTCCCAATGTAGAAACTGACATCGCGTTGGTTTCATCCAAGCCATCAGCAGCTTCAACTTCGTAATACCATTTCTGAAAAAGCTCCATTGGATTGTCTGAGATAGTTTGCTCAGTTAAGGCGCTCTTATTATACGATTTTCGATGATTCCCTAAATCTCTATGCATTTTTAAAAGACGAACATTAGTTCTACAAAGTTGGGGAAAAGATGTATAAAATTGAAGTGTTATTGAATTTTTATAATAATGCGGGTAAGTATTAAATAATAGTCTGGTAATATAAACAAAAACAGGATCTGTATTTTCTGAAAGCAGCTATTATTAAATTTCAAAAATCTTGCCATCATCAGCCAAATCAACATTCTCAAAAACTGCAATAGCCTCCTCTCTGAAAGGCAATATAGATTTATACCTTGTAGAAAAATGTCCTAGTAGTAATCTAAATACATTGGCTTCCTTGGCAATTGTTGCCGCCTGCCTCGCTGTAGAATGCTTGGTTTTTTTCGCTAAATGCGCTTCGGTTTCTAAAAAGGTGGCTTCATGATACAGTAGATCCACATCGTTAATAAGGGGTACCATCTCCCTATTAAACCCGGTATCACTGCAATAGGCATATTGTTTTGTCTGAGGGGGATCCAGGCTGAGTTCTGAATTTGATATAACTGAACCATCATCAAGTTTTATGTCATTACCCTGTTTTATACTCCGAAAATATGCTTTGTCAATTTTATATTTTGCTGTTGCCAACACATTCAATTTGCGCTCGCCCGGCAGTTCGCTAAATAAAAAACCGTTCGTATATATTCTATGATCCAAAGGAATTGTTTTCACCCTTACATTGGCATCTTGAAAAATAATTTCAGATTTTTTGGAAGATAGTTCGTGAAAAATAAGCTTATAATTGGTCCAGGAATTGCCAAGCCTAAGAAGTAAGGTAATGACCTTTTGAATTCCTTCCGGACCATATATGTGCAGGTCCTTTTCTCTACCTAATAGTCTAAACGTGGAAATAAGTCCGGGCAAACCAAAAAAATGATCTCCATGTAAATGTGAAATAAATATATGCTCAATCCTTGAGAATTTAATTTTATTCTTTCGCAACTGTACCTGTGTTCCTTCACCACAGTCTATTAGAAAAAGGCGGTTCCTTATTTCCAATACCTGAGACGTTGGGTTAGTCAATGCTTTAGGAGTAGCTGCGTAGCAACCCAGGATATGCAGCTTCATTTTTGTTTCCAGGTTTCCAATTTATATATATTGGCCTGTTTTGGCGTAAAATTGCTCTTTAAAGTAAAGGCGTAGGGACTTTCCCCATATTTATTAAGATATTCAAGCCGTTCTTTCGCCTCCCGGGGGGTAGGATATTTACTATTTGGCACATACCAGCAGGCCATATGCATTTCTTTCATATTAGAGAACCATTCCTTTCTTCTTTTGAATATATTCTTGTGTTCAGACCTATAGGTAAAATCGAAAAGTGCTTTTATTGATTGCCAAACAGACATATTAACAACAATATATTCGTCATGGAACACCTTAATAGAAGATTCGTTATTGTCCTCTATTAATCGCCAGATAAAACCTTCACTTTTTTCCGCCAGTTGGTTTATTCGATCCAGGTTATTTACAAAATCTATCATAACAGGACTGTCCATAGGGGCTAACATGCGGGCAATATTAATTTGTGCAAGGTTATAATTCATGAATTACAGCTCAAGATCTCGTTCAATTTCTTCCATTTCAATAATATCCTTTGCCTCCTGAATTGTTGGGACCAGACAAATTTCATCAGGCACCTGATCAAATTCAACTTTATTCGTGACTAATACAAAAGATTTATTCGCAGCCCGGTGTGTATTTGAAAGCTGAAGAAACTCCAGGATGTCATTTGAAGAAATTTTAGAGAACGAAAACAAGTTAATAATTAAATGATCGTTTTTTATATTCTTATAAGATCTGTTTAGATTCTCCATGAATTTTCTCAAGGAAATGTTTTCCTGATAAACAATAGTAGTATTACCTGTTTTATCAAAAATCATAATTCACTATTTAATTTTCGATGCTAATAAATATATTACCGCCATACGAATAGCTACTCCGTTTTCCACCTGGTTCAGAATTATGGATTGTTTGGAATCAGCCACATCACTGGTTATCTCAACACCCCGGTTTATGGGTCCCGGGTGCATAATTACAATTTCCTTATCCAGGCCATCCAGAATTGCTCTATTAACTCCGAATTGTTGCGTATATTCCCTGGTTGTTGGAAAATAACTTATATCTAAACGTTCATTCTGAATCCGTAACATATTGGCTACGTCGCACCAATTTAACGCCTTTATAAGATTGGTCTCTACCTCTATCCCCAAAGATTCTACATATTTTGGAAGCAAGGTTCGGGGACCACAGACCTTCACATTTGCACCTTGTAACTTCAGGGCAAAAATATTTGATAAGGCTACTCTTGAATGAAGTATATCGCCTACAATTACTACATTTTTTCCCGCGACATCACCCAGTTTTTCACGAATAGAATAAGAATCCAAAAGGGCTTGGGTAGGGTGTTCATGTGCTCCGTCACCTGCATTAACAATAGCTGCATCGACATGTTGCGACAGAAAAATACCCGCTCCGGGACTGGGATGACGCATTACCACCATGTCTACTTTCATGGAGAGGATATTGTTAACCGTATCAATAAGTGTTTCTCCTTTCCTTACGGACGACTGGGCTGCAGAAAAATTAATTACATCGGCGGATAACCGTTTTTCAGCAAGCTCAAAAGACAGCTTGGTTCTTGTACTGCTTTCGAAGAAAATATTTGCAATGGTAATATCACGAAGTGAAGGAACCTTTTTAATTGATCTGTTAATAACTTCTTTGAAGTGATCAGCGGTTTCAAAAATGAGTTGAATATCTCTTTCTTTGAGATATTTAATACCCAATAAGTGTCTAACACTCAATTCGCTCATAAGTTCCTTATTTACTTACCAAATAAATAATATCCTTTCCATCATTTTCCTTCCACATGACCTTTACTTTCTCTTCATTTATAGCATCTACCTGTCTTCCTCGATAATTAGGTTGAATGGGTAAATGCCGGCTAAAACGACGGTCAATAAGGGTTAATAATTCTATTTCCTTAGGCCTTCCAAAAGACTGGATGGCCGTCAAGGCCGCACGAATACTTCGGCCAGTATAGAGCACATCATCTATCAGGACTACCTTTTTACCTTCTACCAAAAAATCAATTTTAGTGCTACTGGCTTCCAGAGTTTTTTCTCCTCTTCTAAAATCATCCCGATAAAAAGTGATATCAAGGAGCCCAAGATTTATTTGTTTCACTCCGTAATCCTCTTTAAGAATTTTGGAAAGCCGTTGCGCAAGAAAAATTCCACGTGGTTGTATTCCTATTAATGCAGTCTCTGAAAAATCTAAATGATGTTCTAAAAGTTGACAAGCCAGGCGGTGCAGTATAATGTTAATTTCTTTAGAAGAAAGCAATACTTTTTGACTCATACGTTAGATAACATAGTCTTTTCGACTACAAAAGTAGGGATTTCTCCTTAATATATATGATGGATTCAAATATTGTATAGGGCTTTCCCCTTCAATATTACAGAAATACGGGATAAATGAAAAAGTCCTGATGTATATATCAGGACTTTTTCTTAACTACTATTGAAGAAGACTTCTTAAAAACCTATTTTTTCTTATCGGCTTCCATCTTGTCTTTCAACGCCTGTAATTGCACATTGGCATCACCCAAAGTTGGCTTAGCCTCTTCTGCTGAAGCAGCTGCTTTCTTCTTAGCCACTTTTACATTGCGTTGTTCCTCTTCTCTAAAAATAGCGGTGTGACTTGCTACTACTCGTTTGAATTCTTTATTGAATTCAATAATCTTGAATTCAGCCTCTTCACCCTTATTCAATTTTTTGCCATCCTCTTTTTCCATATGACGTTGAGGGACAAATGCGGTTATATCCTCATTAAAATCTATAACAGCTCCTTTATCAACTATTTCAGAGATTGAAGCTTTATGAACAGTGCCAAGGGCAAATTCCTTTTCATATTTATCCCAGGGATTTTCCGTAGTTTGTTTATGGCCCAAACTTAATTTACGACCTTCTACGTCAAGCTCTAATACTTCAACTTCTAAAGTATCTCCAACTGTTACAAATTCTGACGGGTGCTTTATTTTCTTAGTCCAGGAAAGATCTGAGATGTATATTAATCCATCTATACCTTCTTCCAGTTCAACGAAAACACCGAAATTTGTAAAGTTTCTAACAATCCCTTTATGTTTAGAACCAACAGGATATTTAGATGTAATATCAGTCCATGGATCTGGTGTTAATTGCTTAATCCCCAATGACATTTTACGATCTTCTCTGTCGAGGGTTAAAACCACTGCTTCGAGTTCATCGCCAACCTTTACAAAATCCTGCGCTGATCTCAAATGAGTAGACCAAGA
>Ga0316190_10002571_pt1 | contig 13186 bp, 11 predicted proteins | sample Eddworburrow2_MG_FD_204929 | JGI IMG/M metagenome (GOLD analysis project Ga0316190, IMG submission 204929) | Coastal sediment microbial communities from Maine, United States - Eddy worm burrow 2 | ecosystem: Environmental > Aquatic > Marine > Coastal > Sediment | place: USA: Maine | collected... | reverse complement strand
ATGCTGTTTTTTTAAAGCAAAGAAAGTGGGACTTTTTCTTTACTTACTTAACAATCAACTTTACCTGATAAACAAAGTTATCCGAAACAGTTACAATAACCCTATATTTTAATTAAAATTCAAAAACACCTCACTACACTACAAAATAATGATTTATACTATTTCCTAAAAATTATATTATCTGTAAGATCATAGCTTTTGTATATTTTGATTACAAAATTCTATTATGGTAATAGGCTTAATTAATTAGATTTATAAAAAGTCATATTATACAATTTCTCACATTCTACTTTACTAATAAACAAATTCTTCCCACTATAAATAAGTATATTTATACAATAAAATTTACTCAAGATATATTCAAATCAACGTAACATTTCTCTCACCACTTCAGCTAATTTACTTCCTGTATCAGTCATCAAAGCTTTGTGTATATTTTTTCCAAGCTCTATTTGTCTATCTTTATTTTTTATCAAGCTCTTTACTCTTCCTACAAAATCTTTCACTTCATCACCAAGTATTTTTTCACTATACTCCACCATCTCTATTGCTTCATTATCTTTGAAGTACTTAGCATTAGCTACTTGATGCGAATGAGATATAGGTATGATGATTGCAGGTTTGCCTAAATGACTCAGCTCGGTTAGTGTAGAAAATCCAGCTCGAGCTATCACAATATCCGACACCGTATATACCTCAGCTGTGTTATCCAAAAATTCAAATGGGTGATAATTAGAGTTATCACGTCCAAATAAAGCAGCAAAGCTACGAGTTTCTGGTACAAGACTGTCCATGGTGTCAGTATTTACTTTTTTAGGTAATGATATTTTTTTATTCTTTCCAGTGATATGTATTATCTGACATATTTTAGTCAGCTCATCTAGTGAACCCCAAATTAGCTCATTTATCTGGTCAGATCCCGTCCCCCCACCTAATACAAAAAGTATGGGTAAGTCACGTCTCAAGTCATACTTCTCAAATAACTTATTATTTAATTCTTCACTTTGTTCTTTTATTTTTGCTATTTCTTGTCTCACCGGATTCCCTACTACCTCAGTCTCTGCTCCACCAAAGGCTTTTTTATTTTCTTCCAAAGCTACGGTAATTTTACTCGCAAATCCGGACATCATTTTATTTGCAATCCCTGGTAATACGTCTTGTTGGTGTACTAGTACTGGTATCTTCATCAACTTTGCGATCATCGCCACCGGTACCGACACATACCCTCCTGCCGTCAACACAATATCTACCTGCCACTTTCTAAGATAATACCAAGCCTGCACTATACCTTTCATAAATCTAAAGGGATCTATCAGCCAATACAAGCTCACATACCTACGCATCTTCGCCGAAGCAATAGGTTGGTACTCTATATTATATTTAGATATCAGCTTCCGCTCAGGACCTTTGTACGTCCCCAGCCAATACAGCTGAATATCATCACCCTGCCCACATAACTTCTGTCCCACCGCCAAAAGAGGTACTACTGGACCTAAAGTTCCTCCCCCTGTTAGTAAAATATTTTCCATAATATTATTTTCTCTTTACTACTTTTGCAGTATGTTTCTGTTTCACACTATGCCCAGTCTGTTTTGAAATACTTATCACTACTCCAGCACCCGCCAAGGCACTTAAAATAGCCGTCCCACCTTGAGAAATAAAGGGTAGCGGTAAGCCAGTTATTGGAAATACTCCTACCATTGCACCGATATTTAAAAAAGCTTGCACTCCAAGCCAAACAGTAATTCCTGTGGCTAATATTCGTCCATACATATCTGGTGCATATTTAGCTATTCGTAAGCCACGATATATAAGGTATGCAAAAAGCATAACTAAAGCCAATGAAAATACAAAACCCAACTCTTCAGCTACTATCGCAAATATAGAATCCCCAGCCACCTCAGGTAAATACGCAAACTTCTGCCGTGAATGACCCAATCCCAATCCAAACACTCCTCCCGAACCCACCGCAATTAAAGCCTGATTTATATGGTAGCCAATTCCCAAAGGGTCTAGTCCTGGATTCAAAAAAGTAGTCAGCCGAGCTATTCGATAAGGTGCTATCTTAATCAACATTACAAACATAGCCACTCCCCCAGTCACAAGCAATCCCAGATGAGTATACGGGGCTCCAGCCACAAAGTAAGCAGCAAACACCGCCATAGACAGTACTGTCACTGTCCCAAGGTCTGGCTGAAGCAATACTAAGCCAATCGTTGAACCAACAATCAATACAAAAGGGAAGAACCCATTCTTCCAGCTTTTCAATACATCACCCATTCTCTCCAGCCAGGCACCTAAATATAACAGAAGAGATAATTTAGCTAACTCAGATGTTTGCAAAGAAAATCCAAAAACAGATATCCAACTTCGTGACCCCCCAAGCTTGAGCCCAAGTCCAGGAATAAACACAATTAGCAATAACCCAATCGTCGCCAGTAAAAACCATGGTGTAAATTTACGCCATTTTTGATACTCAATTTTTGACAACACTATCAAAGCTATAAGTCCAGGAATGATTCCTACCATAACCTGTCTTTTTAAGAAATAAAAAGAATCCCCATGATCCTCAAATCCAAGTACCGAAGAAGCTGAAGTCAATACCACAATACCAAAAAAAGTCAGTATCCCAACTGTAATAACAAATGGATAATCAGGTGCATGAATCTTCTTTGACATATATTTATTATAACACAAAGCAAGGCTCATCACCTTGCTTATAGTCAATAATTAACTCTTTATTTTTTTAAGTTCATTGCCTTACTTAATCTCTCCAAAGCCTTTGCATAGGCTGCTTCACGCCAATTAAAATCACCATTTTCAATTCGTTTATATATATCATCAAATGCTTCTGTCATAAATGTCTTCAACTTCTTCCTAACATCAGATAGTTTCCAATACTCACCAGATCTATTCTGTACCCACTCAAAGTATGATACAACCACCCCGCCCGCATTTGCCAATACATCAGGAACTACAATCTTACCTTTCTTATGAAGCTTCTTAGCAGCTTCAGCTTCTGTTGGACCATTAGCTAACTCTAATATTATATTAGCCTTAATCTTACCTGCATTTTTAGCGGTAATTACATCTTCCAACGCTGCTGGTACTATCACATCTACTGGTAATTCAAATATTTTATCAGGCTTTAGTCCCTGATAATTATCTCCATCACAAACCGAACCTATACAATACATTCCACCAATAAACCCATGTGATCGCTTAGTCTCCATCAATGCCTTAGGTTCCATACCCTTACCAGAAGGATCATACAATGTTCCTTGTGAGTCAGATACAGCTACTATCTTATAACCTGCCTTAGAAGCAAACTTTGCAAAATGATAACCCACGTTACCGTAACCTTGTATCGCAATTTTTGTCTCATTCGGATTCAAACCCATCTTCTTGGCTAACTGCTCTAGTACATAAAACCCCCCAAGTCCTGTCGCCTCACCCCTACCTTGAGAACCACCAAGTGTTATAGGTTTGCCAGTAAAAGTCGCTAACGATTTTTCTCCCACCAACTGCTCATACTCATCCAACATCCACGCCATAATCTGCTCATTCGTATTTACATCAGGGGCTGGTACATCCATATCAGATCCTATGTTTTGAGCTATCACTCTTACAAAACTACGACTCAAACGTTCTAGCTCTCCCTTAGAAAGTTTCTTAGGGTCTACCTTCACACCACCTTTTCCACCACCAAAAGGTACACCTATAAGCGCGTTTTTAATAGTCATCCAAAAAGACAATGCCTTCACTTCATTTAGACTTACTTTAGGATGAAAACGTATTCCTCCTTTAAATGGTCCTAGACTATCATCATATTGTACTCGATACCCTTCAAATACTTTCATAGATTCATCATCCATCTGTACAGGGACAGATACTTGAATTACTCTCTTTGGTGCCTTTAGTCTCTCTAAAACTTCTGGATCTATATCAAACTTTTTAGCCACATTTTGTAGCTGTTGCATTGCATTAATAAACGGACTTGCCATATATTATTTTATTAATTAGTTAGATAGTTAGATTATAACAACTTATACAAAATAAATGTATCCCAAGTAACAACAAAATATACGAACTATTTTTTACTACATGTTCTTCATGTATTCTTCAAGAATTTTAATCTTAATTTTCAATTCATCAAATATCTCATCATATTCAGACTTCAACCCTAGTAATATTAATCCCTTCAAAAACTTAACTCTTTCAATTTTTTAATCACCTACAGAAAATACTCTTTCAGATTAAATAACTTACTCTTACCGTCTTCATATACAGACACAATCGTAGACTTGAATTCTTATTTCTTAACCTTCTCCTCTATTTCATCCTTCGTGGCTGAAAATTCATATCCAGGTCTAATTTTTTCTCCAAAAGACATAAATAAATTATTTACATATAAGCTAAGCTAAACATTAATACATCATAAAATCAAGCTCTATTTCAATCCTATATACAAACCATAAAGTCTTTAGTACACCTCACCCTTTTTCTTGGTCAACTCACTATAAGTACCTTGCCCCACTATCTTACATTTCTCAAAGACCAATATCTTATTAACCCACCTTACCGTAAACAGTCGGTGGACGTATGACAAGTGTCACCCTATCATACTTTACATCCTCCTACACTACCTCATTAAATAGTATCACTTCCAGTGACACCACAGTAATATTTTATCTCAAAAAAAACCAGATTAAGTTACCTTGTATTATGATCACCTATCATCATTTTAGGATGAAAATGTATCTTTTTTCACCTTAAATATGATTATACACACCACAACCCTTTACAAAACTTATTTTTTAAACTAAGGTCTTATATTATGAAAAAAATTACCACCCTTATATTTAGTGCAATAATACTTCTAAATATTATTGCTTTTACCTATTATAACTTAGACACAAACCCTAACACAGTAACTACAGATCTACTTAGCTCAGATACTAGTGGTCCCATGTGGCTACTTGCCAACCTCAAGGCTAATCAAAAAACCCAAGCTGCAGAAGTAAAATTTACCCTATCTAATTCTCTAGCCTCATTAAATAAACCAACAGAAATCAGTCTTATTAAAGAAGAAGAGAATAAAGAAATAGAGAAGGAAGAAGGAAAAGAAGAAATAACCCACGAAATTAAGCTTACCAAAATTGAACCTACAGAAAGTATAGAAACAAACACTGACTCAGGAATCGGTGGTCCAGACTACGTAGAATATATCCCTAATGAAAAAAATGAACTCAAACTAACAGAAAAACATATAGAAGAAGAAAAGACTACTCCAAAACCAGAAAACATAGAACCTAAAATAAAAGAAAAAATAGAGTACCCTATCCATAAATATATTCGTGCCGTTCGTTTCTATATAGGTGAAGAAGCTGATCATAGTAATGATTTTGATGATACTCTAAGTAGTGCTTGGATAAAAAACTGGGTAAAAACTTTTGGTGGCATAGACAGAGGTAGTCTTAATAGATTTGAAGCCAATGAAAATTTATACTACGTCGCTCTCCCTTATAATGACCTTGATGAAAATAGTGAACGCAAAGCCTCAGCCGTCAATATTCCATGGAATGATGGTACACAAAATTCTGACTCCCTCGTCAAAGATCGTTGGGTCAAGCTAACCTATCGTGACACAACCTGCTACGCTCAATGGGAAGACGTGGGACCCACCAATACAGATGATTTTGACTATGTCTTTAACAATACTAGACCCAGTACTCTTATGCGAAATAAATCGGGTATCAGTCTATCACCTGCTACCTGGGCATGTCTTGGCTTAGAAGACTACCCAGTTCTCCACTGGCAATTTATTGATGCAGAAGACGTTCCTTATGGACGATGGACTCGTACCATAACATAGTATAATTTCTCAGATAAACTTTACCTGCTTACTATCCCTCTCAGTATGCTCTAAAAAATAAAGTAAAAAAATAACCCTCTATCAAGGTTATAAATAATAGAGGATTAACTTAATATATAAAAATTGATAACGATAAAAAAAGTTGTATTAATCAAAAAATCCAACCCCAATATTCGTAAGAACAGACATCGCAAACTCATTTTGTCGACGAACTACTTCACGAGAGTTATCAGCGGAAGCCTGGGCCAATTTAAATGGCATCTGACTATAGTTTGTCAAAATACTAATAGTCGTTCTATATCTAGAAACATGTTTATCACTAGCTCCCAAAACTAGACGACCAAGCTCATCTGGCATCACAAGTTCACCAGCATTATCTATATCTAAGCTAGCTAACACCCGACCGGTTATTTCATTAGTACCACCAAATAAACTAAACAAATTATTTGTAAAGTTTTCCGTGCCATAATCAGGATTCACAGCCACATCACTGTGAATATTTTTAATATTAAAAAAATCGTGTGGAACGGATTTAGCAATAAATTTTGAAGCTTGTCGTGTCCCGTACCAAGTATATTTAGGAATCATGACAATACCATTAATACCCTGATAAATAGATTTAGATGTTGCTTGAGCCAAACTAGTCACATCATCGGTTGTATCAAGAACTATCGTAGGTATTACACGCATCAAAATCTGAAAAGATAAAAGTAAAACTACCACAAAACTCACAGAACCTATTTGAAGTTTCAATCTACTCGGTGCTATACCCCAGTAACGTAAAGTATATTTAACTTTAAACCACAAACCAGATAAACCACTAAAAAACTTAGCCAACCACTCATGAATCAAATTACTTTTCAATATACTACTTCTATAAGAATTATCACCCATGTCAATCGATTCTAAAATTACTTTATTAAAACCAATAGCGAACGGATGATAAAAGCATAATTTAGTAGGTTGGCTATAAAATTTTAAATTTATAATAGATTTTATTCTTTGCTGTAAATTTAAGGACACTATGAAATTTAAAATCCATATAAAAAAACTACCAACTTTAACTAAATTAATACTTATAAATTCCCTAATTAGTTTGGTGAATGAAGACTTACTGACCTTTTTATATATAACCTTATCTTTAACAAGCTCACCCTTAACATTACCTTTCCGCAAAACAGAATGTTTATAAACATAAACATCAAGCCATTCTTGGCGTGTATACCAATTACGCCCAAACTTTTCAGCCTTTAATTCGTGGCGCCTAGCTAGTAATGACAAATACTCTTGTGAATAACTACAAAGCTTAGCTGCGTCAGACAACTTCAAAAAACCTTCTGGAATACTACTACCTTTAGCAGAATTAGAAATTATAGATACTCCACCATTGGTACTCTTTGACTTTACATTATCACCACTGGAGGTAACCTGTATATTTTTACATTTTTCTTTACGAGTTTTCACAATTTTATTTTTGCTTTTAACATACTATGTACTACGATAAGAAAATATTAATGATTACTTTTTACTACCAAACACGACATGTCTTACAAACAAGACCCTTCACTTAAATACAAAATATACATTATTTATTTATACTTTATATATACCCACTCAAAGAAAGATAGATTTTTAATATCATTCTAAAATTCCACAGAACCTTAAGAAGATTAGATCAACACAACAAAAGTATTAAGTAAGTAACAAAGAACTACAATAATGAAGCATAATAAAAAACCATACCCTTAACCTTAAAATATCTATTTAAAGTAAAGAATACAGTTTTTTAATATATATTTACTCAAATACAACCTCGAGATATCATTTAAAACCATCATTTTATTTTTGCTTTTTAGTTAAATATATAATACCTAATTTCTTATCCGATATTTATTAATTTAACTATTTTATAAGCTTTTTAATTAACTATAGTCACATTATAACGTAATTTTAAGTAAAAGTCAATCCTAAGCAAACAATATCCGATAATAACACTTTTGATTAAAATATAAAAAATACTATCCGATAATATCCAAAATAATCAAATAAACTAAATAAATGTCAGAATTTATTCAAAATACTATAATGTTATGTACAGGAATCAAGGGGTTGACTTTTTCAAATTTGGTGATCTAGAAATTAATTTACAAAATATTGCGATTTATCAACACAATCCATAAGCTATCCATAGCCAAAAACCCAAAATAGATAGTCCAATTACCACTATCTATTTTAGAGCCATATATAATATCGGATAACTACCTAGAAGTAAATATTTTAATAATATTTATCTCCCTACCGTCTATATTTAATATTTTTAATAAAAGTACCACCCACTCCTACCACATCCGTAATAATTCTATATCTCTTATAGATAGGTACTGAGCAAATTATATAATCAAATTTTTATAAATTTACTAAATTCCGTAAATTTTTATTTTCAATTCTTTCTTTAAAACAACTCTCTACCTACATTTGGTCAACAGGTTCTATACCCAATAATCTAAGCCCATTACATATAATATGTCTTGATGCTATCACAAGATTCATACGCCACATCTTAGTTTCGTTATCAGCTTTTACTACGGAATGATTTGCATACCATGAATTTATTTTAGCAGACAATGAATAAATATACTCTGCGACATAATGTGGCTTCATCTCGTGTGCTGACCAAGAAAGAATTTCTGGAAAGCGAGAAAGTGATAAAAGAATCGACCTCTCCATGTCACTTGGAACATAGTTTAAGTCATTCATATTACAAATACCACTACTCTCTATTTTTGCATAAATACTAGAAAGTCGAGCATAAGTATAAAGTAAGTACGGTCCAGTGTTACCTTCAAAATCTAAAGATGCCTTAGCGTCAAATGTAACGGTTGATTTAGAATCAACACTAAGTAAAAGAAACTTTACCGCTGAGAGTGCTATAGCTTCTGCCCTCTCACCTAACTCACCATGCTCTATGTCTAATTCACGTTTAGTTATTTGCTCCTTAACCATATCCTCCAATTCTGAAATTATAGTATCTGCAGACGGTGCATTACCTTCTCTAGAACTAAATTTTCCCTCTGATGATATCACCATTGCATAAGGCACATGAGTCAGACTACCTTCCTTAAGTCCATAACCAAAAATATCAAAAATCTTAAAAAGAACTTTGAAATGATAAACCTGGTCATCTCCCACCACGTAAAAAACTTTATCAGGATGATGATCCTGTTGTCGCTTCACCGCAAGATATAAATCTTGAGTCATATAAACAGTCGTACCATCAGATCTAAGAAGAATCTTAAATCCATCTTCACGACCACCAAGTTTGTACGAAGATAAATCTACAGCTACAGCACCGTTATCCATTTTCTCAGCCTTACCCTCACCTAAAGATTTAATAATAATATCTCTACCTTTATCATAAATCTTGCTTTCGTAATCTCTAAAATCAAAATGAGAACCAATTTTTTTATATGTTTGAGAATAACCCTGCTCAGCCCAATCATTCATTTGACGCCAGAGCCTCCTGGTATCCTCATCCCCATCTTCCCATTTCTTCAATAGTTCCTGTGTCTGATTAGCTAAGTCAGGATTTACTTTTTCCTCTTGCCCATACTTCACATAATACATACCTACAAAATGATCACCTTTAAGACCCACCTTTTCTGGTGTATCTCCCTCACCCCACATCTGATAAGCAAGCATACTCTTACAAATATGCACCCCTCTATCATTAACTACCTCTGTAAATAAAATATCATGACCCTGGGACTTAAGAATATTTCCAAGTGCCATACCTGTAAAATTATTACGCAAATGTCCTATATGAAGAGGCTTGTTAGTGTTTGGTGATGAATACTCGATAATAATTTTTTCAGGATTAGAAGATACTACATTACCGAACTTATTCTTTTGAATATTTATCCTATCAATAGTATCTAGTAAAACTTTATTAGAAAGTGTAAAATTAATAAAACCTGGTTTAGCTATGTTTATTTTACCTACTATTTCCGATACAGATCCGTCTGCCTCTAACTTTGTAACAATTTCTTTAGCTGTATCCATAGGATTCTGCCCAAGCTCCTTAGATAACACCATAGCAATATTACTTGAATAGTCTCCATAAGACTCATTAGCTGGGTATTCAAGATGAATTTTATCTTCTTCGTAACCTAATTTTACAAAAATAGTCTTTAACTGTTCTTTTATAGTTGGCATAATCTAGTAATTAGTAATACTATAATGATAGTAACAGTCCACTTAAAGGCTAGCAAGCTATGAATATTGCAATAAATAAATATGCAAAAAGAGATTATGAAATCCTGAATGAAATTGAGGCTGGTATTAAGCTGTCCGGCACAGAAGTTAAATCAACCAAAGCAGGTCGAGTAGATATGAAAGGGTCATTCGCATCAATAGAAAAAGGTGAGGTATGGCTCAAAAACCTTTATATTGCCCCCTACTCGCATGCAGCTAAACAGGAACGAACTTACGAGCCAAGGCAAAGCAGAAAAATGCTATTAAACAAAAAAGAAATCTTCTCACTTAATAATGATCTGGCTGGTAAAAGTATTAGCTTAGTTCCAATGCGTATATATAATAAGAAAGGGCTAATCAAAGTAATATTAGGTGTAGGTAAGGGTCGCAAAAAATACGACAAACGTGAAGTTATTAAAAAAAGAGACTTCGAACGAAGAAAGCTACAATCCATGCATTTTAAGACTTAAACGCATTTAAGTCGTTAGGTTTGACATATTAGACATTATTTTATATAATAATTCTCGATAAACCTTTATTTTTAGGTTTACAATTTCATTTATATATGGGGACGATTGAAGTCGCTAGTTGGCTTCGTGCTTTAGACACGCGAATTGAGAGTGCTATAGCTCTCATAAATAAATTATAGCAATTTGGATAAATGCCAAAAATATATTAGCTAAGGCAAAGGCTTTCGTCGCTTCTGCGTTCGAAGCTCCAGTCTACGCTTCAGCTGTAGCTTAAATCCTACAGTCATTCATTCCTTTGATGTCTAATAAAAGTGAATGGGTGTTATAATTATTAGACTGGATTACTAAGCATTCTCACTTAATAATCGAGACATTTATGAGAATCAAGTCTTAAGTGTTTTGTTCATTTTAAGCTTATGACTCTAAAAAATTCAAATGAACTACATTCGTAGACATCTTAAGCCTAACCTACTACACGGGGGTGCAAGACCCCCCGTCTCCACACCTATTTATGCAACGAAGATATAGAAGAAAAAAACCCAAAAAAATGGACATTAAGGTTCGTCTAAGAATCAATGGGTATATAAGAGCTGAAAAGGTTTACGTCATAGATGACGAAGGAAATGCCTTGGGTGACCTGACTATATCTGAAGCTCTTGCAAAAGCTAAAGAATTAGAGCTTGATCTAGTAGAAGTTTCACCCAAAGCAAATCCACCTGTATGTCGTATTGCTGATTATGGACAAATAAAGTACGATAGAGATAAGAAAATAAGAAAACAAAAAACCCTACAAAAAGCAGCTGAAACTAAAGGAATCAGGTTATCCTTTAGAATCAAAGGTGCAGACCTTGACACAAGGGTCAATCAGGCGTTAAAGTTTCTCGATAATGGTCACAATGTAAAAGCTGACCTTATTCTACGAGGACGTGAAAGAGCCCACAAAGACAAAGCAGAAGAAGTGGTAAATAACTTTGTATCCAAGCTCGGAGAAAATGTCATCATTGTCTCCCCTATAAGTAAACAGGGTGGGCGTCTTTCTATAGAAGTCGGTAGAAAAAAGTAATTATCTATATATATGTCTAAGCAAAAAACAGTAAAAGCAATAGCTAAACGTTTTAAAAAAACAAGTACTGGAAAAATACTCAAAGTAAAGTCAGGTCAAAATCATTTTAATGCAGGAGAATCTGGCAAAACAAAACGGAACAAACGCCAAGATAAAAATATCTTAAACAAAAAGGACTCAAAACTAATTAAAAGATTAGGTTAAGTTATATATATATTAATCACAAAAGTTTTATTATAATTATATGTCACGAGTTAAAAGAGGAATTCTAAGAACAAAGAAACGCAGAGTTCTACGTAAAAGTGTAAAAGGTTTTAAGTGGGGCCGAAAAAATATTACCAGACTAGCTAAGACAGCTGACACAAAGGCTGGAGCTCATGCCTATATCGGTCGTAAATTGAAGAAACGCACTGCACGCAGACTATGGCAAGTAAAGATAAATGCTGCAGTACGAGAACTAGGGCTTAGCTACTCTAAGTTTATTGCACTATTAAAAAAAGCCAATATCGAGCTTGATCGTAAAATACTAGCTGACTTGGCAGTAAGCAACAAGAAAATATTCCGCAACATAGTGGAATCTATAAATAAATAGTTTGTAATAATTCTACTGAATAATAACTCGAACCTGAATCAGGTAAGGGTTTTGATCATCCAGATATCTCACTGAAACTGACATATTTTTATTTTTATTTTAGAGAATATAAATAGCAACCTTTATCTCATAGATCACTCACGTAAATTTAGTATAGCATATTTATAAGTAAAAATCAAGGTCATAAAAATAACTTCATCCGTAGACTTTACGACACACTACCCTCTTTCGTAATTTATTATCTACACCTAAATTATTACCCACCCACCAACCCCAATACCCATTGACATATGAAATAAATTATTTATAATAGCTATGAGTCAATAAAATTTATTTACTTTACTCTTTATTAGTTTTATTTCAACAATTTATATGGACTGGTAGATCAATTGGTTAGATCGTCGCCCTGTCACGGCGAAGGTTGCGGGTTCGAGTCCCGTCCGGTCCGCCATGACAATTTGTTATCGAGAGACCCATGTGTCCTCCTATGCTCCTAATGGAGCTTCGGCGGATAAATCTTCGTGGTTGTCTTGGTAGTAAGATTTAGTGGCAACAAAAAACAGTCCCGGTAGTCGGGATTGTTTTTGATTAGACAGCTATTTTTACTGTCTTAGCTTGATAGATTAGTCTGCTTTTCAGATTTCCAAGAAGTTCTCGCTTCTCTGTAATACTTCCCTCTTTGAGTAAATATTTAGCGTAGGTTCTGATATTAATATCTTGTCCATCTGTTTCCGACTGGGTGATACCCAATACCCCTTTTTGAAATTTCTGAAACCGTTTTACTTCTTCTTCAAACTCATGTTTCATTCCAAGTTCATTGATGTCCATCGTGTCTATCAAATTAACAAGCTGTTCTATTAATAATTCTTCTCTAACGTAACCACCTTTGCAGTGCAAGTCTCTAGCCCTGGTACAGCCATAGTAGACATACCTTG
>Ga0316190_10002570_pt1 | contig 13187 bp, 6 predicted proteins | sample Eddworburrow2_MG_FD_204929 | JGI IMG/M metagenome (GOLD analysis project Ga0316190, IMG submission 204929) | Coastal sediment microbial communities from Maine, United States - Eddy worm burrow 2 | ecosystem: Environmental > Aquatic > Marine > Coastal > Sediment | place: USA: Maine | collected... | reverse complement strand
CCGTTCCACATCGCTACCGATCGAGATGTCCGCCTCCTCCACCAGCACGGGAACGACCAGCACCACCCGAGCGCGCTTCAGCTCGCCCTCGAGCGCCTCGGGAAACGGTTGGCCCGGGTCGATCCCGTCGACGTCCTGGAAGACCGCGTCAAGCCCCAGCTCCTGGCGGAGAAGGAGCCGGAGGCCGGAGCCCCGGTTGTCTACGTACCGGTGAACAGGGGGTCGGCGATGTGCAGGCCCTGGCGCTCGGCTGCCCCGCAGAGTGTTCGGTCGGCGCTGGTGAGGACCGTTGCATCCACGAAGAGCGCTGCCGCGAGGTGGACTGCGTCATAGGCCCTCAGCGACTCGGTCTCCGAGAGCTGAGCTGCGCTCTCGATGAGCTCCTCGGTCACTTCGACGATGTGGAGATCGTCGACGAACGTGGACAATTCTGTCTTGGCGTCGTGTAGCTGGTGGGTCGAGAGCCGCTTGCCTCGAGCGGCTGCTGCGAGCGCGGCGCGGGCTTCGACCACGACCAAGCTCACCGAGGCGACGGAATCGGCGGATTGCCATATCAGTTCGGCACGATCCGACCCTGCCTCATCGACGATGAGCTTGATCAGGGTGGACGTATCGACGTAAGTGATCACCGACGTTGCTCAGCCACCAGACCGCTCACCTCTCCCTTCGGCTTGATTCGGGAACGAGCGCGATGACGAGTGCCGCTCCTGGGTGGTCGAACCACGCCAGAGGCGACGAGGTCAGCGAGCCGATCGTCTGGCGCGTCGAGAGGAGAGATCTTGGCGACCGGGCGACCCCGATCTGTGACGATCACTTCTTCACCGGCCTCAACGCGAGCGATGTACTTGCTGAGACCGTTCTTGAGGTCGCGGATCCCGACCTCCGACCTCGAAATAGCTACTTTCATACCACCAGTGTAGCTATCTCGCTACGGCAACGAGCCGCTCGAACCCACGCGTATTACTCAAGCTGTCCACACGCTCGACCAGCGCGATATCGAAGCACCTACGCGATCGGGTCTCGGGTCACTCCAACAGCTCTGCGGCGGCCAGTTCGGCAATGCGGTCGGCGTCGTAACCCAGGATCTCGGTCAGCACCTCGTAGGCGTCGGTGCCGTAGGGCGCACCGGCGCGCCAGGGAATCGCCGGGGTCCGATCCAGTACGAACCTGGTGTTCTCGATCCACGCGCGGTCGTGGATCGGATGGGGCACCTCGACGAAGCTCTGGCGGTGCGCGAGCTGAGGATCGGTGGCCAGCTCGGGGCTGTTCTGCACCCGGTGAGCGGGGACCCCGACCGCGAGCAGCTCGGACTGTGCACTCGACGCAATCCTCGACGAGGTGTGGGCGGTCACGATGTCGTCCAGCTCGAGCCGTCGCGCCAGGCGGGCCTCGGTGTCGAGGCCGACGAGATCGGCGCGGTCCATGGCCACCGCGAGGCGGTCCCACTGGGCGTCGGTCTCGCACACGACGGCGATCCAGGAGTCCTCGCCGTCACACCGGTAGACACCGTGGGGTGCCCAGCGCGGGTCGTCGTTGCCGGCCCGCTCGCTCACCCGCCCGTTGACGGTGCAATCCAACAACACCGGGGCGAGAAGATGGAGCGACGCCTCGAGCTGGGAGAAGTCGAGGTGCTGGCCCTCGCCGGTACGGTCGCGATGCTCGAGGGCCGCCAGCAGCGACGCGAGCGTGAAGCGCGGCGCCACATAGTCGGTGTACGCGCTGAACGGCCCGACCGGTGCTCGGTCGGGCCAACCGGTCAGGTGATGGAAGCCGCAGATCGCGGCGGCCATGGTCCCGAACCCGGCGTACAGCGACATCGGACCGGTTTGACCCATCAGACAGCTCGACACCATGATCAGGCTCGGGTTGAGCGCCTGGAGCTGCTCCCACTCAAGCCCCCATCCCTTCATGGCCTTGGGCGAGAACGACTCGGTGACGACGTCGGCCCACCGCACCAGATCGAGCACCACGTCGCGGGCTTCGGGCTTGCGCAGATCCAGGGCGAGGGCGAGCTTGTTGGCCCCCATCGAGTGATAGAGCCCGGTGTTGTCGGGCCCGGGTTCGTCGTCGATGAACGGTCCGACGGTCCGGGCACCGTCAGGGCTGTGCTGAGACTCGATCTTCACCACCGTCGCGCCGTAATCCGCGAGGGTTCGACTCGTCGACGGGCCCGCCACCGCCCACATGAAGTCGAGCACCCGGAGCCCGGCGAGCGGAAGCCGATCCCGGTCGCCCTGCGCCGAGCTCTCGGCACCGGGCAGCTCGACAGGACCAGGAGCCGGACCACGAGTCGGCGCAGAGCCGAGCGCGCCGATGACCGCATCGGTGTGTTCTCCGAGCCGAGGCGGGCGCCCGAGTCGGGGCGGCTGGGAGGTCGAGAACCGACAGAACGGTCCGGGATAGCGGACGACGCGCCCGTCATCGTGGGCGACATCGTCCCAGTAGCCGCGAGCCGCGAGCTGCTCCAGCCCGACCAGCTCCTCAGCCGTGGACAGAGGAGCGAACAACAGCTTGCGTTCGAGCGCCGCCTCGAGCAGCTCGGCCTTGGGCTTGGTGACCAGGAACGCCGCCACGAGCCCCTTGAGCCGCTCCCACTCCGCCATGGGGATCTCGCCGTTCCAGAGCTGCATGCCGAGATTGATCCAGTCGGTGTCCCGGTCGGCGGCCTCGCAGAAGCCCTCCTCGTGCATCCACTCGAACAGCCGCCGGGCGAAGGGGCCAAGCGAGTCGCCGAACAGCAGGGTCAGTGAGACGTGCCCGTCCTCGCACTCCCAGACGAGCTTGATGTGCATGCCGCTCGCCACGACACCGCCCCCGGCCCGCGAGAGGGGAGGCGCGCCGACGAGCGAGGCCACACAGTACTGCTGGGTCGACGCCATCATCGACGTCTGCGCGCTTGCGTCGACGTGTTGTCCGCGTCCCGAGCGGCCCCGTTCGCGCAGAGCGAGCAGCGCCGCGCCGGCGGCATCGGCCGATGCCTGATGGAACGACTGTGGCGGCGCGCTGATTCGCAGCGGTGCTCGATCGGCATCGCCCGACAGTGCGAGCTGGCCGCTCGCGGCGTTCACGGTCAACTCCGAGGCCGCCCAGTCGGCCTTGGGGCCCGAGTAACCGAACGCTGTGATCGTGGCGTGCACCAAGGACGGGTTCCGCTCGAGGGTGGTGGCCGGGTCCACCCCTCGGGATGCGGCCACCTCGGGCCCGTCGGTCGTGAACAGGACATCCGCGGTCGCCACGAGCGCGGCGAGAGCTTCTCGACCGGCGGCCTCGTTCGTGTCGAGCATCACGGACCGCTTCCCGCGGTTGAACGACCAGTGGGCGAGCGACCGCTCGGGACCCTTGACGTCATCGGCGAAGGGCCCGATGTGACGAGAGCGCGTCCCGCCGGGTGGCTCGACCGAGATCACGTCGGCGCCGAGGCCCGCGAGGATCAGACCGGCGAGCTGACCGCGCTCGTCGGTGAGATCCACCACGCGAAGGTGCTCCAGCACAGTGACTCCCCCGAGACGACCGGCACGACCAGCCGGAGCATAGTCCGTCGGTCGGTGGCTCGGGGCGGCCGGTCAGTCCCCTGAGCGCCACCCGTCCCAGTGGATCACCTCTTCGACCGGCTTGCGCTTGACCGGCGCGTGTTGCTGGACCACTCGCACCGTCGCCGAGACCCCGACACCTATTCCCGGCGGCGGACGCGTTCGGTCTGTTCTGGGTAGGCGCGCTCGCGGTGGGCCAGGCAGAGGTCGGCGGGGTTCCAGTCCTCAACATGGCCGAACATCCACCCGCCTTCGCGGAGCCAATCGTCGCGGTCGGCCTGGCGGTCGGTGACGATGGCGATCTTGTGGTCGGGCCAGGCCGCCTCGACCATCCAGCCCCGATAGCTCGGGTCGTCCAGCTCGTAGCCCGACACCGGCGGGCTCACACCCGCCGCCGTCACCACCGCGACCAGGCTCTGCGCCCGGGGGTCGAGGTCGCCCGAGCTGGGATCATCGGCGCTGTCGGGCTCGACCGGATCGAGGCCGCCCGAGCTGGGATCATCGGCGTCGAGGACCTTCCCGAGCACGTCTGCGGCCGCGCCGCGGGACAGCTGGGCGTGATGGGGCTGATTGGAGTAGCTGCGCAGACAGCCATAGCAGCTCGTCTCGGGCCCGCACTCGCACCGCTGCACCACCTCGCGGGCGGCCACGAACAGCGCGGGCAGGTGATCCCGGATGTGGCGGGCGTGGCCCGCCCCTCCCGCCACCGCGTCGTACAGCACGATCGCCGGGGCGATCCCACCGCCGCGATAGGACAGGGTGCCGGCGACGTCGTCTAGGCCGAGTGACGGCACCGCCTCGAGCAGGGCGTACAGCACACTTCGGGCCTCGTGCTCGTCGAGCCGGATCCCGATCTGGATCTCGGTCACGTCGGTCAGATAGTCATGACCCAAATGGCGGAACCTGAGGGTGCCCGCACAGCTCTTGCGACCTCGCCGAGCATCGTCGTGCGCTGGCCGTGTCCCCGGCCGGCTGCCGCGAGGCGAGGCCGGGGCCGGTTCGCCGTGCCCACACCAGGCACAGATCAGAAAACCTCGAGCCGCCGGACCGGTGTTGATGACCGTGATGCGACCCTGGCGACTGGTCCGGGCATGCACGGGCACCCGCCCGGACAGCTCCCGAACCGGCCCGAGCTCGGGTTCGACATCCTGGTAAGAGTCGAAGTGGGTCTGGGTGGTGTGGCCACGGACAGGGCGGGTCTCGCCGCTCGAGCTGAGATGTTCGCCGACGAAGCCGAAGAGGGGATGGACATAGCTCCCGGTACCACCGGAGCGAGCCTTGCCGTGGCCACAGTCGGGGCAGGTCTTCTGCTTCTCGGCGAACAGACCGCTGCGGAATCGCCCGCACTCACCGCAGATGGCCCAGTGATAGACGGGCAGAGGCCGATCTGAGCGCACCTTGAGCCCCGTCGAGGCCCACAGCTCTTTGCCCGCCACCACCTGGCTACCCGGCGCGTAGTCCATGATCGCCATCGTCAGGTCGCGCGACAAGGACAGGTTGGAGGCAACGATGTTGCCCGTTCCCGACAGGTCGAGCTCGACGACGTCGACCGGGAAGCCGTACTTGGGCAAGACGTTCCGGCTGGCCAGGAAGTTCAGCAGAAACCGCCGAGCGAGGGTGTTCCGTAGGCTCTCGAGCCCTCGTGCCCGCCCGAAGTTGCGAGCGTCGGCCATCTCGTCGATCTGGTCAGCGATCTCCTCGTCGGTGTCGCGCACATCGGTCCTCGCCCGGTCGAGCCATCCGCTGGACGTGTCGTCGCTGTCCGGCTCGACCAGAGCTTCGACCCAGCGCCACTGGTCGACACCGAGCTGCTCGGCGATGCCCTCGGGCAGGAGCCGGGACAGGGCGTCGCCCACCTGGGCCGGCCGAGTCCTGAGCCAGCTCACGAAACGATCGACGGGCGGATCGTCCCCGAGGAAGAAGTCCGATACGGATCGATGGGCGTCGCCGCCGGTCTCGACCACATGGCGCTCGTAGGCCGCGAACGCGACCGAATGGGCGTGACGGCGGACGATCGGCACGTTGGTGAGGGCGATCCGGGGCGGGGTGATCGTCCCCTCGATCAGCGGAATGGGGTCGGCGAAGTAGCTACGGTCGTGGCTGCGGCGCTGGGCGTAGGTGACGACGAGCGCGGCGGCGTCGATGCGGCGACCGGCCCGGCCCGCCCTCTGGATGTAGTTGGCTGGCTTCGGGGGAACGTTGCGCAACAGCACGGCCTGGATGTCGCCGACGTCGACGCCCAGCTCGAAGGTGGTCGAACAGCTCAACACGTTCAGCTCGCCCCGCACGAACCTCTGCTGGATCTTGCTGGCTTCGCTGGAGCTCCACTGGGCGGTGTGCTCCTGGGCGGACATCCCGATCGGCTCAAGCTCCTGGTAGAGGCGGGCGTAGTGGTTCTCGGCGAGACGGTCCGAGCCATCGGCGTCGGTCGGGCCGACCGGTGTCACCCGACCCCGACAGCGCCAGGTGGGACAGATGCCCACGATCGTGTGCCACACCACCTGATCGCAGGAGTCACACCGCGACGGTGGTCCGACCACCGATGCGGGCTCGAAGCCGATTCGCTGGTGGTTCAGCCGGTGGAGCGTGCCCTTCTTGCCCTTGGCGCTCGATCCGACGACGACGCCAGCGGCCGGCGAGTCACCGTTGATGAGATAGCCCCAGATGCCCTCGAGCAGCTTCGCCTCGTCGGTCTCGATGCCCTTGGCGGCCAGGACCTTGCCCAGGATCTCGCGACGTCGGTTACCGGCCCTGGTCGACGGCGACCACGCGACCACGCCGGTCTCGGCACCGGCCAGCCGTACGCCGATCGCCCGGTTCCGGGGCGCAAAGCGCTCCTCGCTCACGTCGACGCCCTCGGGCGAGCTCACCGCTCCGCTCTGGCGCAGGGTGATGAGCAGCATCTGCAACAGGGTCGTGGCCTCGTCCGCCGTGAGCCCGAGGTCGAGCAACGCCCGCGGCGGCCCCTCCTTGCGGTAGCGGCGGGGAAACACGACGCCGATGCGGGCCAGGCCCAGACCTTCGAGGCTCTGACGCCGGTCGAGCGCCATCGTCTCCTGGAGGGCCCACGCCCCCGCCTGGTTCCGGTTCGCCTGGCCGGTGTCCTCGTCGAGGACGAGCTCGTCGCAGGCGTGGCGAACCGCGCTGGCGACCACGTCGTCGAACATCGCCGCCTCGCCCCGGACCGCGACCCGCTGGATGGCGTTGTGCAACAGGCGACGTTCGACCGCGCGACGGTAGGTGCGCTCGAGATAGCCGGCGAAGAAGGCGGCATCCTGGCGACTGTCGGAGAAGGTCAACAGCTTGCGCCCCTGTCCGATCTCGTCGTCGAGCCGGTCATCGCCCGAGGGCGGCAGGGCCTGGTAGAGGTCGGTGGCGACGACCGACACCGGAGCGTCGGTACCGGTCAGGAACCGCGACACGATCTCGCCGTTGCGCCGGGCCGAGCAGGCGACACACTTGCGCAGCGGACCCTTGTCCGAGGCCACCAGCCCGACCCGGTGCCACCCGCCCGCCGCGGGCGCGTCCCCACCAGTTCCGGCCGGGTCTCGGTCGCAGATCTCGCCGGTCGCGGAATGGAGCCAATGGATGCTCGTTCCTGCCTCCACGTCGACACCGCTCGCCCGCTCATCCTCGTCGTCGTCGACCAGCTCGTCGAACAACAACAGGTAGGCCAACCGCGGCTCGTGTTGACCGGCTTGATCGAATCGTCGGGTCCCCTCGTCGGTCTCGGTGATCGTGCCGATCAGATATTCGGACCCGCAGTTGCGACACGACCCCAGCTCGAACATGCGCGCCGATCGCCCGGCGACCGAACACTGGGGACAGTCCTCGTGGCGGGACAGAGCGATCGACCGGGAGCGATCGTGATCGGCATCGAGACAGAGGAACGCTCCTTCGAGGGAGCGCACGAAGTAGTGGTAGCGAGCGGGGAGAAGGGGTGCGGCATCGGCGCGGCGACGAGCCGCTACACAGAGATCGACGAGCGCGATCAGATCCGGTGCCGCGGCCGGATCCTCGAACATCGCTTCGACGGTCGACTCGATGGTCGACGAGCCTCCCTCGAGCCGCCGTTGCAGCTCGATCACCGTGCGATCGGCCTCGAGCACCCGGCCGAGGTAGGCGGCGGGCGCCTCGTCGGATGCCGGTCCGGTCACCACCGTGTGCGGCTCGACCAGGGCGTGAAGCTCCTCGGCGGTCTCACCGGCACGGAACGACTCCTGTAGGCGCCGGTAGAGGGCCCGGGGCAGGTCGTGGTCGGCCACCGAGCCCGCCAGCCTCTTGCGCTGAGCGGTCACGATGTCGTCGGTCCCGAAGGGCTCGTCGAACAGGGCCTCGGCGAAGCGAACCAGTTCGGGGAAGTCCTCCTCCCCTCGTCCCAGCGTCGCCGAGGTGGCGAAACACTGGAGGCGTCCTCGCTCGCTGCGCAGGACGCGGTCGCGGAGGCGGCGCAACAGCATGGCCACCTCGGTCCCCTGCGCGCCGTCGTAGACGTGGGCTTCGTCGAGCACGATCGACCGCCAGTGCGCCGCGGTCGGTCCGTCGAACAGGCTGGTGTCGTCGGGGCGCAACAGGAGGTACTCGAGCATGGCGTAGTTGGTGAGCAGGATGTGAGGCGGCCGGGCCCTCATCTCCTCCCGGCTCAACAGCTCATTCTCGGCGGGCTCGACACCCGGATAGCGATTGGCAAAGTCTGCCTCCGCCGCGGCGACCGTGTGCTCGGTGTCGCCGATGTAGCGGCCGAAGGTGATCTCGGGGAACGCTTTCAACAGGTCGCGCAACCGCTTCACCTGGTCGTTGGCGAGGGCGTTCATCGGATAGAGCAGCAGGGCGCGGACACCTGGCTGGTCGATCGACCCCGTCTCGATCTCGCGGGCCAAACCGTCGAGGATCGGCAAGAGGAAGGTCTCGGTCTTTCCCGATCCGGTACCGGTCGACACGACGAGGTTCGCTCGGTCGCGAACCGCCCGCTCGATCGCCTTGGCTTGATGGGCGTACAGGGGCCGCTCGGCATCGAAACCGGCGGCCGACAACCTCGCCATCTCCGTGCCCAAGATGCCGTCGGCCACCAGCTCCTCGACCGAGGGGCCAGTCACGAACGGTGCCGTGGCCTCGAGAAAGGGGCCGTTGGTGAGAGCGATCCGCCCCCCGGCCGCCCCGGAGGTGGCGCCTGCGTCGCCCTCCAGAGCGTGGCGGAACGCCTCTCTCAACTGGGTTCTCTTCGGCGCGAAGGTCGAGAAGAGGTACCGCCGGTACCTCTCCTCGATCCGCCGTGTCGTCTCCAGAGCATCGAGTGCCATCATCGCCTCGCCCACCGTCCCTCCGCACCGCACCGCACCGCCGGCCACCGGCGAGGCATCGCATCACGTCCGCGCCTTTCGAGTCTGCCGGGACCCGGGCGATGTTCCTACGATGAAGGGGTCAGGTCCAGCCCCTGGGTTGCGCCGAGCGCCTGGTTCGCACTCGATGCGGTCCCGCCGGTGCTGCACTGGACGAAGACGCGGAACGCAACCTGTTGGACCAGGCGCGCCCTCGGACCGCGGACCAGTTCTCCCGGCGGGTGAGTCGATGGGAGCACTCCCACCGGCCCCGACGCGACGATGGCGGAGAGCTCGACGCTGCCTACGAGCGTCGCTCGGCGCGCCGATTCACCGATCACGAGACCGGCATGGACGCCCTGGCGGCTCGGTTCAACCCCGAGACCGGGAGCGAGTTCTTCGAGGTCCTCGATCGGTTCGTGGCCCGCCGCTACCGGTCCCTGAACCCCGAGGCGGCCCAAGGCCAGACCCCTGCGCCGGCGCCACACCCCACACGCTGGCCCTCACAACCGGCCCCCCTAGGTCAGATCGAGACATCGGCCTCGCGGAACGGGCCGTAAGCGTTCCAGGCCTGGTCGAACAGAGCGGTGGGGTCACCGCTCCAGTCGAGCGACTCGACCTGGCGCAGGCTGCGGCGGCCGGTGACCGAGCGCAGGAAGTCATACGGCGTGGTCCGCAGGCCGAGCGCCGCGCCCTCGATCGGATAGTCCTCGCCGTCGATCAGGGCAACGGAAATACCGATGCCGAGCCGCTCCCGAACCCGCTCTTGGAGATGAGGAACGTAGCGTGCCGCCGCGACAGCGGTAGCCGCATCGGAACGGTCGACCTCGAGATCGAGCGCATGCTGCACATCCTGGAGATGCACGATGAGATCGCCGGTGACCCGCACGCCGAGGAAGGGCTGATCGGCCACCATGGCGGCGATCCTGTCGGCGTATCCGACCCACTCGTCACAGATCTCGCCGATGCTGCGACCCTTCCGTTCATCGACCTGATGTGCGGTCCACGCCTCGGTGCCCAGTCCCTCGACGCGACCGTTCACGACGTCGGCGTTGATCCCGCAGACGTGAGCGGCGACGTCGGTGACGGTCCACTCCGGCGTCAGGGGCACCGTCGCCGCCGCCTGCTCCTCGGTGGCGCCACGGAATACGGCCTGACATCGCTGGCGCGTGTCGGCGTAGAGGGCGCCCGGGTCCTTCGTGCTCATGGCGTTCAACCTACGTCAGTCCGCGCCGCGGACCCTGAGGGAACCGTGTGCGCCCAGCGGTGAGCGCAGTTCGTGGGGCGGCGCCGGGCTCGGTCTGGCCATCATCGCCGAGGTCGTGGCCGCCCACGACGGGGACGTCACCATCGGCGACAGTCAGCTGGGGGCCGAAGTAGGGGTGCGACTCCTGGCCGCCAGAGCAGAAGGTTCACGCGGGATCCAGCAATGATTGCCAACCCCGGCCAGAGGACCCGGCGCGCATGCAGCCGCGCTGGTCTCCAAAGCCCGACAACGTGCTCCACCGTCCACCGGTTCCACCTTACGTATACTACGTACATGCCGAACAAGACGATCAGCGTGCCCGATGACGTCGTGCCGATCATCGAGAGCCTCGACGTGCCATTTTCGAGGTGGGTGACCGAGCAGCTTCGGCGTCACGCCGCGGTGTCGACCATGTCGTTCGGCGAACAGCTGCTGGCTGATGCGGCCCTGGCGGGGAGTGAGCGACCGACTCGCCGGGCCGCGGCGGAGCGGATGGAGCGGTCATCTCCGTGGTGACCCGCGGGGGTATCTACTGGATCGATCTCGACAAGCGAAGGCCATGTGTCGTCGTGTCGTCCTCCGAGGTACTCGGTGTCGATGTCTGGCAGGCCCACGTCGTGCCATTGACCTCGAACCTCGATCGGGCCGGCCTCGCCGGTAACGTCCTGCTCCCGGCAGCGGTGACGGGCCTACCCCAGGCCTCGGTCGCGGTACCGCTGGGCCTGGAACTGATCGATCGAGCTTGGCTCGACGACCAAGTCGGACAGATCCCCGACGCTTTGATCCACGCTCTCGACGACGGAATCTGCACCGTGCTGGGCCTTTGACCTGATCGGCGCCAGTGCTGCGGCGGCCTCGTCGCTCGGCAACCACCTCACCATGTGAGATGGCGCCGGGCGTGGCTTCAGCGCGGCCGGTGCCCAGTGTTCCGGCCCAAGGTGATGAACAGCCCGGTGGCGGTGCCAGAGCATACGAGTAGTCGATCGTCTCGTCGGTTCACCAGGTGTCGACGCAGGGCCGCTTGGGAGCCTCGCGCGAACGCCAGTGGGGCACGGGGGCGGCCTTGAGCGCGGTGGTGATCCAATGTCGGGTCGTGGAGGGGTCGATGACCTCGTCGATCTCGAAGATCGAAGCCGAGTTCAGCGCCCGGCCGTGGTCATACATCTTGGCCAGAAGCTTCTCGTAGAGCGCGACCCGGGCCTCGGGGTCTGTCTCGGCCTCGAGCTCTTTGCGGAACCCGAGCTTGACCGCCCCTTCGAGACCCATGCCGCCGAACTCGCCGGTGGGCCACGCCACGGTCCAGAACGGGGTCTTGAGGCTTCCCGCACCCATGCCCTGGGCACCGAGACCATAGGACTTCCGCAGCACGATCGTGAGCAAGGGCACCGTGACCGACGCAGCGTTGACGAACATCCGACAGCAGTGACGGACGAGGGCGAGCTTCTCGTGTTCGGGTCCGACCATGTTGCCGGGGGTGTCGCACAGCGACACGATCGGCAGGTCGAACGCGTCGCAGAGCTGGATGAACCGGGTCGCCTTGTCCGCGGCGTCACTGTCGATGGCGCCGCCGAGGTGGGTCGGATTGTTGGCGATGACCCCCACCGGCCGGCCCTCGACGCGGGCGAGGGCGGTGACCATCCCGTGGCCGAACCCCCGTCGGACCTCGAGCACCGACCCGGCGTCGAACATGGTGTCGATCACCTGACGGATGTCATAGACGCGCAGGCGGTTCTCGGGGATGACGTGGCGCAGCAGGCGCTGATCGGCGCACTCCCACTCGTCGACGGGACCCTGAAAGTACGACAGGTACTGCTTGGCGACCTCGACCGCCTCGGCCTCGTCCTCGACGGCGATGTCGACGACCCCGTTCGGCACCTGGATCGACATGGGGCCAACTTCTTCGGGTCGGAACACGCCCAGGCCCCCGCCCTCGATCATGGCGGGGCCGCCCATGCCGATGTTCGAGTCCTCGGTGGCGATCACCACATCACAACAGCCGAGGATGACCGCGTTGCCGGCGAAACAGCGCCCGCTGGTGATCCCGACCATCGGTACAGTCCCCGACAGTCGACCCCACGTGTTGAACGTCATGATGTCAAGGCCCATGCCGGCGATGGCGTCCACGTCACCGGGTCGACCGCCGCCACCTTCGGCGAAGAAGACGACCGGGAGGCGCCAGTCCAGGGCGAGCTCCATCATGCGGTCCTTCTTGTAGTGGTTGAAGAACCCTTGCGTGCCGGCCAGGACGGTGTAGTCGTAGGCCATGATCACCGCTTGGGACCGATCGTCGTCGAACCGGGCAGCGTTGATCGATCCGATGCCGGCCAACATGCCATCGGCGGGGGTGTTGACCTGCAGGTCCTCCAAGCTGCGCCGGCTCCGCTGAGCGGCTACCACCGACGAGCCGTACTCGATCCAGCTGTCGGGATCGATCAGGTCGACGACGTTCTCCCGGACGGTCCGGTGCCCGGTCTTACGCCGCCGGGCGACGGCGTCGGGACGGCGGTGGTCCATGCCCAACTCGTGGCGTTCGAGCACCTCGGCCAGGTCGGGGCGGATGTGGTCGAGGTCGATCTCGTCGTCCGCGCCGCCCGCGTCGACCGACACCTCGCCCTCCTCGATGAACAGGAGCGGGTGGCCTTCGTACACCGCGTCGCCGGGTTCCACTCCCAGCTCGCGGACCACGCCGCTGACCGTGGCGGTCACGACATGTTCCATCTTCATCGATTCCATCACGAGGACCTGCGCCCCGGCAGCCACCTCGTCGCCTTCGGCCACGGACACGCTGACGATGGTGCCTTGGAGCGGAGCGGCCACCGCGAGGGTTCCTTCGGGGCCGTCGCTCCAGGCCGCGGCGTCGGGATCGGCCGCCGTCGGGGCCACAGGGGTGCCGACGTCGTCGGCCTTGCCGTGCTGGAGCACAGCGAGGGGGTCCGTGCTGACCTGGACCCCCGCCAGCTTCTTGCCGCCGCGGGGTCCTTCCGCAGCCGCGGTGGCGAAGAAACGCTCCGGCGCGGCGGCCGCGTCGGGCCCGACAACCAACTCACTGACGTGGTCGTCGATCCAACGGGTGTGGACGTTCGCGGTGGCGAG
>Ga0316190_10002569_pt1 | contig 13188 bp, 12 predicted proteins | sample Eddworburrow2_MG_FD_204929 | JGI IMG/M metagenome (GOLD analysis project Ga0316190, IMG submission 204929) | Coastal sediment microbial communities from Maine, United States - Eddy worm burrow 2 | ecosystem: Environmental > Aquatic > Marine > Coastal > Sediment | place: USA: Maine | collected... | reverse complement strand
CAACTACCCGAATAGCGAGTGGAGCCGCAAGGCCGAGCAGTTCCTGTAGTCCAAACCATGCGGCAAATTGGTCCTGTTCGAGCCGCCGCTGTTTGCGCCGCCCTGCTATTAAGCGCCTGCAGCGAATCCGCTGTCAGCGGTGTGAACAGCCTGCTGGATGCACGTGATGCAGCCATCAACAAGCGTGATATTTCAACCTATAGCCAACTTATTTCCGACGATTATCAAGGGCGGCTGCAGAACAAGGCTGATATCATTAATCAGATGCAGCTATTGTTTACGCAATTCAGCAAGATAAAAATGCAGAGCTTTGGTCGCGATGTCTATGTAACGGACGACGATCATGCACGGGCAGCGCAATCCTATCGCATGAAGGTAATGATGGATGGTCGTTGGCGCGAAATGCTACAACGGGAAGTATTGTCCCTGACCCGTAGCGAATCCGGTTGGAAAATAAGCAGCGGTTTATAAGTGGAAATACAAAGGGCCTCAATCCGAAGCCCTTTGTTGAATCAAACTAGCCCAAAACCTTAAAACCGAAACGTCGTCGAAAGCATGGCAAGGTGGACGTCACTCTTATAATAACCATTACGGGTAGAAATGGTTCCTACTGTATGATTTCGCTTGACTATATAGGCATAAGCATATGATAAATCTAAAGTCATGGTCTTATTAACGTCGTATCCATAGCCAAACGTAATGATATGCCTGTCGTTACCCGGAATGCGAGGCGTGAAGTCAGCATCCTTGATTGGTGTCGGATCAAACACATAACCTGAACGGATTCGAGTCGTCGGGCTATACGCCCACTCCGTGCCCAGTCTGAAGGCCGTCGTTGCCTTCCAGTTAAAAAGTGAAGTTGATGAGGTTCCGATAGCACCTATAGCTCGCCCTCTCGTAAAAACAAGTTTATCCAATGTCTTCCAGTTTACCCAATCCACATTTGCGCTAAGCAACCACTGCTCGGTTGGCTTGAATGCCAAGCCAACACTAACCATATCCGGCAATGTGGTTTCTGTTTTCACAGAAGTTGACCCCTGTGCGGCTAGCGCTCCAACACCTGTTGCCGTGCCGCTTGCATCTATCTTGACACGACTACGATAAGTGGCTCCAAAATTAAATTTCTCCCCTTTATATAGCATGCCGATATTGCCGCCCCATCCGTCACCGGTCTTGTGATGCTGGGTAAGTATTGAAGTATCAAAAATAAAATTCACAAGACTGTAGTAGCTGATACCTGCAGCAAGGGATAACTGTTCATTGACCTTAAAGGCTATCGTTGGATTGAAATGTAATAATTCAACTTTGGATAATGTTGATTTATTTGTGGCACTATCAAACGGTACATTGACTCCTGTCCAGTCAGTCGTTAATCCGAATGGTGAATTGATTCCCAAACCAAAAACAACAGGAAGGTCGGGGTTGTTATAACTTATATAGGCATGAGGGACGACAAAGGTCGATTTCTTTGGGCTAATGGTTGCCCCCCCTGCCAATGGCTGATAGTCAGTGTTTGGCATAATAAAATCTGTCCCAAGTGTTACAACCACCCCGTCCTGGAAAGCGATACCCGCAGGATTGAACCAGATTGCAGAAGCATCATCAGCTACAGCGGTAAAGGCATTACCCATACCAATAGCCTTCGTCCCTTGTTCTGGAACAGCAATACCACCGGCAAGTGCGCTGATAGAAAAACCCATCGCTATGCCGAGCACCAAGCCTGAGCGTGCAAATAGTGTAAACATAGAAGTCACTATACTCCCCTCCCTTGTTCACCCCGCCCCCAACCAGCAGAGCATAGAGGCGGCAAAGGGTGAAAAGCAAGGAAAAGGTCAAAAACGCAGCAGAAACCGCACAATGCACCGGACTTTTTCGCTGAACAGGCTCGGCGTGTAATAGCTACCCGCGATGCGCTTGTTCACCTCTGCAAGGGTTGGATAGGGCGCAATCATGCCCGCCATGGCACCAATTTTCATTTTTTGACTGATGGCCAACACCCAGGGCTGAATCAGTTCTCCGGCATGCAGGCCAACGATACTGGCGCCAAGAATCCGTCCCTTCTTATCGGTCACCACCTTGACCAACCCCTCGGTGCGCCGCTCGGCCTGTGCACGATCATTCTCAGCAAAGCCCCAACGCAGGATGCGCACCTGTTTCCCCGTTTTTTCGGCATCGGCTTCTGTCATTCCGACATGTGCCAATTCGGGATCGGTATACGTCACCCACGGAACCGCAGAATAATCCACCTTGGCCGGCAGGCGGAACAGCATATTGCGAATCACGATGCCGGCCTGATAAGCAGCCATATGCGTGAACTGATAAGGACCGGCCACATCGCCGATGGCAAAGATGCGTTTGTTTGAGCTACGCAGCCGGGCATCCACCTGAACGCCGTGCGACGTATAATCCACACCTGCCGCGTCCAGATTCAAACCACCTACATTGGCCCGTCGACCAGTTGATACCAATAGGTGCGTGCCTTGGACACATTGTTTTCCTTCATCGGTTTCACAATAGACAGAAAAACCATCCTTGCTCTTCTCAAGGCGAAGATCGCGACCGCCCTCGTAAAAGTTAATGCCCTCTTCTGCCAAACGTTCGATCACTATTTTCGTTAATTCTGAATCATCCTTGGGCAGCAGGCGTGCCACTTCCATCACGGTAACTTTAGCGCCCAGGCGACGATGTGCCTGCGCCATCTCCATACCGATCGGCCCCCCACCAATCACAACGAGGTGATCGATTGGATCCTCGTTACTAAAGATATTTTCGTTGGTGAAGTAATCGATCTGATCGAGTCCTTGAATGGGTGGCACAAAGGGAGAAGAACCGGTTGCAAGCACAAAGAATTTCGCCCGAATAAGAGTCTCGCCAGCCTTAAGCGTGTGCTCATCAACAAACTCACCAGCGCTCTGGATGACCTTTACACCCAGGCCTTCGAAACGCTCAACCGAATCATTGGGTGCAATCGCTGCAATCACCCCGTGCACATGCTGGTTTACGGCCTTCCAATCGGTTACCGGCTCATCGGTCTTAATTCCGAAGGCAACGGCTTCGCGTGCCGCCTGCGCCCTTTCTCCAGCCGCTAGCAATGCCTTTGATGGAACACAACCAGTGTTCAGGCAATCGCCCCCCATTTCACCCTTCTCAACCAGCACCACACTGGCCCCCATTTGCGAAGCTCCAGCTGCAACCGACAAACCACCAGAACCGGCTCCGATCACACAAATATCGGTCTTCAGTATGCCGTTCATGGCTTGTCTCCTTTGGCTTCTTTCTGCTTGGCAGCCGACTTGGCTTTCTGCCTGGCCCCCAGCCTTTTATATGCCACAGGCAACAAGGCCAGCAAGGCCAAACCGGTTAACGCCGCAATCATTTCAGGCGTCATCACTCCTTGAACTGTGAAAGACTCACCGCTGTCGAACACGCTCCCCAGCCCTGCACCGGCCAAAGCAAACACAAAGCCGCCCGGCAAGATGCCAAACAGCGTGGCAACCACATAGATACGTAATGGTACACCGAGAAAAGCCGGTGCCAGATTAACCAGAAAGAAAGGGAATATCGGCACCAAGCGCAGCACAAACATGTAACTCCATGCATTGGCCTCGAAACCAGCCTGCATGCGTTTAACGACAGGGCCCGCTTTAGCCAGCAGGAAATCACCCAGCGAGGACTTGGCAACAAGGAACAATAAGGTTGCCCCCACAGTTGCGCCGACCACCGCATATGCGCCACCGGCCAGCACCCCGAAGATAAAACCACCACTGACGGTCATCACAGTAGCACCTGGCAAGGAAAAGGTGACGACGAGAATATACATCCCGATATAGGCCAAAGGTGCCAGCCAGACGTGCGCTGATGTCCAGCCTAGAAGGCTTTGACGATGCTCGCTTAGTGCGGAAAATGTAAGATAGTGATTCAAATCCAGTGCAAAAAAGACGCATATCCCGCCGATCAGAACCAGTAAGGGCAATAGGCGCTGCCATGTAAAACGACTATTATGACTTGTTTCGTTCATCCTCTGCTCTCCGTGCCAATCATCATGACCCAAAACAAATCAAACGACCAGCTAGAGAAAACTGATTATCACGTATTTTTGCATATGGATGTTGCTTGGTCGGCTACGAAGCCCTGCGATTACACTTTTGTTGGGAGGGTTGAAACAAACAATGCGGGAATGTCAGGCGGCCAGCTTCAGTTCGGCCATTTCCAATTCAATCTCAGCCACATCACAACGCGATGTCCCTGCGGCCTTGAATACAAATGGCCAGAAGCAGGCTTCGCGAACGAAATAATAGGAATGCCCGCTCTGGCGTACCAGTAAGCCGCCAGACTGCTCTTCCACCTGTATCTCAGGAATACCCGAAAATGATCTGGCGATCTGTTGTGCACGCTTGATATTCATATCGGCCTCCTAAAAGATGCGATTAATCTTTCTATCGCATAATCAGGGCCAACATTAAGTCGGCAAGTCTCGAACTCCGATGATGTCTGTCACAATCTTCAGCAGAGTTATTCCAGAGAACGCATTCGCTCCATGGCCGCCATCACCTCATCCAGACGCCCCTTCAAAGCATCCATATCCCCCTCAGCCTTGGCAACCACATCTCCCGGTGCATTGGCGCGATAATTGGGATTGGACAGGCGTCCTTCTAGTTTGGCTACCTCTTTGCCAAGCTTGATCTGTGCCTTGTCCAGTCTAGCCAACTCTTCAGCCACATCTACCAGCCCTGCCAGAGGCACATAAACCGTCGCGCCCTCCATCGGCGCAACTGCTGCCCCTTCCAGCTCCGCATCACGTGGCAACCAATCCAATTTTTCCAAACGTGCCAGAGAGCAAATGCTGTCGGCATGCAATTTCAGCATGGCTTGCATGTCACCATCACAGGCAACCGAGGCAGAAATCTGACGCGCCGGAGAAACATTCATCTCGCCGCGGATCGAACGAATGCCTGACACAACATTCATCACATGCCGCATGCTTGTGCCAGCCTCGACAAATTCCGGACTGTTCCAGCCCTGCCCCAGCCATGCACTTGAAACCAGCCTCGCCGATTCACCATGCAGCGTCTGCCATAATGACTCGGAAATAAACGGGCAAATCGGATGCAACAAACGCAACCAGCCATCCAGCGCGGTCAGAAGCGTAATCTGCGTTTCCTGCTTAGCGGCTTCATCGTCGCCATACAAGGCCACCTTGGCCGCTTCTACATACCAGTCGCAGTATATGCCCCAGACAAAGGCATACAGGCTTGTAGCAGCTTCATTGAAGCGATATTCGGCCAGCGCCTGATCAACCTCGCGTGCACAAGCATCAAGCTCGAACAGCACCCAACGATTGATATCTGAACTCGGCACAAAAGCGGCATCAGGCTGCGCATCGCCACGATTCATAAAGACGAAGCGGGCTGCATTCCATATCTTGTTCATGAAATTGCGGTTGGAAGCAATGCGCTCGACATCGAGTTTTACATCGCGTCCGGGAGTTGCCATATGGGCCAATGTAAAACGCAGCGCGTCACTACCGAACTGCTCGACCATATCCAGCGGATCAACCACATTGCCCTTCGACTTACTCATCTTCTGACCCGATGAGTCACGGATCAGGGCATGGATGTACACATCGCGGAACGGCACTTTATCTGTGAACTTCAGCCCCATCATGATCATACGGGCTACCCAGAAGAAAATAATGTCGAAGCCAGTGACCAGCACATTGGTCGGGTAGAAGGTCTCCAGTTCCTTGGAATTTTCCGGCCAACCCAGCGTGGAAAATGGCCAGAGGCCGGAGGAAAACCACGTATCCAGCACATCTTCGTCCTGACGGATGGATTCACTGCCACAGCCCTCGCAGCGCTCCGGCGTGGAACGAGAAACGGTGATGTGTTCGCAATCGTTGCAATACCAGGCCGGGATACGATGCCCCCACCACAGCTGACGCGAAATGCACCAATCCTGAATATTGCGCATCCACTCGAAATACGTTTTTTCCCAGTGCTTGGGCACAAAGCGGATATCGCCGTCTTCCACAGCCTTGATGGCAGGATCGGCCAGTGGCTGAATCTTCACATACCATTGATCGGTCAGATAGGGCTCAAGCACCGCGTGCGAACGATCGCCACGCCCTATCTGATGCATGTGTTCTTCGATCTTATAAAGCAGGCCTGCGGCGTCCAGATCGGCCACCACATGTTCGCGCGCCTCATATCGCTCCATGCCGCGATATTTCTCCGGTACTGCATCCTCATCCACCATATGGGCGCGCGGCGTAAGGATATTAATCAGTGGTAAATCGTGCCGGGTACCAACATCATAATCGTTGAAATCATGTGCCGGGGTTATTTTCACGCAACCGGTGCCGAATTCACGATCCACATAGGTATCGGCAATAATCGGTATGCTGCGATCAGTCAAAGGCAGTTGGACACGCCGCCCAATCAAATGCTGATAGCGCTCGTCTTCCGGATGCACCGCCACAGCCGCATCACCGAACATGGTTTCCGGCCGGGTCGTAGCAACAATAATGTGCTTCTCAGGCTCATCCACCAGCGGGTAACACATATGCCACAGATGGCCCTGCTCTTCCTCGTGCTGCACCTCAAGATCAGAGACCGCCGTTTCCAGCACCGGATCCCAGTTGACCAGCCGCTTGCCGCGATAGATAAGTCCTTCCTCAAAGAGGCGAACAAACACCTCGCGCACAGCTTCTGAAAGGCCTTCATCGAGGGTGAAACGCTCGCGTGACCAATCACAGGAACAACCCAGACGTTTCAACTGACCGACGATTGTGCCGCCGGAGTGTTCTTTCCATTCCCACACGCGATCCAGGAAACGCTCACGACCCATATCACGCCTGTGCAGCCCCTCCTTGTCGAGTATGCGCTCAACCACCATCTGCGTGGCAATGCCAGCATGATCCGTTCCCGGCTGCCACAAGGTGGCCTTTCCCTTCATGCGCTGCCAGCGAATCAGAATATCCTGCAAGGTGTAGGAGAAAGCATGCCCCATGTGCAAGGTGCCGGTCACATTGGGGGGCGGAATCACAACACAATAGGACTCATCGGCATCTTTTGCCATGAAGGCATCGGAATTCAACCACTGTTCGGAAATTGCTGCTTCCATCGCATGCGGTTCGTAGGCCTTGGCCAGTTCTGGAGCTTGTTCAGTCATCTTGTTTCCTGATTGCCTGTTTATTGTCTTACTCAGTTCTGTGTATCGTCGGTTGATTCATTATCGTTGGCTACGTGGGCGGCCAAATTCTTTTGCATCGCCTCGGCTACCATTCCGGCCACCATGCCCGGCAATTGCTGCTGCAAACGGGCGCTGATATCAGCAGTGATCTGCTCAACCAATTCGTTTATATCCAGTTCTGATGCATCCACTGCAGGATCATCCGTTTGTTCGCCGTCCGCAACCTCAGGGGAGCTGAATTGTTCACTTTCCTGAAATTCATCCGCCTGCCCCTCACTCAAATCATCCGCGATGACATGCTCGGAATTCATCTCGTCAGAAAAAACCTCGCTAGACGGCCTGTGTTCAGGCTGGTCTCCCTCAATGGCGGCCTCGACGTCAGCAGACTCAAGAGAAGGGCCCGGCGTATCCTCAACCACCATAGACTCACTCAACATGATGCGTTTCACCTCAGGCTCCTGCTCAAAGGGCTGCTCAGATAGCGCATCAAACTCTTCTACAGCCTCAGCCTCTGCATCTTCAGCCTGTGCATCCTCAACCTGTGCATCCACTTCTGGCTGCTGCTCATCTGCGTCAGCTTGCTCTGCTTGCGGATGTTCCTCGGGCGCTTGATCCAACGCTTCTACTGCTGGTGAATCCGTCTGATCTTCCTCATCCTCTATAGAGATAGGGGCATCAGCAATTTCCGAGTCCGAAGCGTCATCATCATTGGTGGCGATATCGCCGCGTGTTTTACTGTTCTGGTCAACTGCAACCTCATCCGAATCATTCTCAGGACCGCCTTCCTTGAGCAAGGCATCAATACTTTTCAGGATTTCATCAATATTTGTGTCGTCAGCCATGCAAGCATGCTACGAATAGCGAGAAGCTTGGCAAAGGGTAGCTGAACTCGGGGGATCCTTAGTTCGCTTTCTTGCCAGCAGAAGGAAGATATTGTGGATTCATGTCCAACTGGCGATAGCTGCGAAAGCGCTCACGTGAGGCCTGCATCAGAGGCTCAGACCATGCATCGACAAAATCCACGATATTGGCAAAACCCTCGAGATCGGGAGGCACTTCACAAGTGCCGTTGATCAGCACATCCGGCTGATTATCACGGCATACTTCTAAAGCAAGCAGAATTGGATGCTGTGCATTCTCTTCCGTATCGGAACCCGCGACCCCGTGAGCCAGAAAAGATTCTGGATGTATGGTCCACAAGCGCTCATCCAGTTTGGCCATAAACCCCGGATCAGGGCACAAAATCAAAACATGCGGCGTCAGTCGACCTCGTCTGAGAAGAAGGCGGGCAATCCCCTCGATGCGATCCTGATCATCCAAACGCTCAAAATAGACCTTGCTATCCACGCCCACTCCCCTTCATCTCTTTCCAGCGGCGCATCAAAACCAGCAGGGCGGCAACCGGCAAGAGGGTGGCTAAGGGTTGCGCCGTGGACGGTTGCATGTGGTAACCAAGCCCGAGCACCGCGGCCAGAACAATGACCAGCATACCGCCCAGCTTCCATGACCATTGGGATACCTGCCAGTTCTGCACCGGCCATGTCGCCGACCAACGCCAGATCACATGCATGCAGAGTGCACCAAGCACCAGACCAACAGTTACATCCAAGGGGAAATGCACACCACCATACACCCGGCCCAATGCAGCCAGTGCAAATAACACCGCGACAGTCCAAGTGCGGAAATCACGCAGATTCCACAAGAGAAACGCAGCCAGAAACATCACACCATCCGAAGTTGCATGCCCCGAAGGAAAGGAATGCGAGGAAAACGCCGATCCGAGCACATGTACGTTCTCCAGAACAGCCGGAGGACGCGGCATATCGAAGATGCGTTTGAGAAGCTGTGCGATAAGCCCAGAAAGAATAAAGGCAGCCATAGCCGCCAAGCCGAGGCGCAGTCTAAACAGCATAAGCAGCGCACATAGCAGGGCCACAACCAAACCATCACCCAGGCCACTGACAATGCCGAAGAATGTATCCAGCCATGGATTGTGAGCATCGTTAATCAGTCGGAACACTGTGATATTGATTCCCATCTCATGCATATGGCAAACGCTAGCGACAGATCATGCTTCAGGCTACGTTGGCTAAATCGGCTCCGTAGAAAAAATCAGGACAGCAGCGCCGAATAGCGCTCAGAAGAAAACCCCACCTCAATATGCTCTCCAATCTCAAGCACCGGACGCTTGATCAAGGTCGGAGACTCAGCCATCAGCGCAATGGCGCGGTCTGCATTCATATCAAGCCTCTGATCATCATTCAAGCCGCGCCAGGTGAGACCTCGGCGATTCAAAAGGACTTCCCAGCCAACACTGGTGCACCACGCTTTAAGCCGCTTTGCATCAATACCCTCAGCCTTGAAATCGTGGAAGGCGTAATCCACGCCAGACTCATCCAGCCAGCGCCGTGCCTTCTTCATCGTGTCGCAATTTTTTATGCCAAAAATGTACACCATTGAGATGATGCCAGACTTATTTCAGATCAAGCACATTGCCCATGTCGTACCAGCCGACGGGCTGATTCTGCAACCACTTGGCGGCGCGTACTGCACCGCGGGCAAATACCATACGATCAGTGGCAATATGATTAATCTCGATTCGCTCTTCATCTGAAACGAACATCGCCTTGTGCTCGCCAACGATGGCTCCGGCGCGCATCACCGAAAAACCGATGTCACCACGCTTGCGTGATCCTGTCAGTCCTTCGCGGGAATATACGGCAACATCCTCCATATCCACTGCACGCCCGGAAGCCAACGCGCGCCCCATGGCAAGCGCTGTACCGCTGGGCGCATCCACCTTGTGGCGATGATGCGCCTCGAAGATTTCAGCATCGTAATCCGCGCCCAGCACAGCAGCTGCCTGCTCGATCAATTGCAGTGCCAAATTCACACCAACCGAATAGTTGGCAGCCATCACGACCGGCGTTTCAGCCAGTATTTTGTGCAATTCTTCGAGTTGTTCAGGTGAATGCCCTGTGGTACCAACCACCATGGCAATCGAATGCGCTGCTGCATAGCGAGCATGTTCCAAACTTGCAGCCACCGCGGTGAAATCAATCAGCACATCGGCCTCGGGAAGTGACGCCAAATCATCACGTATAATAACGCCCAAAGTCCCTGCGTCAGCCAGTTCACCAGCATCGCGACCAAGGAATTCGGAACCCGGTCTTTCCGTTGCGCCAACCAGTTCGGCATCATCCAAATCGCTGACCGCCTGCACCAGCATACGGCCCATGCGTCCGGAAGCTCCGGTAACAATTACCCGCATTACTTCACCTCTCCAGACAAATCATCCCATAACTGTTTCGCCTTATCCAGAAAAGTTGTGCGCTCGGGATACAACTCATCACCCGTCCCGCTGGCAAACTGCCGCAAAAGCTCTTCCTGCTTCTTGCTTAGCTTCTTGGGCACGGCCACATTGACACGCACGAACAGATCACCTGTCCGATTGACACGAATATCCGGAACACCCTTGCCACGTAAACGGAAAACCTTGCCACTATCGGTTCCAGCAGGAATCTTGATCTTGATACGCTCGCTAAGTGTAGGCGCATCGACCTCGGCACCAAGCGCTGCCTGTGGGAAGGTGATAGGCATATCACAATACAAATCAGCGCCATCGCGCTCAAATATCGAATGCTTCTTCAGACGTACGACGATATATAAATCACCAGCTGTACCACCCTGCGCTCCGGCCTCACCCTCGCCGCCAACACGCACCTGGGCACCATCATAAACCCCGGATGGAATACGCACTTTGAGCTTCTTTTTGGTTTGCACGCGGCCACTGCCGGAACAGTCGGTGCACGGCGATTCAATACGCGTGCCCTGACCCTGACACTCCGGACAGGTGCGCCGCATGGCGAAAAAACCCTGCTGCATCTGTACTTGTCCATGTCCACCACATGTCCGGCAAGGAACAGGATTGGTTCCTGGACGCGCTCCACTACCCTTACAGGTGTCGCAACCGACATGCTTGGCAAACTCCAGTTCCACCTCACGGCCGTTCGCGGCATCTTCCAGGCTCATATCCAATTGATAACGTAGATCCGCGCCACGATTGGAACGACCACCACCACCCGCGGATCCAAAAATATCACCGAACACATCACCGAACACATCACCGAAATCACGGAAGGCATGCGAATCCTGAAATCCGCCGCCTGCCCAGAAATCGTGCATCTGATCATCCACGCCGGCATGACCGTATTGATCGTAGCGCGCCCGTTTTTCCTTATCGGAGAGCACTTCGTATGCCTCGGTCACTTCACGGAATTTTTCAGCTGCCCCCGCATCATCCTTGTTACGATCAGGATGATATTTCATAGCCAGCTTGCGGTAAGAGCGTTTGATGGCGTTGATATCATCGCCCTTGGCTACACCCAGAATTTCGTAGTAATCGCGTTTAGTCGCCACGCTGTCTCCTTACTTTAAACACTTGAATCCATCATCTGCCTTAACGCCAACAGCCTCCGCCCCCTGCAGCCCGGTTTTTCAACAGGCATACAGGCGACGGAGGCCCGGAGCATCGGGTGTGAAGCTTACTTTTTGTCGTCAACAACCTCGGCATCAACAACCTCAGCATCCTGTGCCTCATTGTTAGCGCCTTGGGAAGCCCCGGCATCACCGGAACTGCCAGCTGCATCGCCTGCTGAATTTTCAGCCTGCATCTGCTTGTAAACCTCTTCACCCAGTTTTTGCGACTTGGTAGCAAGATCCTCTTCGGCCTTTTTAATGGCCTCGGTATCACCGCCTTCCAGTGCCTTCTTAAGCTCGATAACAGCATCTTCGATGGACTTGCGGGTCTCTTCATCCACCTTGTCGCCGTGCTCCTTGAGCGCTTTTTCAGTGGAATAAACCAAGGTGTCGGCACGATTCTTCGTTTCAATGCCTTCCTTGATCTGCTTGTCCTCCTCGGCATGTGCCTCGGCATCCTTCTTCATCTGCTCGATTTCAGCATCGGACAAACCGGACCCCGATTCGATACGAATCGAAGCTTCCTTGCCGGTACCCTTGTCCTTGGCATGCACATGCATAATGCCGTTGGCATCAATATCGAAGCTCACCTCGATCTGCGGCATGCCGCGCTGTGCAGGTGCGATGCCTTCAAGATTGAATACGCCAAGCATCTTGTTGGCATTGAAGATATCCCGCTCGCCCTGCGCCACCTTGATGGTCACAGCCGTCTGGTTATCCGCCGCCGTGGTATAAGTCTGGCTCTTCTTGCTCGGAATGGTGGTGTTCTTCTCAATAATACGATTGAAAATACCGCCTTCCACCTCAATACCGAGAGACAGCGGGGTCACATCCAGCAACAGCACATCAGTCACATCACCGGAAAGCACTGCGCCCTGAATGGCTGCACCAATAGCCACCACCTCATCGGGATTCACACCCTTGTGTGGCTCGCGACCAAAGAACTCGCCCACTTTCTTCTGCACCAGTGGCATACGGGTCTGACCACCGACCAGTACAACTTCATGAATTTCCGAAGCCTTCACTCCGGCATCCTTGAGCACCTGGCGACACGGCTCAATGGAGCGATCCACCAGATCGGCAACCATATCCTCATACTTGGCAAGGGTCAGCTTGATCAGTAAATGCTTTGGTCCGCTCGCATCGGCGGTGATAAATGGCAGGTTAATCTCAGTCTGCTGGCCACTGGAGAGCTCGATCTTGGCTTTTTCAGCAGCCTCTTTGAGTCGCTGCAGAGCAAGCTTGTCGGTCATAAGATCAACACCGCTCTCCTTTTTAAACTCTTCGGCAAGGTACTGAATGATACGCTGATCGAAATCCTCACCACCCAGGAAGGTATCACCATTGGTCGCCTTCACTTCGAAAACGCCATCGCCGATTTCCAGTACGGAAATATCAAAGGTTCCGCCACCCAGATCGTAGACCGCAATCAGGTGATTCTCCTCGGTCTTGTCCAGACCATAGGCCAAGGCAGCAGCTGTCGGCTCATTGATAATGCGCTGCACGTTCAAGCCGGCA
>Ga0316190_10002567_pt1 | contig 13190 bp, 14 predicted proteins | sample Eddworburrow2_MG_FD_204929 | JGI IMG/M metagenome (GOLD analysis project Ga0316190, IMG submission 204929) | Coastal sediment microbial communities from Maine, United States - Eddy worm burrow 2 | ecosystem: Environmental > Aquatic > Marine > Coastal > Sediment | place: USA: Maine | collected... | reverse complement strand
GCGACCTTCGCGGCCCAGCACGGCAAGACGCCGGCGCTCGCGATGAAGTATCAGAGCGTGAGCTCCGAGGCCGTCGACCGCGCGGCGCACTTCTGCCGCGAATACGAAACGATCAAGGGCCACGGGATGCGAGCCTCGCGAGAGAGCTACGTCGCGACCCAACTCAAGCGCGAGGGCATCGTCCTCGAGGAGGCCGTCGCGTAACGCGAGGGCCTCCAATCCACACGAGACACCGAACCACGCCCACCAGTAGGAGCCGAGAATCATGGCCGATAGAACCGTCAACAAACTCTACGACACGAGCCGCATGGACCGGCTACCGGTCCCGATCATCAACGCCGGCTCGCTTCCGATCGGCACGCTCGTCCAGAACGCGAGCGGCTTCGCCGATCACTACGACGGCACGAGTAACCTCCTCGGCATCGTAGTCGGCGGCGAGAACGTCGACGCGAACGGCGTCCCGACCGGCGACACCTCGCTCACGCCCGACCCGATGGTCTACGTCGACGCCTCCGGCCCGGTGCTCAAGAGCATCCCCGTCGCGAGCTCGACGGTCGTCGGCGCCTACGTCTACTGCAACGACTCCGACCTCGACAACGCGACCATCACGCAACCGACCACCGACCACCCGATCGGCGTAATCGTCGGATGGCGCTCGGCGTCCGACGTCGACGTCCGACTCTTCACCCTCGTCGAGCATATGCTCGGCACCGACGCGGCCGCGACGCCCGGCACTTCCTGGGTCTAGCGCCGAGCTCGACACCGAACCGAACCACGACGAACAAGATCACCGGAGTCTAAATCATGAGAGCCATTGCTTCCCAGGTCCTAGCCAACGGACTCCGCACGGAGTTCTGGGACACCTACGCCGCGGTCGCCAACCGCGTCGCCGACTCCCGCCTTGCGTCCGTAATGGATCTCTCGGTCGGAGCCACCAACCGCGAGCACACCTTCGCATACTTCGAGAGTGCGCCGCACTTCAAGCTCTGGCCTCGAGGCGGCGAGATCGTCTCGAAGGGCATGGACTCGGTCGCCTTCTCGGCGCAGGTCTACGAGTGGGGCCGCCGGATCCCTTGGCTCAAGTGGGACAAGGACGACGACCAGACGAGCTCGCTCATGAACGTCGCGCGCCAGGCTGGGCAAAGCGCGGCGCTCCTTCCCGAGCAATTCTTCTTCGACCTCATCACCAACTCGGCCGGCACGCTCCCCGCGATCCCGACCGCACCAGACGGCGCGGCAATGTTCGCGACCACGGCCGGCGGCGCCGCGCGCTTCGGCGCGACCAACGGCAACCTCCTCTCCGGTGGCGGCACGACCGCGGCGCAGATCCTCACGGACTTCTACGATTGCATCGTCCAGTTCAAGAAGTTCCAAGACACCGAAGGGCAACCGCTCCTCATGGACTCGGTCCTCGAGTCTGGCTTCATCATCGTCCACCCGGTCGAGCTCACCGAGAGCATGGAGCAAGCCTTCTTGCAGAAGCAGCAACTCGGCGACGCGACCGCCGGCGGCTCGCAAAGCAACCTCGTCGCCGACTCCGCGAAGCGCGTCACCCTTTGGGGATCGCCGCGGCTCACCGACGTCGACGACTGGTATATCTTCCTGGCGAACCCGCCCAAGGAGCAGACCTTCTACCTCGACCGCGAAGGCGTGCAAGAGGAGACGGCGCTCATGGAAGACAACAACTCGGACCACGTCCGCTCGACCGCCGAGGAAAGTATCCAATGGTGGAACCGCGCCGGCGCCGGGATCTCGCTCCCATACGGAGCCATCAAGACGACCAACTAGGCCGACGCCCGCGCGGCCCAGCGTGCTACGATCACGGCCGCGAGCTCCACGAGCTCGCGGCCGTTTCCAATTCCCTTAGACCCTTGTGCCGGCCCAACAACCGGAAGGACAAACTACCATGAGTAAGAACACGCACCACGTCGACGCCGACGCTCTCCGCCCCGACTTCGACAGCCACGAGGGCCTGGCCGTCGCCGAGGACTACCCCTTCTGGCTCGGCTTGACGGCCGATTGCCCCGTCAATCAAATCGACGTCGCCGGCCTCCACTTCCCGAAGGCCGAGGAGTCTATCGTCATCAACAACGAGGGGAAGCAAGTGCGCGTCCCCGTGCTCGGCGCTCTCAACTACCAGGTCACGCGCGAGCACTTCGACGCGCTCGTCGCGACCCTCCCTCGCCTGGTCATCCGCTTCACGGACAAGGAGCCGGAGGTCGACAACGACGGCTCCGGTGTCAACATCGGCGACCCGATCAAGCGAGCTCGCAAGGGCTACCTCATCAAGATCCCGACGAAGAAGACGATCGCCGACGCGGCCGAGAGCGGGCAACGCAAGAAGCCCTACATCCGCAAGCCTGGCGACCGGCCGGCTATGGACTTCATGTATTTCCAGCACGTCGCCGACAAGCAACGCGCCAACAACTACCAGACGATCGCCGACGCCGGCCTTGAGTGGCCGGAAGAGCTCGAGCAAATCGACGACCTTCTCAGCTAGGAGCTTAGACAATGAGTGGCACGCCAACCGAGGCCGAGATCCAGACCCAATGGAAGAACGCCGTCGACATCCTCGAGGACCTTCGCGCCTTCATCGACGGCACCCTCGCCGGCGGCGGCGGCCTCTTCGACGTGCTCATCCAGACGCTCGAGGGCGAATACACGCCGGCCGAGTTTACGAACCTGGTCAACTCCTGGCGCGCGACGCTCTCCTCGACGATCGACTCCGGCACCGCGCTCCGCATCATGGAGCCGATCCTCTTCGAGTATGGCAAGATCCTCGCCGCCTCGGCCGGTGACGGCTTCGGCTCCGGCGCGCGCAACTCGGCCGAGCTCTTCTCGGCGCTCTACGAGTGGCTCCACGACGGGGGCGATACGATCGCCTACCGCAACATCACCTATACGGCGATGGCGGCCGATGGCAGCAACGTCGGCAATGCGGTCGTCTCGAGGCTCACCGTCGACCGGAACGGCTACCCGCTCGAGGCGTGCCACGTAGAGAAGAAGATGATCCGGTGCCTCGCCGACGCCAACACCGGTGTCAACCAGTGGGCGGAGAGCTTCGAGATCCAAGGCGAGGCCGCCAACTTCGACGCGGTCCTCCGCGGCAACTTCGGCTCCGGCGACGGCGCGCGCACGATCCTCCGAGCTCGTCACGCCGGGAGCGGAGCCGGTGGCTCGCTTCTACAGAATTCGAGTTTCTCCGACTTCGCGACCGCGGCGACCGCGCAGAAGTTCGACGGATGGACCGAGACCTTCGGCGGCGCGGCCGTGCTCGCGGACGTCACGCAGGACACAACCAACTACTACCGCTCGCACCCGAACGCGAGCACCAACGCGAGCCTCAAGCTCTCGATGGATTCCGCCGCCGACACGATCACGCTCAAGCAGACGATCGCCGATATGCGGATCTCGCGGCTCGATCCCAACACGCCCTACTTCCTCCGGCTCATGTGGAACCGGTCGATCGGCACCGGCACGGTCGGCGACCTCACGGTCAAGCTCGGCGGCAATACGGCCGTCTCGGTGACGCTCGCCGCCCAGAGCGGTTGGCAAGAGCTCGTCATCCCCTTCGACTCGACTTGTTGGCTCAAGGGCTTCAACGAGGACCCCTTCGACATCGAAATCGCTTGGGCCGGTGGGACCTCCGGCTTCCTCCTCATCGACGACGTCATCTTCGCGCCTTGGGACCTGGTCGACGGCACCTACTGGAACATCCGCCAGAACAACGCGAGCCCGGTCGCTCCGCTCGTCGACGACTTCTACGTCGCCGCCGACACCGGCGGCGCGCCTGGCACCGGCAAGCTACAATACTGGTGCTTCGTCTCTGGCCTCGGCTACCTCCCCGCGGGAGGAGCTCCAACCATCTCGGACCCGTAGACCATGACCGACGCCACCGATCTCTGGGATTCCGTAGTCGCCAACTACCCGAGCGAGGGGATCCTCTCGCTCTCACGTCCTCGCCAAAACGAGGAGAACACGGTCGACACGGCCTACGGCGTCACGGCCGCGCAAGAGGCGATAGACTCCTTCCCGCTCTTCGCCCAGATCGTCTACGACGCGGCCGACGCGCAGCACGTCCTAGTAGGCCGGCGCGCGGTCATCGCGATCCTCTACGAGCGCGGCGGCACGAGCTCCGAGATCGCCAAGGTCGAGTGGGACGAGGTCTTCGGCGACGGCGGCCTCATGGAGAAGCTACAACGCACGGGAGCCCGCGGCCGCACAACCGGCGCGACCAACTCCGGCGTCAGGCAACGCACCGAGCTCACCAGCGACGGCAAGCGCGTCCGCGGATGGAGCGACCCCGACGCACTACCAGGCGGCCGCCGCTACCTTCCCCGCAGAATCATCGCAGAGGACTAGACAACCGTGACACGCGCGACCTTCAAAAAGGGAGCCAAGCTCTCGAGATGGGAGCGCAACTTCGAGAACCCGCGCAACGCCCTCAAGCAGATCGGCGCGCTCATGGTCGCGGAATCGCAACGCGCCTTCAAGGAGCAGAAGCACGGCCGCAAGAAGTGGGACGGCCGCGCACCGGTCAACGTCTACGGCATCCTCGCCGACTTCGCCGCCGGCAAGAAGAAGCCGCCCGAGCGGCGCTTCGAGAGCCGGCCCGCGCTCCGCGACACCGGTCGCCTCTCGGCCTCTATCGCCTTCAAGGTCTACGGCCGCACGAGCGTCTCGGTCGGCACCAACCTCCCCTACGCGGCCGTCCTCAACTTCGGCGGCCCGATCGAGAGCGTCCCGATCACAAGCGGCTTGCAAAGGGCGCTCGGCAAGTGGCTCAAGAAGCAGAGCGACAAGCTCCGCGACCGGCTCGGCTTCCTCATGAATCCGGCCTTTGAGGGCGAGACCCTCAAGGGCGAGGTCGAGGCCAGGCGCTTCGTCGGCATCACCAAGCAAACGATCGAGGACGTCCGCGAGGTCGTCCGCGTCGAGATCATGGAGATCAAATAATGCTACCGAGCTCGAGCTCAGTCCTCCGCGCGCCTGGCTACGTCATCGCCAACCCGAGCGACCTCTCCGACCCCGGCGGCGACCGCACCTACGGCACCGGTGTCCTTCTGGGCAAGACCCGCGCGGTCGCGCTCGTCCCGCTCGGCGAGGCCTACCGCGTCGAGTGCGAGGGCCTCGGCGAGTTCTCCGACGTCCTCGAGGGCAACAACCGCTACCTCGTCAACCTCTTCCTCCGCGGCCACGACAAGGACGCATTCCAACAACTCATGAGCGGCGGCTACATCGAGGGCGCGACCACCGGCCAACCGCTCTGGGAAGAGCCAGGCACGCAGACGCCAGGCCAGAGCGCGATAGCGCGCGCCAAGGTCCTCCTCTTCGCGCCCGAGGACACGATCCACGCGCCGGCCCTCCTCATCCGCCGAGGGATCCCCGACTTCGCCGACGGCGCCGAGGTCGCCTTCCAGCGCGGCGAGGAGTTCGGCCTCGAGCTCTCGATCGAGTGCCTCCGCAACGCCGCCGGCAAGATCCTCTCCCTTGGTATGCTCGAGGACATCACGCTATGAGAAACCCCTTCCGACGCCGCCCGCCCGAGCTCGCCCTTGACGAGGCCGCCTTCGACCGGTGGATCCGCGCCCAGCGCCCGCCCTTCGAGCTCTTCCTCTCCTGGCCCGAGGAGGTCCAAGAGGCCCTCGCCCAGCGCGGCGACGCCTACCTCGAGGACGCGGCGACCCTCATCGGCTACGCCGTCCTCGACCCGGAGCGGACCCGCCTCGGGATCGCGGCCGCGGACGGCGACGAGGACGCCGAGGCCGACCTCACGCTCCTCAACGCCAAGACCCTCGCGGCCGCGATGTCCCGCGTCGCCCAGGATGCCCCACAAGCGCCCGAGCCCGCGAGCCCGTTGTCCTTCGGAGGACTCGGAAAGCGGCGGGAGGAACGCCAGGAGACCCGCCAGGCGTCCAAGGAGAAGGAGGGCTTCACCCCGACCCTCTTCGGACGGAAGCCCGACCAGGAGCGCACCGGATGAACGCCTCGCAGATGGCCCAGCAAATCAAGCACGAGCTCGAGCTCGCAACCTGGCCCGAGGCCGGCGGCTCGGTCGTCTTCGGCACCCGCGGCGTCCTCATCGTCACCGACCTACCCGGCGAGAAGGAGCTCCCCCAGGTCACGCCCTTCGCGCTCGTCGTCATGGCCGGCGGCACCAACGACCCCGACGACCCGAACCTCATCGAGCAGACGATCACCGTCCTCGCGGTCTCGGACGTCGCCGGCGACCCCGACGGCGAGGGCGCCCTCCTCGGCGGCGCTCAATCCGTCCTCGGCAAGAGCGCCAACCGCGGCGTCTTCGAGCTCTCCGGTCGCGTCCGCGCGGCCGTCACCAACCTCACCGGTGCCGACGGCGCCAAGCTCCTCCTCCAAGGGACCAGCACCGGCGCGACGGCACCGCTCGGCGCCGGCCGGCATCGCGCGGTCGACGAGTCTAGCTTCCTCGGCTGGGTCACGGCCGCGCCGAGCTACCCGCACCCGGTCAAGGTCACGACCGGCGCCAACTGGACCTACACCGGCGGCACCGCGGCCGCCCGCGGCCATTGCTCCGGCGTCTACAACTTCCTCCACTACGCCGTAGGCTACAAAGCCGGCGGAACGCCGGCCGCGTCCTACCACGACTTCGACGGCATCGCCGGCACCTCCACGACCGAGGCCCTCACGATCACCGCGATCGGCGGCAACACCTACTCCCTCGTCGCCGTCTTCGGTCGGAGCGTCAACCATATCGAGGGCTCGAGCAACCCCGCCCAGCCGGGAACCTTCTACTCGACATGAGCAGCAAGCGCGACGACATGGTCATCACGCCGCGGATCAAGCCCCGATCCGAGACCGGACCCCGTCGTCGAGCTCGCGAGGCGAAGCGCAACGCGAAGGTCAAGGGCCGGCGCGGCAAGCTCCTCAAGAAGCTCCGCAACGCCCAGGTCGCCCGCAAGATGGCCGCCGCCCGCAAGGCTCACCGCTCCGCGGCCGCGGCTCGAGCGGCCAAGGGCGCGGCGAGCGCGGCCGGCAAGAAGGTCGCCTCGCGCTTCCTCGGTCCCGTCGGTGTCGCCTTGCTCGTCATGGACGTCGTCAACTACGCCGGCGGCGTCGTCCGTCGCGCCGAGGGCGGCGTCTCTGGCCGGCTCCTCGACGCCCAGGACAACCACGACAAATGGGCCGGCCTCGACATCGACGCGACGGCCGCCAAGCGGACCCGCGCGGCGATCGGCTCCAACGACCGGCTCATCGGGATCATCGGCCTACAGCACGGCGCCAACGGCCAGATCGCCGAGGCCGGCGCCTGGCTCAAGGAGCGCGAGACCGCGATCGCGGTCGGCTCCGACCTCATCGAGCGCGAGCCCGACTTCGACCATATGGAGACGATCATGGACAAGACGATCGCGGGCTTCATGGACGTCGTCAAGACGTCGGCCGATAGCGGGATCGACGCGGTCAAGGAATACTTCGGCGGGAGCACGGAGGCGGGCAAGTAATGGCCGGAGGCAACGCACGAGTCAGGCTCGCGATTGACACCCGGAAGGCGAAGGGCGACCTCCGCAACGTCGCCAAGGAAGGCGCCAAGACGGCCGGCAAGGTCAACGACTCGCTCGGCGGCGGCTTCGGTCGCTCGGCGATGACCGGCGCGATCGCCGGCGCCGGCTTCGGCCTGGCCCAGCGCGCGGCGTCCCGCGTCGGCGGCTTCATGCCCGACGCGATCTCGGAAGCGACGGTCGGGATCCGAGCTCGCATCGACGACGCCTTCGGAGGACCCGAGGCTCGAGCCGCTCGAGGAGCTCGCGAGGCGACCAAGGCCAGCTACGCCGAGATCATCGGACGGATGAAGGATCCGAAGATGACCGACCAGGCGCGTAGCTTCTTCAACACGGTCAAGGCCGAGCGCATGATAACCGAGCGCGGCAATTCCGCGATCGACAAGGACACCGGCGCGAAGACGATCAAGGACGCCTTCGGCGGCATCGTCGAGGCGATCACCAAGGGCTTCAGCGAGCTCCGCGGCGCGCTACCTACCGGAGGCAAATGAACGTCACCGAGACCGTCGTCCTCGAGGTCGACACGCGCCAGGCCAAGGCCGACCTCAAGCAACTCAACCGCGACAAGAAGCAAGCGCAGAAGCGAGCCTCGAGGCCAGGCCAGCGCGTCGGCCGTATGGCGATGCGCGCCTTCGCCTTCACCGGCGCGAGCGCGGCGGTCGGCAAGTTCAAGGCCGCGCCGCCGACCGAGATGGCCGACCCGATCGCCGAGGCGATGGCGCCGACATGGGCGGCCTTCGCGCAAGAGCGCGACGTCGCCCTCGGCTTCTCGGGCGCCGCCAGGCGAAGCGCCCGCGAGGAGATGCGGACCAACTTCGCCCGCTTCGTCGGAGCCACCGGTGCCGACGTGACCGAGATGACCCAATTCGCGACCGCGGAGAAGATGGCGGCCGACGTCGAGGCCGGCCGCAACATCATCGCCCAGGACCCGCGCTTCACCGGCCCGAAGATGGTCGACGTCGCCAAGCAATTCGCTATCGGCGAGGCCGAGCTCTTCGCGAAGAACCTCCTCGCGATCAACCCCCTCTCGATGATCTCCAAGGCCTTCGACTACGTCGCGCGCCGATTCAAGGAGTAGGATACTCAACATGGCCGTCACCAATCCCTTCGTCATCACCTACGCCGGCCAGGCCGTCGGCGGCGCCTCCGACGGCTACCAACTCCTCGGCCCTTACGTCATCGACCGGAGCTACAGGACGCTCCGCCTGGTCTTCGACGTCATCGTCGTCGCCGCATCCACGACCGCGCTCAAGAGCGCGAGCGAGACCCTCGAGGTCGCCTACCGCAAGCGCGACGAGGACCTCGTCGTCGATATGGGCGGCTCGACCTTCTCCTTCACGGCCGGGACGGACTACTTCAACCCGGTCGCCTCGATCGCCAAGAGCGGCGACCCCGACACCGACCGCGGCTTCTCGAGGGCCTACACCGTCACAATCGAGGCCGAGCTCCCGAGCGACGACGTCGCCGGCGGTCTCCTCGAGATCAAATACGGCGTCAACTTCGAGCCGAGCCGGCAACGTAGCGTCACCGTCGAGGGATCCTACACCGCGACGAGCGGCGCGACGGCCTCGGCCAACTACCTGGCCGGCGCGACGACGACGATCAACTCCTTCCTCACGGCTCTCGACGCCGCGGCGAAGTGGGAGCTCGACGACGAGGACTACGACACCGACCGGCTCGATGCGAATTGCCAATTCTCTCGGCAATACACCGAGCTCCTCGCCGACCAGAGCAGCGGCACGCGCGACGACACCGATATCAAAGATCACCGGATGATCTTTACCGACCTCTCACAACACCCGGCCGACTCCCGCGAAGGGATCCAACGGCTCCGCCGCGTCATCGGATCCTACGATTGCGCGATCGACGTCGAGCAGAGCACCGACCTCTACGCGCTCTTCGACGACAAGGTCAAGGACCACGTCGTCGAGCTCTTCGAGAGCAACTTCTCGCCGACGGTCTTCGCCTTCGAGGACCGCAAGATTAGCTACGACGAGACGACGAAGCGCCTCTCGGCCACGCTCCAATTCCTCTACCAGAAGGGCGACGGCGACAACGTCGTCGAGGTCTCGCAGAGCGTCGCCTACCGCGAGCAACGCAACCTCGACTACACGCCGACGCACGAGCCCGACGAGCTCGCCTACTACGTCGACGTCGGCTGGGCGGTCGTCGAGCGCGTCTGGTCGCGGACGGCGCTCGTCCTCGGTGACGAGCTCCCGCAAAGGCGCATCGGCATCAAGGCCCGCTACAACGAGATCGGCGACTTCGACAGCGTCGGCCGGCTCGTCTTCAACGCCAACGAGAAGGTCAACCAAGACGGCTGGAACGTCGTGACGAACACGAGCCAGGTCTCCGAGCAATGGATCGGCGACCCGACCGACGGCCGCGAGCAACTCAAGCTCACCGCGATCACCGAGACCGTCGTCGAGCGTCTCCACTACAAGCCCGGCGGCGGCACCAGGAGCGCAGGATAGATGGCCGCAGAAGCGAAGAAACCCAAGATCACCTACGCCGGCGTCGAGCTCGCCGCCAACTCGGCGATCGCCTGGCGCTACACGACCGGCACGCGCCCGCACTCCGCGACCTTCTCGGTCCACAAGCGGATATGGGAGCAGAAGCTCGAGAAGCTCCTCGGCAAGGAGGGCGACCTCGTCATCGTCGACAGCCGCGGCAAGACGCACACCGTCCGCAAGCTCACGCTCCTCCACCAGGCGCCGAGCGACGGCCCGAACCGCGTCGCCTTCGTCGTCGCCGACCGTCGGTGGCGATGGCCCTACGTCCTGGTCGCGCGCGACTTCAACGTCCCGCGCAAGACCGGCGACCGCACGGCCGTCCTCAACGTCCCGCAAGTGGGCTTCCTCTCGCGCGACGAGTATGACTTCAAGACCTTTTCCCTCGAAGGCGGCGAGGACGTCTGGACCGCGCGCCTCGCGCTCGAGGACGTGCTCGACCAGGTCACCGACTACAAGGGGCGCGTCGAGTTCTCGAGCTTCCCGATCAACGAGAGCAACTCGAGCGGCGATCGGGAGTTCACGATGCAAAACGTCGTCCTCCGCGATCAAGGCGACGTCGCCGTCTCGCGGCTCCTCGCCAACATCCCAGGCGCGACGCTCTGGGTCGACCCCGAGGGCGTCGTCAAGGTCATCAACGGCGCCGACCTGGCCGCGACAGAGGCCTACTTCAAGAACCTCCCCGGCGCGACCTGGGACGGCGAGAAGGCGATCGTCGTCGAGCGCAAGCATATCCGGCCGTCGAAGGCCATCATCCACTACCAACGCGAGCTCGAGCTCCTCCTCGAATACGAGGACGACTACAGCGGCAACACGCAAACGCAACCGAGCTTCCGCCGGCCCTACATCGAGAACGTCATCCAGACCGTCGACGACAAGACGACGGTCACCGAATACGACCCGATCGCGCGCACGATGGTCGAGAAGAAGGACCTCCCGCCGGGCACCTGGGTCGAGTTCAAGGCCTGGCTCGCGGCGATGGACAAGATCAAGCCCGCCAACTCCTCGGAGCCTTGGACCTTCGAGACCATCAAGAAGCTATGGATCCTCGGCTCGCTCGACGCCGCGCTCGGCGCCGGCGGAGTTCGCGACGTCGACGAAGAGGCCAACGTCTCTATGCGCGTGCAAGCAATCAAGCAGCACTTCCGCCAGAGCTTTCGGATCAACCGGCTCATCACCGACAAGACGCGCGACCTCATGAACGTCCGCGTCGGGATCCTCGATCCGGTGACGGGCATGAGAGCGCCCTCGAGCGTATGGGGACAAGCGTGCATCATCCCGACGCAGAAAGGCAAGTTCACGCCGCGGAAGGCCGACGGTGGCAAGGCCGACGGCCGCTACTACCGCAACGTCGACTACCTGGCCGCGAGCAAGGACTCCAACCGGATCATCAAGACGCCGCCAGGCCCGACGCGCGTCAACATGATCGACCGCGACCTCGGGATCTTCCGGCTCGACTGGATCGTCTCGCCCTACGGCACCGACGAGAGCTTTATCCCGTGCTTGCTCGACGACTCGAGCACCGGCGTCCCCGGTGTCCCGACGCGCGACATGGCCCAGCAAGAGAAGAAGCCGGTCTCGGCCGGCGTCCAAATCTCACAGAAGACCTTGAGTATCTGGCTCTCCGACTCGCTGGAATACAAGATCATGCTCTCCTTCGTCCCCGGAGCTCCCAACTCGAAGCGCGCCTTCCATACGGAGGAGATCACCGGCGCCGACGTCGAGAAGTTCGTCGAGGGCGACTGGCGCATCGGCGAGGGCGTCGGCCCGGTCCTCGAGGTCTTCGTCGAGCCGAGCGAGATGACGGCCCGCTTCGCATGGGAGAAGGACAAGGAGGCGACCGCGACGATCGACAAGCTCCTCGGCCTCGGCGAGAAGGACCCGGTCGAGGCCGGCATCGAGGGCAACGAGCTCGACGGCTTCCAGATCATCAACCGCAACCCGGAGCTCTGGAGCCACTCCCGATCGACGGCCGCGGAATACTACGCCGCCTTCGCCGACTCCTTGCAAGGCCGCGTCGCGACGGTCATGCCGGCGAACGGGATCGACCTGGTCGGCAACATGGCCGGCGTAACCGTGCAAGCCGCGGCCGCACCTTCTGGTAAGGTCTCGGTCATGCACGACTTCCCAGGCGTCCAGAAGCCGATAAGCCGGCTCGCGCTCATGAACAACGCAGCGCGGCAATTGGTCCTCGGGATCGTCCGCTTCCGAGGAGAGACATGAGCCAGGGTTTCACCGACTGGACCGACCTCGGGATCTTCCCCTTGCAAGACGTCGAAGAGGGCGTCCCGACCGGCATGAGGCACGCCCTCGCCGGCGCGCGCGTCGAGGCGATGCCGGATCCTGGCTCCGGCGGTGACATCACGCCGACCTTCGGCCGCGAGAACGAGCTCGGCACGCTCGGCGACGTGCATCCCTGGCTCTTCTGGCAAACCAAGGACCGCGAGAAGCGCGCGTCGGGATCCTGGTCGCAAGCATGGGCCGGCCTGGTCACCACGGCCGCGAAGCCCGACGGCCGCTACGCCGGCACGCCCGCCGAGGTCCAACCGCTCACCAACCGCGACAAGGACGTCGTCAACGACATCCGCTACGCGACCCTCGAGCCGTCTTGGCAGAAGGGCCTACCGATGCGCGTCGCCGGCCAGATGCAAATGGTCATGCCGAGCGTCGACGAGGCGAAGCCCGGCTCGCTCCTCGTCCACGCCGACCCGCGCCTCGTCGCGTCCAACGTCGAAGGGCCTGGTGAGGCCGGCACGCTCGTCGTCGACCTCCAAGGCGAGGGCGAGCTCTGCATGGGCAAGAGCGACACGCCAGGCAAGGGCGGCCGGCACGCGCGTCTACAATCCCTTCTCCGCGTCATCTCCCTCGGCCAGAACGCCGGCGTCGGCGCGGCACCGCTCAACGGTCTCGCGATCAACTACGCCCTCTCCGAGCAAGACAAGATCCTCGGCCTCGGCATGATCTACGCCAAGCTCGAGAGCGGCGGCGGCGGCCCGAAGACCGGCGGGAGGAGCACGCCGCTACCGCCGACGATCCCCGGCCCGATCACCGGCCAGCCGACCGGCAACCAACCGCCGCGCGGCTCGGGCTTCGCCGCCGGCTTCAAGAGCGGCGGGAGCAAGAGCGGCGGCGCCGCCTCCGGTGG
>Ga0316190_10002566_pt1 | contig 13193 bp, 6 predicted proteins | sample Eddworburrow2_MG_FD_204929 | JGI IMG/M metagenome (GOLD analysis project Ga0316190, IMG submission 204929) | Coastal sediment microbial communities from Maine, United States - Eddy worm burrow 2 | ecosystem: Environmental > Aquatic > Marine > Coastal > Sediment | place: USA: Maine | collected... | reverse complement strand
AACACTGCTTGGCGTAGATCTTCAATAAAGGCGATTTTGTCACCACTGAACGTTTTAGCAGGCCCAGTGATCACTTTAGACGCTTCAACACGTTCATCTTTAAGTGCAGAGATACAGCGTGCGAACACCGATTCTGCAATAAGGGTTAGTGGCACACCTAAGTCTAGTGCCACTACACCTGTCCATTTACCTGTGCCTTTTTGGCCTGCAGTATCGAGAATTTTTTCAACTAAAGGACCACCGCCTTCATCTTTAAAAGCTAAGATATCGCGAGTAATTTCAACTAAGTAACTATCTAATTCAGTGGTGTTCCACTCTTTGAACACTACATGCATTTCATCGGCCGACATGCCAAGCACGTCTTTCATCATTTGATAGGCTTCACACAACAACTGCATATCGCCATATTCAATACCGTTGTGCACCATTTTCACAAAATGACCGGCACCGTTTTCACCTACGTAATCACAACAAGGTGAACCATCTTCAACCTTGGCAGAGATATCTTGGAAAATAGGTTTCACTGCCTGCCATGCTTCAGCCGAACCACCAGGCATAATGGAAGGCCCTTTAAGCGCACCTTCTTCACCACCAGATACGCCAGCACCAACAAAGTTAATACCTTTTTCTGCACAGTATTTTTCACGGCGAATAGTGTCAGGAAAATGGGTATTACCACCATCAATAATGATGTCACCTTTGTCTAATAAAGGAAGAAGCTGGTCAATAGTGGCATCTACTGGTGCGCCTGATTTCACCATAATCATAATTTTACGAGGAATGGCTAGCGATTGAACTAACTCTTCTACTGAATAAGCACCACGAATGCTTTCGCCTTTTGCTCGGCCATTAATAAAGTTTTCAACCTTATCGGTGGAACGATTATAAGCAGTAACAGTATAACCTTTACTTGCCATATTCAGAATCAGGTTTTCACCCATGACAGCAAGGCCGATTAAGCCGATATCAGATAGTGTTTTCATAAAATTCCAATGTTTAGTGAATAGGAAGTATAAATGCCCCATCACCCCAAATCCACTGTTGTCCAGACTCGTTTTACCGCCGCAGGCCCTGACCTGGCTCAGCGCCGATCGCAATCTGTTCGCCACTTGGTTGGCAGCGGTCGACGGGGTATTCGAAAAGGCCGGCATCCTGGGCGAGATTGTTCAGCAGGCCGATGGACTCTCCGTGGCAGGGGATCTGGGCGCCGCAAGGGAAACGACCCGGTTACCCGGCTGCCCCCCCGCACAGCTCTGTGCCACCGGGCCTGACTGCATAAAACACAGAAAAAATTGAGAACTGCACTGATCCGGCAATAACACCTTACTAAAAACGATACTAAAACCTATACTAGGGCCTCGTATGCCAGCTGGCTCACGCACAGACTGGTTCGCCCATGTGTTGCTGGCGCAAGCCGTCAACCTGATGATCAATATAGATTTAAACATAACAAACTATGCCGACCCATACATTAACAAAAGACAAAAACCAGCAACACACACCGATGATGCAGCAATACCTGCGTATCAAGGCCGACCACCCAGACACGCTGGTGTTTTATCGCATGGGCGATTTCTATGAATTGTTTTTTGATGACGCCCGCAAGGCGGCCCGGCTGCTCGATATCACGCTGACGGCCCGTGGCCAGTCGGCTGGAAAACCAATACCAATGGCGGGCATCCCCCATCATGCCGCCGACAATTATCTGGCCCGGCTGGTCAGCCGAGGCGAATCGGTGGCCCTGTGTGAGCAAATCGGCGACCCGGCCAAAAGCAAGGGCCCGGTTGAACGCAAGGTCGTGCGCATCGTCACCCCCGGCACCGTTACCGATGAGGCCCTGCTCAACGAGCGCCGCGACAATCTGCTCGCCGGCCTGTATTTCCACGCCCCGCATTACGGTATTGCCAGTGTCAATCTAAGCAGCGGCCGAATCACCGTTCTGCAACTAGACAGTGCCAGCGCCGCCATCGATGAACTGGAACGGCTACAACCCGCCGAACTATTAATCAGCGAAGAAATCGAGTCCGACGATGCCACACAAACCACAGACAAACTGCTCAATGATTATCTGCAACAATGCAAGGGCCTGCGGCGTATGGCACCCTGGCATTTCGAGATAGACACGGCCACACGCCTGCTGACCAGCCAGATGGGCACCCGCGATCTGCACGGCTTTGGTTGCGCCAATATGCCCGCCGCCATCGCGGCGGCCGGCTGTCTGCTGCATTATGCCCGCGAGACCCAGCGCACCAGCCTGCCCCACCTGAAAACACTACAGGTCGAAGACCGCAATGACAGCGTTATCCTTGACGCCATCAGCCGTCGCAACCTGGAACTGGAAACCAATCTCAGCGGTGGCACCGATCACACCCTGGCCTGGGTTTTAGACCGCAGCGCCAACGCCATGGGTAGCCGCTTATTACGCCGCTGGATTAATCGTCCCTTACGCGACCGCGAGATATTACAGCAGCGGCACCAGGCCATCGAGATACTCTGTGAACAGCAGGCCTATGGCGAACTGCATGAACAACTGCGCGGCATCGGCGATATCGAACGTATCCTGGCCCGCGTAGCCCTGAAGTCGGCCCGCCCGCGTGACCTGGCCCATCTACGTGGCGCACTGGGGCAACTGCCCGAACTGCACCAGCAGCTCCAACCATTAGACGCCGAGCTGTTACAGCAGCTTGATACACAGCTGAGCGAACAACCCGTGCTGCATTCCCTGTTGACCCGCGCCATCATCGAATCACCACCCATGCTGGTCCGCGACGGCGGTGTCATCGCCCCCGGTTATGACAGCGAACTGGACGAACTGCGTGAACTGAGTGAAAACGCCGGCCAGTTCCTGCTCGATCTGGAACAACGCGAACGTGAGCGTAGCGGCATCAATACCCTCAAGGTCAGCTATAACCGCGTGCACGGCTATTACATCGAGATATCCCGTCTGCACAGCGACCAGGTCCCGATCGATTATGTCCGCCGCCAAACCCTGAAGAATGCCGAACGTTATATCACCCCGGAATTGAAGGCCTTTGAAGACAAGGCCCTGAGCGCCCGCGAACGCTCACTGGCACGGGAAAAGATGCTCTATGACCAACTGCTCGATACCCTGCTGCCTCAGCTGACCACACTGCAGACCATCGCCGCCGCACTGGCCGAACTCGATGTCATCACCACACTGGCCGAACGCGCCGAGTCCCTGAACATGAACAAACCACAGTTACGTGAAACCCCGGGGCTGGATATCCGTGGCGGCAGACACCTAGTCGTGGAGCAGGTGCTCGATGATCCCTTTGTCGCCAATGACTGCTGCTTCGATGAACAACGTCGTATGCTAATCATCACCGGCCCGAACATGGGCGGTAAATCCACCTATATGCGCCAGACCGCCTTGATCACACTGCTGGCCCACATCGGCAGCTTTGTCCCGGCCGACAGCGCCGAATTCGGCCCCATCGACCGCATCTTTACCCGCATCGGTGCCGCCGATGAACTGGCCAGCGGCCGCTCAACCTTCATGGTTGAAATGACCGAAACCGCTAACATCCTGCACAATGCCAGTCCCAACAGCCTGGTACTAATGGACGAAATCGGTCGCGGCACCAGCACCTTCGACGGCCTGTCACTGGCCTGGGCCTGCGCCCGCCACCTGGCCAGCGAGGTCGGTGCATTCACGCTGTTTGCCACCCATTACTTCGAACTGACCACACTGCCCGAAGAACATTCGCAGATCGTCAATGTCCACCTCGACGCCGTCGAACACGGTGACAGCATCATCTTCATGCACGCCGTCAAAGACGGCTCGGCCAACCAGAGCTACGGCCTACAGGTCGCCGCCCTGGCCGGCATCCCGCGCCCAGTCATCACCGCAGCACGGCAACGCCTGGGGCAATTGGAAGACAACACCGTACAGCTTAATGAAACAACCATACCCGCAGATGAACAACCACAACTCGGCCTGTTTAGCAGCCCGCAACACACCGCTACAATAGAATCATTACGCGCCATCGACCCCGATGCACTGACACCACGCCAGGCACTGGATGCGCTTTATGAACTCAGGAAGACACTGCACGAGGAAGACTAAACAAACGTATCCAAAGCAATGTTTCAGCTACGCCCTACGAGACATTCTAGATTACCTCGTTCCCACGCTCTGCGTGGGAACGTATATATCCTGTGCGCGGCGTTACGCGGCAAGACCACGAAAAGAACCTTCGAAATTCAAATGCTTGTTAACCATTATCTTCCGTTACCTCGACATTGTTACCGTTCTTTAGATGAATAACAGTAATCGGGTCGGTAAATAATTTTGAATTCGGTATTAGTATTCTATTTCCCTCGCTATTTAGTTCTGTATATCTTAGGTCAATAGAAACAACATCACCCTCATATCCAGATACCTTTATAGCACTGCCAATCTTGAACGGTTGATATAACAAGATGAGAACGCCGGAAAGAAGGTTCGAAACAGTGTCTTTGAGCGCGAAACCCAATGCAAACCCTGTCAACCCCAGCCCGGCCACAATTGCAGACACATTTATACCCAAAGTCCCGAGCGCTGTAACAAAGGCAAATATTAAAAGGGTTATGCTGCTGGTGCGAACGAAGAGCAAAGTGAGATGACTGTCAAGCTTCAGTCGCTCAGAACTTTTAATAATGACACTTTTTATTACTTTCGAAAGCACAAAAAAAAATGAGAACAATCAAAACAACGCCACCTACTCTCGGTACCCAGAGATTAGTTTCATCAAGCAGCATTTGCATTACATTTTCCACAAAGATTACCTCTAAAGGTGACTCACAAAAACATCCTAAATATCATCAGGCATGATGCCAGTATCGCGGACAACCACATCCGGCGCAATGCCCTGCGGTTATTGCGCCCTACGGGTTAGTCCTTAAAAAACTGCACTACCCACTGTGCCAGCAAGTTGTCATCTACAGGCTTTTGTAGTGATTCTATCCCTGTATTAAACGTTTCTTCACCAATCATCTCGCGTCGATGCCGCATCATCGTCTCGGCATATTCAGGACTGAACTCCGGATGCCCTTGCATACACAGGATACGGTCGTTTAACAGGTACATGCTGTTGGGGCAAAATGGATGGCCGGCTATTAATTCGGCGCCTTCGGGCAGCATGTGCACCTGGTCTTGATGACTGACAATAATATCGACGACCGTTGCACCGGGAGTCATCCACGGTTTGTTCACGTGTATGTCCATACTGTGAACGCCGACACCCCAGCCTTTATCTGATTTCTGCGTTGCTCCGCCGAAGGCCTGCGCGACCAACTGGTGCCCGAAACACACGGCCACCAGTTTTTTATCATGCGCATGTAACTTGACGATAAAATCCTGCAGCGTCTGTATCCAGTCATGCCCTTCATAGACACTGGCCTTGCTGCCGGTGGTGATATAGGCGTCACAGGCATCGATATCCTCAGGATATTCATGCTCTTCGACGTTGTAAACAATCGTCTCGATGCCGGGTGCGACGCTATGAAACAAATCCTGAAACATCTGCGGATAGTTATCAAACTGATCCCGATATTCCGGCCTTACCGAATCACACTGCAAAATTCCGATGATCATGTTATACCTTGCTTTTTGAACACCCTGTATCGACCCAGCACGCTGCGCCAGTTATTCCAGTCCATCTGGTTAAAAATATCGGCATTCTGGCCGCTAAGATTTAACATATTGAATAACATAATAATAAAGCGAGTATTGATATGTTGGCACGAGAAGTCATGAGCATCAAGGACGCAAAAAAGATAGTCACATCGCGCAATCTGAGCCATATCAAAGTCGGCGTGTTTGATGTCGACGGAATCCTGCGCGGAAAATACATGTCGCGTGAAAAATTCCTCTCGGCGCTGGACAAGGGCTTCGGCTTTTGTGATGTGGTGCTGGGCTGGGATTCCAAGGATCAGCTCTATGATAATGTCGATTATACCGGCTGGCATACCGGTTATCCCGATGCCCCGGTACGCCTGTTACCCGAATCCTGTCGCGAGCTGCCGTTTGAACCCGATGGCCTGTTTTTCCTCGGCGAATTCTCCTCGCCGGCCGACCAGATTTGTCCCCGCTCGTTATTACGCCGCGTCATCGACAAGGCCGAAACCATGGGCCTGCGCGCCAGGGCCGGTTATGAATATGAATTTTTTGTCTTCAATGAAACCCGCGAGTCCATCCGGGAAAAAAGATACCAGGATCTAAAACCACTGGCACCGGGATTTTTTGGTTACTCCATGCTGCGTAACAGTGTCGATGCCGAGTTCTACCAACAAATTTTGTCGCTCAGCGAACAAATGGACTTTCCGCTGGAGGGCCTGCACGAAGAAACCGGTGCCGGTGTACTGGAGGCGGCCATCGGCCATGATCATGCCCTGAATGCCGCCGACAAGGCGGCGCTGTTCAAGACCTTCACCAAGATCCTCGCCCAGCGCGAGGGACTGTTGGCCACCTTCATGGCCAAGTGGTCGCCGGACTGGCCGGGACAAAGCGGGCATATCCATATTTCATTGACCGACACCAATAACAAGCCCCTGTTTTACGACGCCCAGGACGAACATGGCATGAGCCAGACGATGCAGCACTTCGTTGCCGGACAACAGGCCTTCATGCCGGATCTGCTGGCGATGATCGCACCGACGGTCAATTCCTTCACCCGTCTGGTGCCGGGCTTCTGGGCACCGACCAGCGCCAGTTGGGGCGTGGACAACCGCACCTGTGCCCTGCGTGTCGTCAGCGGCGGCGAACATTCCCAGCGGGTCGAATACCGCGTCGGTGCGGCCGACGCCAATCCGTATATCATACTGGCGGCAGCCCTGTTGTCGGGCCTGGAAGGCATCGAACAGAAGCTGACCCTGTCAACACCCGTAAGCGGCAACGCCTATGAACAGGACGCGCCCCCGCAATCACAGTTTCCGGCGACGTTGTGGGAGGCCGCGCAAGCCCTAAAACAATCCGCTGTGGCACGAAAATATTGCGGTGATGCCTTTGTTGATCACTATGCTGCAACCCGCGAATGGGAAGAACGTGAATTTCGTAAACATGTGTCCGACTGGGAAATGGATCGTTATTTTGAAATCATCTGAGTCCATAACACAGCCGATCATTTGATACACACACAGAGCCGACAATGACACAAACATTCACAATCACCAGCCCCGTCGATGACTCGGCCTATGTGCAGTGCACCTACGCCAGTGACACCGACATCGCCGCGGCCTTGCGTGCCAGCGTGGCGGCACAGGCGCAATGGCGACAGACCCCGATGACGGAACGCGCCAAACTATGCCTGCGCCTGGTCGATGCCTTGCTGGAACAAAAGGATCGTTGCAGTGAAGAGCTGAGCTGGCAAATGGGCCGGCCGATTCGTTATATCCCCGGTGAACTGAACGGTTTCGCCGAACGGGCGCGTTATATGATTTCTGTGGCCGAGCAATCGTTACAGGATCTGGTCTTTGATGACCAGCCGGGCTTCCAGCGTTTTATTCGCCGCGATCCGCTCGGTGTCGTTCTGGCCATGGTGCCCTGGAATTATCCCTACCTGACCGCAGTGAACACACTGATACCGGCACTGATGGCCGGCAACAGTTACATCATGAAGCCATCATCACAAACCCCATTGACCGCCGAGCGACTCGCCGATGCGGCGGCAACGGCCGGCCTGCCAGACGGCGTCTTTCAGTACCTGTATCTGGATCATGAGGCAAGCAATCGGCTGATGTGCGCCCCGGAGATCGCCTATGTCTCCTTCACCGGTTCAAACAGCAGCGGACGCGATGTCGAAAAACAGATTGCCGGTCGCTTTATCGATGCCGGGCTGGAGCTGGGGGGTAAGGACCCGGCCTATGTCCGCGCCGATGCCGACCTTGAATCGAGCGTGGAGAACCTAGTGGACGGTGCCTATTTCAACTCGGGCCAATCGTGCTGCGGCATAGAACGTATTTATGTACACCAGGACGTCTATCAGGACTTCGTCGATCAATTCATCGCTCAGGTTAAACAGTATAAACTCGGCAACCCGCTCAATGACGAAACCACACTCGGCCCCATGGTGCGCAGTTCGGCAGTGGCATTGATCCAGCAACAGCTCGATGACGCCGTCGCCAAGGGTGCCCGGCTCGAAATTGATTCCGCTGCATTTGATGTCGAGTCTCTTGGCACAGCTTATTGCGCACCCCAGGTGCTAACGAATGTCGACCACTCCATGCTAATCATGCAACAGGAGAGCTTCGGTCCGGTCGTCGGCATCATGCCGGTGGCATCCGATCAGCAAGCCATCGAGTTGATGAACGATAGCGAATTCGGCCTGACCGCCTCGGTCTGGACCACGGATACTGAAGCGGCATTACGCATTGGCGAACAGGTACAGAGCGGCACTTGGTTCATGAACCGCTGCGACTATCTCGACCCGGCCCTGGCATGGACCGGCATAAAGCAGTCCGGCAAGGGCTGTTCATTGTCCAGCATCGGTTATGAAAAACTGACCCGGCCACGTTCGTTTCACCTGCGCATCACCTAACAAACAGCATCATACAGGCAGCCCCATGAATACAAACGACCTTCAAGCCAACTGGAATTACCCTACCCGAATAGCCTTCGGTTGCGGCACCATCAAGGAACTGCCCGCCATCTGCCAATCCATGCAGATCAAGGCACCGCTGCTGGTCACCGATTCAGGCCTGGCCGGTCTGGCCATGGTGCAGGATGCCATTAACAACAATAACAACGCCGACATTCCAACCGGCCTGTTCAGCGATGTCAAACCCAACCCGGACGGGGCTAATCTTGATGCTGGTGTCGAAGCCTACAAACAGGGTCAACACGACGGTATCATTGCCTTCGGCGGCGGCAGCGCACTGGACGCCGGCAAGGCCATCGCCCTGATGACCGGGCAGACACGGCCATTGTGGGACTTCGAGGATGTCGGCGACAACTGGACACGAGTGGATGAAAACGGCATCGCCCCGATCATCGCCATACCCACCACCTCGGGCACGGGTTCCGAGGTCGGCCGGGCCTCGGTGATTGTCGACGCGCAACAACATGTCAAAAAAATTATCTTTCACCCAATGATGCTGCCGCAACGGGTCATCGCCGACCCGGCCCTGACAGTCAGCCTGCCGGCGCACATCACGGCGGCCACCGGCATGGACGCGTTATCACACAATATGGAAGCGTATTGTGCACCGGGCTATCACCCGATGGCCGACGGCATCGCGATAGAGGCCATACGCCTCATAAAGGAATGGCTAATCATCGCATTCAACGAACCGGACAACCTGGAGGCAAGAAGTCACATGATGGCCGCCTCCAGCATGGGCGCCACCGCCTTCCAAAAAGGACTCGGCGCCATGCACGCCCTGGCACACCCGCTGGGCGCATTGTATGACGCCCACCATGGCCTGCTGAACGCCATCGTCATGCCCTATGTACTCGAACGCAACAGGACTGCCATCGAAGATAAAATGAAACACCTAGCATGCTGCCTGGAGCTGGAGGATATTTCGTTCGACGGCGTACTGGCCTTCATCAAAGACCTGCGCCAGAAACTGGACATACCCGACAAACTGCAGGCCATCGGCATTGATGATCAACAAACACAATTGATTGGACAGATGGCTAAGGCCGACCCCTCGGCAGGCGGAAACCCGATTAATTTATCCGAGCAGGATTACGCGGATTTGTTTGCGTTGTGCCTTGGCAGCTAGAACTATCGATTTAGTAAAATAGTGCACATCTTTATTGTACGAAAGGGTACTGACCCTTTTTTCGCTTTTCGACACCTCTCATCCGGCGCAATAACCGGAGGGTATTGCGCCCTACGCATTTTTCTCTATACAACGGTTTTCACCGACGCCACAAATGGTTACCATAGCCCTATAACCATAAGATTCAGGAGAGTCGCATGACCTTTGTTGTTACCGATGAATGTATCCAGTGCAAATACACCGACTGTGTTGAGGTCTGCCCGGTCGACTGCTTCCATGAAGGACCGAATTTTCTGGTCATCGACCCGGAGGAATGTATCGACTGCACCCTGTGTGAGCCGGAATGCCCGGTGGAGGCCATTCATGCCGAGGACGATGTGCCGGAACACCAGCTCCAGTTTATTGCCCTGAATGCCGAGCTTTCGCCGCTATGGCCGGTCATCAGCGAAATGAAGGATGCCCTGGACGATGCCGACGAATGGGCCGAGAAGAAGGACAAGCTGCAATACCTTGAACGCTGATTCATCCGTATTCGTCCTGCCCTATGGCCAGGACCTGCTTGAAGCCGCCGCCCACCACATCATCGGGCGGCAAACGCCACCCGACCTGAGCCACTGCAGCATCCTGCTACCGGATCTGCACAGCGCCGCAATCCTACGTCGTCGGTTGCTATCAGCGGCACAAGGGAGCGGTTTCCCCGCCCTGCTCGGCCCGACCATCACCACGCTCAGCGACTGGCTCAAACAACAGGCCCCGTTAGCACAGCTCAATGCCGACAATCATGTCACCCGATTGATGTTGGTCGAATCGCTGCGCGGACATCCAGAACTATATGGTAACGGCGGCCCCTGGGCCCTGGCCGATAGCCTGATCGTCTTGTTTGACGAGCTGACCCGCCAACGCATCCGCCTGCCGCAACAACTAATAACCTTCACCGAACAACTGGGGCAGGCCTATAAAGGCAATAGCGACGGGGGTGATAACGACGCAACACTCGAGGCGCTGACCCGCGAGGCCACATTGGTTCATACCCTGTGGCAGGCCTGGCAGGAACAATTACAACAGGAAGACCGGATTGATACCCAGGGGGCGCATATCCAGCGCCTGACACTCAGCTGTGAGCGCTTAACACCGGATCAGAGACTCTATCTTATTGGTTTCGACCAGTTCAGTAACGCCGAGGCCGACTGGCTCCGCACACTGATGTCGCGAGGACAGGCAGAACTGATACTACATGGCAACAGCCAAGCAATTGGCTCCGACGCCGAATCAAACACCGACACACTCCCCCATCACGGGGCCGTATTGCAGCGTCTGCAACAACAGTTGCAACAAACACCAAGCCCCATCACTCAAATCCCGACAGATAATACAAAACCAGAACCGGCCTACAGTACCTTCATCAATACAGCCCTTGCCCCATTGTCTCGATTAGAACAACAATCATCACCGGCCGGCGCTACGCCCCTGCCAGACAATATGGCCTCGCGGGCACAACAATTTTCCACCGCCAATCCCAACAGCCCTTTACAACATCGATTGAGTATTATCAGCACCGCCAACCCTGAACAACAGGCCCGGGCCGTTGATGTCCAGATTCGCCGCTGGCTGCTGGAAGGCAAGCGCCATATCGCCATTGTCTGCGCCGACCTGAGACTAACCCGACGATTGCGTGCCCTGCTCGAACGGGCCAACATCCATCTTCGCGATCAAAACGGCTGGACCCTGTCGACCAGCCGTGCCGCCGCCGTACTGGAACGACTGCTACAAACCGCCGAGGAAGACTACGACCAACAACCCTTGCTGGATCTGCTCAAGTCACCGTTCATACTTCCAGAATGGGACGAACATAATCGCCTCACGGCCACCTATCGACTGGAACGTGACATCATCCGTCATGAGAATATCGCCCGCGGCTTACAACGCTATCGTCAACATATCACCTGGCGCCAGCGCCGTTTAGGTTGGCCGGAGGGTCGCGACAATCCGCTCAACCGGCTGCTGGATGACATCGAGACCGTCATTAGCCCGTTACTGGAGTACATCAACGGCCCTTTACAACCGACCCAGCATTTTCTTGACGCCCTGCATCAGGCCATGACGCAACTGGGCCTGAACGACAGTTTTGCCACTGATCCCGCCGGCAAGCGCCTATTGGAAGAACTACAACAACTACAACAATCACTCGACGGCCGTGAACTGAACATGGACTGGCTGGAATTTCGCAGCTGGCTCGGGCAGGCCCTGGAACAGGCCCATTTTCTGTTACCAATATCAGATACAAACGAACCATTGGTACAGCTATTAACACTGACCGACACACCACTGCAGGATTACGACGCCCTGTTGTTCGCCAGCGCCGATCAGGAACACCTGCCAACAACAATACCTGGCACGCCATTTTTTAATGATGCGGTGCGTCATGAGTTAAACCTGGAACTGGCCAGTCATCATCATGAACTGGCTTTGGCCCGTTTTCGCAACCTCCTGGAGCGGGCACCACAAATCATCTTTAGCTGGCATCAAATGGCCGACAACAAACCGGTCCAGGCCAGCCCGTGGCTAACGATACTGAACACCTTTCATCAACTGGCCTATGGCTACACACTCAACGATCCCATGCCGCTGCTGATCAGCCAGCAGGCGGCCAGCCAGATATTCCGCTGCGATGAACGACAGACACCATCACCACTGCCGCAACCCAGACCAACAGCGGCCATGGTTTTACCCGACAGCCTGTCGGCCTCACGCTATCAACGCCTGATTGATTGCCCCTATCGTTTCTTTAGCGCCGATTGTCTTGGACTAAAGGCCGAAGAAGACATCCAGCAGACACTGGAAAAATCAGATTATGGCCAACGCGTCCACCGTATTTTGCAGGCCTTTCACGCGGATATTCAAGGACTGCCCGGACCCTTCACGGCAACCATCGATAACAACAATCGCAGCGCGGCCCAGCAATGTCTTGAGGCCATTTCCCACACCATCTTTGCCAATGATCTCGAAGACAATGCCCTGCACCGCAGCTGGCTACAACAATGGCTTGAACTGATCCCGGCCTATCTGGATTGGCAGCAACAACGCCAGCAACAATGGCAGCCCCAACACCTGGAAATGGAACAAAACACCACGCTACCCAAGCTGCCCGGCATCACACTCAACGGCCGCCTGGATCGCATCGATAGCGCCATAACCGCAGAATCTCAACACGACGAAAAACCTCAGGCTATCATCGATTACAAAACCGGCACGCCCCCGAAACAGGAACAGGTCGACGATGGTGAAGCGGTACAACTACCCTTCTACGCACTGCTCCACGAACAGCCCCTGCAGCGCGTCGAGTATCTGCAACTGGGTAAGATCAACGCGCGCAATCAGGCCAAAACGGCGGCCTTACTCGAAGGCAATGAACTGGCCATCCTGCGCGACCGACATGCCCAGCGACTCGAACAGCTCTTTCAGGATCT
>Ga0316190_10002565_pt1 | contig 13194 bp, 14 predicted proteins | sample Eddworburrow2_MG_FD_204929 | JGI IMG/M metagenome (GOLD analysis project Ga0316190, IMG submission 204929) | Coastal sediment microbial communities from Maine, United States - Eddy worm burrow 2 | ecosystem: Environmental > Aquatic > Marine > Coastal > Sediment | place: USA: Maine | collected... | reverse complement strand
CATATAGGCAGACCGGATGAAGTCAGGAAACGGGATGCGCTGGTTACCCACCAGCACCATGTTCGGCTCGAACGTCACCTGATCCGGCGTAACGCCATGGGTCTCACAGGCAAAGTCCACCATCCTCGCCTTGATCTGCCGGGCAGCGTTGGCCGCAGCCATGCCGTTGAGGTCTGATCCCGAAGAGGCGGCCGTCGCCGACGTATTGGGCACCTTGCCGGTGTGCGTGGCGGTGATCTTCACATGGTGCAGATCGATCTGGAACTCATCGGCCAGCACCTGGGCAACCTTGGTATTCAGGCCCTGCCCCATTTCGGTGCCGCCATGGTTCAGATGAACCGACCCGTCGGTATAGACATGGACCAGGGCGCCTGCCTGGTTGTACCAGGTGGCAGTGAACGAGATGCCGAACTTGACCGGGGTCAGGGCGATGCCCTTTCGGATAACCCCCTTTTCGGCATTGAAGGCCAGGATCGCTGCACGCCGCGCCGCATAGTCGCTGGATGTTTCCAGCTCTTCCACCAGGCGGGCAATGATGTTGTCGTCAACCTGCTGGTGGTAAGGTGTCACATTGCGACCATCACCGCCGTAAAAATTCGCTTTGCGGATTTCCAGCGGGTCCTTGCCGAGTGCATAGGCGATTTCCTCGATGATACGCTCACCGCCCACCATGCCCTGCGGTCCGCCAAACCCGCGAAACGCGGTGTTGGACACCGTGTTGGTCTTCAAGGGTTGCGATTGCAGCAGGACGTTGTCGAAGTAGTAGCAATTGTCGGCATGGAACAGTGCCCGGTCAGTCACCGGGCCCGACAGATCGGCGGAGTTGCCGCAGCGGGCGGCAAAATTTACGTTTACACTGGAGATAAGCCCCGCATCGTCAAAGCCGACATCATACTCCACCAGAAAATCATGCCGCTTGCCGGTGGCGATCATGTCGTCGTCCCGGTCCGGCCTGATCTTGACAGCCCGGCCGTATCTCTTTGCAGCCATCGCGGCCACTGCCGCAAACAGGTTGGACTGGGTTTCCTTGCCGCCGAACGCACCGCCCATGCGCCGCACATTCACGGTAACCGCATTGGAGGGAACATCCAGCACATGGGCCACCATGTGCTGCACTTCGCTGGGGTGCTGGGTCGACGAGAACACGGTGACCTCGTCATCCTCGCCGGGTATCGCCATGGCGATATGGCCTTCAAGGTAGAAATGGTCCTGGCCGCCGACCCGCATGTCGCCCTGGATGCGCCGGGGCGCGGCGGCAAGTGCTTTTGCCGCATCACCGCGCTTGAGGGTGAGCGGCTCCGTTACCAGCGGATAGTTGGCTGCGCGTGCATCAGCCACATCGGTGAAATGCGGTTTTGAAATGTAGTCGACCTTCGCCAGGCCGGCTGCACTGCGCGCCGCAGCTCTTGTTTCAGCCACAACCGCAAAAATCGGCTGGCCGTGAAACTCGACCTGTTGGGCAAATACCGGATCATCCTGTTTCCCGGTCGGGCTGACGTCATTATGCCCGGGAATGTCGTCCGCCGTCAGGACCCCGACCACACCGGGCGCAGCCTGCACGGCTGACAGGTCCATGGCGTCAATATCGCCGTGGGCAATGGAAGACAGGCCAAGGTAGGCATGCAGCAGGCCTTCGGGGGCCGCCATGTCGTCGATATAATCTGCCCGGCCCGTGACATGCTTGTGCGCGGAATCATGGCGCTGGCCCACATGCACACCACCGACGATTTTTGCTTGCTGTGTCATGCCTGCCTCATGCCACCGCTTCTCGGCTGAGGCTGGCGTTTTCAGCCCCTTGCGTGGTTTCAAGGTGGAAGCGCGTCAGCAGTTTGCGCGCCACCAGTGCGCGGTATTCAGCCGACGCCCGCCAATCACCTATCGGCGAAAAATCATCGGCAAAGCCTGCTTGCGCCTCGGCAATGGTTTGTGCCGACCACGGTTTTCCAGCGAGCAGACTCTCAACTGTCTTGGCCCGTTTCGGCGTCGCAGCCATGCCGCCATAGGCGATCGCGGCGTCGGCAACCTTGCCATCTGCAATCCGGATACGAAATGCAGCGGCGACCGAGGAAATGTCCTCGTCGCGCCGTTTCGACACCTTGTAGGCGGCGAACAAGTGGTCTGCACCGGGAAACGGAATGTGCAGCGCCTCCACGAAGTCACCCGGCTGCCGGTCCTGCTTGCCGTAGTCGATAAAGAAATCCTCAACCGGAACCGTGCGCTGCTCCATGCCCTTGCGCAGTGTCAGACTGGCACCCAGCGCAATCAGCACCGGCGGCGTATCACCGATCGGTGACCCGTTGGCGACATTGCCGCCGACGGTGCCCATATTGCGCACCTGTTCGCCGCCGATGCGGTTCCAGTAGCCTGTAATCTGCGGGAAATGCTTGGCAACCGCGTCCTGGAATTCCGTGTAGGTGACACAGGCACCGATGGTCAGGCCGGTTTTTGTTTCCTCGATACGGTGCAACTCGTCGAGATGGGAGATGAAGATCGCAGGCGCGATTGGGCGCATATGCTTGGTGACCCATAGGCCCACGTCAGTTGCACCGGCCACGATGACCGAAGCCGGGTTTTCCGCACGAATTTCAGCCAGATCATCCACCGTGGCAGGCACGAAGAACCGGTCATCGCCCTGTCCCATCTCGACACGCGAACCGTCGGTGAGATCCTGCAGGGTGGCCACGACCTTGTCGCGCTCACTGATCAGCACATCCTGGGCCTGGCCGCCTGCAGAACCTGCAGCAACCGCAGCCCTGATGATCGCTTCATACCCCGTACAGCGGCACAGATTTCCCTGCAGCGATGTTTCGATGTCGGCATTGCTTGGCGTGGCGTTTGCCATCCACAGCGCATACAGCGACATGACGATGCCCGGCGTACAGAAGCCGCACTGGCTGCCATGCATGTCCACCATGGCCTGCTGCACCGGATGCAGCGCACCGTCGGCCCCGCGCAAATGTTCGATTGTCACCACGTGGCAGGCGTCGAGAGAGCCGACGAACCGGATGCAGGAGTTGACGGTCTCGTATTTCAGGTCACCCTCTGCAAGTCTGCCCACCAGCACAGTGCAGGCGCCGCAATCGCCTTCGGCACAGCCTTCCTTGCTGCCGCATAACCGCTGTTGCAGGCGCAGGAAATCCAGCAGCGTGTCTGCTGCCGCGACCTTGTCGAGATCGACAATCCGGTCATTCAGCAGGAAACGGATGGAATTTCTCAACTGCGCCATGTCGGTCAGCTTCCCCTGTAGGTGGAATAGCCAAACGGCGACACCAGCAACGGCACATGATAATGAGCCGTCGGATCAGCAATACCGAACCGGACGGGCACCTCGTCCAGGAATGACACATCATCGGACCTGCCGAGATAGTCGCCTACGTGAAACACCAGTTCGAACACGCCTGCCGTCATGGCGTCACCGGACAGCAGTGCGTCGTCACAACGCCCGTCTTCATTGGTCGCGACCGATTTGATCAATTCGCGGGCAGCGCCATCGAGACGGTAGAAATCAATCATCAGTCCGGCAGCCGGCTTGCCCGCTGCGGTGTCCAGCACATGAGTCGTAATTCGCCCGGCGTTTGCGGCGGCATTCATCTGGTTTCCTCCTGTCCCCTTGTTGGCGGGGCTTGATCGGCAACTATCAAGCCATCGCCATCGCGTGGGTAGTGTTCAGGCAGTATATCTCTTTCAAGAAAAAGTTGAAAATGCAGCCTATTTCTTTTCTATACAAATGTAATCACGTGTGATGTCGAGCCGCCCCCGGAGCGCAGAAAATGGCCTATGACCGCGATCTTCTTGGCTATGGAGCCACCCCACCGGCTGTGAAGTGGCCGGGGGATGCCGCAATCGCCGTGCAGATTGTGGTCAACTACGAAGAAGGCGGCGAGAACTGCATTGCCCATGGAGATTCGGCATCGGAAGCCTTCCTGTCGGAAATCGTCGGCGGCGCGCCCTGGCCGGGCATGCGCCACTGGAACATGGAATCCATTTATGAATATGGCGCCCGGGCCGGTTTCTGGCGGCTGCACCGGCTGTTCACGACTTCAGCCGTGCCCGTCACCGTCTATGGCGTGGCAACCGCGCTTGCGCGCTCGCCTGAGCAGGTCGCGGCCATGCTCGACGCAGACTGGGAGATCGCGAGCCACGGATTGAAATGGATTGATTACAAGGATTTCTCCAGGGATGACGAAAAAGCACATCTGAATGAAACCATCGCGCTGCACGCTGCCGTCACAGGCGAACGCCCGCGCGGCTGGTACACCGGGCGCTGCTCTACCAACACTGTCGATCTGGTCACCGAGGAAGGCGGCTTCGACTATGTGTCCGACAGCTATGCCGATGACCTGCCCTACTGGCGCCGCCACGCCGGGCGCGATCAGTTGATCATCCCCTATACGCTGGACGCCAATGACATGCGGTTTGCCACGCCGCAGGGTTTTAACGCCGGCGACCAGTTCTTTGCCTACCTGAAAGACAGCTTCGACGTGCTGTATGCAGAAGGTCTCGAAGGCTCGCCCAAGATGATGAACATCGGGCTGCACTGCCGCCTGGCCGGGCGTCCGGGCAGGCTCGCCGCGCTCAAGCGCTTTATTGATTATGCCAAATCCCATGACAAGGTGTGGTTTGCCAGGCGCATCGAGATCGCCGACCACTGGCGAACACATCACCCCGCCCCGGAGCCTGCAGACGAGCCATGTCTCATGGACCGCCAGACCTTCGTCGACACCTATGGCGGGGTATTCGAACATTCACCCTGGATTGCCGAACGGGCTTACGACGCCGACCTGGGGCCTGCCAACAACACCGCTTCAGGCCTGCACGCCGCCCTGCGCACCCGGTTCCGGCTGGCCAGCGAGAGCGAACGGCTGGACGTGTTAAAGGCGCATCCGGACCTGGCCGGCAAGCTGGCCGCCGCCAGGAAGCTGACAGCTGAGTCCACCAACGAACAGTCAGGCGCCGGGCTTGATGCCCTGACCGATGACGAGCGCGACCGCTTTACTGAGCTCAATACCGATTATGTCGACCGCTTTGGTTTCCCGTTTATCATTGCGGTCAAGGGACTGGACAAGGCCCGCATTCTCGAAGCCTTCGAGCGGCGGATTGCGCATGAGCGCGATGTCGAATTCGCGGAGGCCTGCAGGCAGGTTGAACATATTGCACTTTTGCGTCTGAAGGACATGCTGCCATGAGCGATCCCACCTATTACGCCCCGACCGGCGGCCTGCCGCCGCAAAGCCAGTTGCTGACCGGACGCGCCGTGTTCAAGACGGCTTACGCGTTCATGCCCAAAGGTGTGATGAGCGATATCGTGACCAGCAACCTGCCGCATTGGCACGGGTCAAGGTTCTGGGTGCTGGCGCGGCCCTTGTCGGGCTTTGCCGAAACCTTCTCGCAATACATCGCGGAAGTGCAACCCGGTGGCGGCAGCGAGAGGCCGGAAACCGAGGCGAGCGCGCAGGCGGTGTTGTTTGTCGTGGACGGCGAACTGGCCCTGACCATCGACGGCACGGGTCACACGCTGACATCCGGCGGTTATGCCTACATCCCGCCGGGCAGTGACTGGCAGGTCGGCAACACATCAAAAGCACCAGTCCGCTTCCACTGGATCCGCAAGGCTTATGAAAAAGTTGATGGCGTCGATGTCCCGGAAGCCTTCGTGACCAGCGACCACGACGTCTCGCCCGTGGCGATGCCCGATACCGACGGCAAGTGGGCCACCACCCGGTTCGTCGACCCGGATGATGTCCGCCATGACATGCACGTCAATATCGTCACCTTCGAGCCCGGCGCGGTCATTCCGTTTCTGGAAACCCATGTCATGGAACACGGGCTTTATGTGCTGGAGGGCAAGGCCGTCTACCGGCTCAACGAGGACTGGGTCGAGGTCGAGGCAGGCGATTTCATGTGGTTGCGCGCCTTCTGCCCGCAGGCGTGCTATGCCGGCGGCCCGGGCAAGTTCCGCTACCTGCTGTACAAGGACGTCAACCGCCACATGACGCTTAAGGCAAGCAAATGAGCAACCGCCGCATCGTCCTGCAACCGTTGACTGCAGACGCCTTTGCACCCTTCGGCGATGTGCTGGAGGCCACAGGCGAGCCGGACAAGATCATCAACGCCGGCCTGTGCGGCCGCTTCCACGATCTCGCCAATCTCGACTTCACCGGCGAAGACGCCCGCGCCGGCATAAGCCTGTTCCGCTCCAAAGCGAGAACCCTGCCCTACACCCTGGACATGGTCGAACGCCATCCGCTCGGCTCACAGGCTTTCATGCCCATGTCCGCCGATCCGTTCATGGTGATTGTAGCCCCTGATGAGGACGGCACGCCGGGCATGCCTTTAGCGTTTCTGACCAGCCCCGGACAGGGTGTCAATTATCACCGCAATACTTGGCATGGGGTACTCACGCCGCTGGTTGATAATGCGCTGTTTGCTGTCGTGGACCGCATCGGTGACGGCAGCAATCTGGAAGAGCATGCGCTCGACGAGCCTTGGATGATCTCCCAGAATTAGTGTCGGATTCTTGGGATCAGGCCGAATCATCCCGAAAAGCGCCTTGTCGGCCCACGCCGGGGTGAGGGCAAACTGGGCCAGGACCAAAACCAGCACGGCAACCAGGGTTCTAAGCTGTCGCCGCCTCCACCGCAGCGTGTGTGTCGAAATACTCCATGAATTCAATTGCTATGCCGTTTTCAAGATACCAAACATCCACCTTCGGGAGTGTTATGCGTTTTCCGGTTCGTTTGTTGGTCCACGAGCATTCGCACAGAACCACGACACGACCTCCCTGCGCGACCATCTCATTGACGTGAAAAAACTCCATCGACCACTCATTCACCAGTTCGTGGAAGTAACCGGCGACTTCTTCCTTGCTGGCGCGCTTTTTTGCAAAGTCCATCCCCAGCTTCCCATCTGCTGCTGACCCCCAGCGAATCTCATCAGCTAGAATTTCGAGCACGACAGACGGATCGCCCTTCGTTTTGTGCCACTCGGAATATACGTCCTGCAAAATGGTGACATTTGGATTCTCACTTGCCATTAGCTCGCTCCGGGATTTGGTGACTCGACCCGGAACTACGGAAGCACAAACATGCATTCTGCAATGCCAGGGAAACACAAGCAACGCACGTCAAGTAACGCTAGGTCAAGAATATGCTAGGCCTGCAAGGGAAGTTCATCGATCCGTCTTGAGCAGACAGATATCTTCACCGGGATCGATACCCGCAAACTGAAGCCATTGTGACGACTGTCAGTCTATGATTTGTCCCGCATAGCTGACACTCGCCAATCTCCTCGTGAACGACGGCTTTGGGCCGTTATCGCTTGTTAGACTGTATCGAACTCAAGTGTCGTCTGGGCTTTTCGCTGTCAACCCAAGCTCCATGCTTTGATGACCCAGAGTCCTACGGTATCAGCCTCGCAACATGCTTCCGGGCCTGCTCCGCAATCTTGCGTGCATCAACCCCGGCCATGAAGGGAAGTATCAATCGACCACCTGCCACCCCACCGGCTCGGCAGGGCAACAGATGCAACCAGGTGAACCTATTTCAACACGGTGGGCCAGTTCTTGTTGGCCGAGGTGATGTGACCGGGCACATCCTTCTCCCAGTTTTTCTGTACCGACTTGCTGTAGTTCAGATACAGTTTGCCATCGACGATGGACCAGGCGTCGGGGTCTGTCGACGCGGTATAGCCTTGCGAAACCGCCCAGGCGCAATAGCCGCCATACTGGGGGGCGTATTTTTCCGGCGACGCGGCGAAGCGGTCGCGGTTCTCGGCGCTGGTGAAGCGCCACGTAGCGCCGTTCCAGTCATGGGTGATACCGGCATCGCCTGCGACAGGGCGGCCTTCAGTGAAATAGCTGATCGGGTCGGTGCCGTCGATCGCCGTGCCGGAATTACTCTGGTAGACAGGCGCCTTGTCGGCCCATGCCGGGGTAAGGGCGAACTGGGCCAGGACTAAAGCCAGCACAGCAACGAGTTTTCCAAGATGTCGCATGAGACGCTGTCCTAATCGATTTCAACCAGTCAGATATTGCTAATAGCGGTTTGATTGGGCCAAAGTAATGGCACTCACGGCATCTTGATGGTTTTGTTATCGATTATCTCAGACGCGCCACGGGTCCCCAAGACACCAGACTCACGGCGCTCGGTTATGAGTGTTCAATCGGTCGCCAACAGCTCCGAGCGAACGCTCTTCTCCATCATCTTCAACTGCCGCAACACCTCTTCCTCGGAGATTTTCCTGTCGGCGGACGCCAGGTCGCGGCTGACCTTGCGCACGACATCACCTGGTCCGGGCTCCTCGAAGTCGGAGCGCATGACCTCGCGGACATAGTCCGGCAATTCCCTGTCTCCCATTCCGAGCATCCGGCCGGCCCACAGTCCCATCAGGTAATTACGGCGCGCATTCACCTGGCCGCGCGTGGCCATTTCAATTTCACAGGTTGTCATTTCCATGTCCATTTCTGAGCCCTGCGTCCTTCTGCAAGAGGGCATGAGAATAATTGTCATCAAGATCGATTTCGCAAGGTGTGCTGACCGGCCTTCGCGACAAGGCCTGGTCATGATCTGGAAGGTCCATCCGTCTGGTCAGGCGAATCTGCAGCTCGAACCCGGGTCTGTCAGGCCGGACAATCAAGCCGCTGATGACGCTGCCCTTCAGCCTGCCGGCAAGCCTGGTCGTGTATTTCTTGGCATTGTCGCCGAAAATCGTCCGGGGCCGGTCATAGTGATCCACCAAAAGTTCAGCCTCGATGCCTTCACCATACACTTCGTACTTGCCTGAGGTGCACTGCCTGTTGTCACCGCCGGCCAGGCGGCCGCCTTCAAGCAGGAGCACGCCGTGGCTGTCCCAGCCGTGCGGGCCAAAAACTTCGGCTGTCCATACGCCTTCAAATGACATTTCTTATCCTTCCTTTCGTTGGTCTGATACCGAGATGAGATTTTCAAGGCCCATATGCCAATCATAGTTGCAGTGATAGCTGATAGAGATATCCTATCAATGCAGGACACCAGGTTCGGGCAACGCTATGGCTTGCACCCATCGGCAATGAACCGGCGCGATAATCAATTTCTATTGAAGTGATATTTCAGTTCTATTGGATATGTATCGCGTGCGCGATCACATATGGCAAAACGAAACTACCTGGAGGCCTGTTATGATGAGACGGATTTTATTCAGCGTGATTGTTGCCCTTGCCGCCGTGGCGGGGCCTGGCGCGTTTGCGGGTGAACGCGAACCGGCGGTCGATATACCTGAAAATGGCCTGGGCCTCCTGCTGGAGACGCCGAACACCCCGGTCGGTGATATCTACGGCGAGCGGCCTGTTCTCACCTGAGCCAGCCCCTGGACTCTACGATATCAGCCGTGCAACACGGGCTTTCGCCTGCTCGGCAATCTTGCGCGCATCCACGCCGGTCAGTTCGCCACCTCTGACCACCCGCCTGCCCTCGACCAGCAGGTCGCGCACGTTGAGCGGGCCGCACAACAACAGCGCCGCCACCGGATCCCAGGCGCCTGCCGCCTCCAGGCCCGACACATCCCATATGGCGATATCCGCCCGTTTGCCCGGTTCAATTGACCCCAGTTCGCTAGCCCGGCCCAGCACTGTTGCGCCGCCCAGCGTGGCGATCTCCAGGGCTTCGCGCGCTGCGAATGCATTGGCCCCGTGTTTGACCCGTTGCAGCAGCATGGCCTGGCGCGCTTCCGACAACAGGTGACCGGCATCATTGCTGGCAGACCCGTCTACGCCCAATGCCACCCGCACGCCTGCATCGCGCATCTCACGGATCGGCGCGATGCCGGAGCCCAGCCGGCAGTTGGAGCACGGGCAATGGGCCACGCCGGTTTTGGTTTTCGCAAACAGGTCAATTTCCCGCTTGTCCAGCTTGACACAATGGGCATGCCAGACGTGTTCGCCAACCCATCCCAGGTCCTCGGCATACTGGCCCGGCCGGCAGCCGAAATTTTCCAGCGAGTAGGCAATATCCTCGTCATTCTCTGCCAGATGCGTGTGCAGCATGACCTGCTTGTCGCGCGCCAGCGCAGCCGCGTCCTTCATCAGGTCGGTACTGACCGAAAACGGCGAGCATGGCGCCAGGCCGACACGGACCATGGCACCGTCTGCAGCGTCATGGTGGGCATCCACGACACGGATAAAATCCTCGACAATGTCGCGCTCGTTCTCGACCAGGGAATCCGGCGGCAGGCCACCGTCACTTTCACCCACGCTCATCGCGCCGCGCGTCGGGTGAAACCGCACACCGACGCTGTGTGCGGCATCAATGGTATTCTCCAGCCGGACGCCATTGGGAAAGATATAGAGGTGGTCCGAGCTCATCGTGCAGCCGGACAAGGCCAGTTCAGCCAGACCCAGTTGTGCGGAGACAAACATGTCCTCCGGCTGCATCCGCGCCCAGATCGGATACAGCGCCCGCAGCCAGTCGAACAGAAGTGCATCCTGACCGGCCGGTACGGCACGGGTCAGTGTCTGGAACAGATGATGATGGGTGTTGACCAGGCCCGGCGTGACCACGCATCCGCGCGCGTCAATCGTCTCGTCGCAAGTCTGGCTTTGTCCGGAGGCCCCGATCGAGACAATCGCGCCGTCTTCTATCACTATGCTTCCACCGGCAATTTCACGGCGGTCGGCATCCATGGTCACAACCATATCGGCGTTGGTGATCTGCAGTTCTGTCATGCGCGCATCGTGCCTTGGCATTCGCCGAACACACAAGCGGAAATCGACAATGGCGTGGTCGATGCGTGCGCAACACACATGGGAGGCGTGCAATGCCTGCACCAGTTAGCGCTTGATCGGGGCAGCCCGGTCCTGTTCTAGTTACAGGTTCCGCAACGTCGAGTTGGAAACGACTTCACATGTCTGAAGATCGCCCTGCACTGGCAGCAACTTTAATGGTGGGCGCGCTGTGCATGCTCTCCCTTCAGGATTCGCTCGTCAAGCTGGCGAGTGCGGACGTGTCCCTGTGGCAGTTCCAGACCCTGCGCGCTGTTTGCAACCTCACCATGCTGTTTGTGTTGTCGCGTTTCATCTGGGGCAATGCGTCTGCCTGGCCGAAGCGGTTCTGGACCGTGGCGCTGCGCAGTTGCTTTCTGATCGGCGCGATGCTGTGCTTCTTTGGCGCGATTCCGTTCCTCAGCCTGTCGGAGGTTGCAGCAGGCTTGTATGTGTTTCCCTTGTTCGTCGCTGTCCTGTCTGCGCTGTTCCTGGGCGAACATGTCGGCCCGCGCCGGATCATGGCGGTTGTGGCGGGATTTGCCGGAACGCTTCTCATTCTCAAACCGGCTTCCGCCTCGTTTCAGTGGGTGTCGCTTGTTCCCGTCATGGCCGGCCTGTTTTACGCAGCGACCGTGCTGACCACCAGAAAGCTGTGCCGGGAAGAAAGCCCGGCCACCCTGGCACTGGGCGTGTCGGTGGCATTTGTGACCGTTGGCGGTCTCGGTCTCATAGTCATGGAAACCGTGAAGCCTGCGGCATTGGCGGCGAGCTGGCCCTACCTGTTTGTCGGCTGGAATCCCCTGAGCAAGGAAACAGCGGCCATCATCCTGGTGTGCTCCATGCTCAACCTGGCCGCCAATATCGGCCTGGCCAGGGCCTATCAAAGTGCGGAGTCAAGCTGGCTGGCACCTTTCGACTACTCCTACCTCATCTTCGCAACGTTCTGGGGTGTCGTCATGTGGGGAGATATTCCCGACCTGTTGTCGTTCACCGGCATGGCCATGATTGCCGGCTCCGGCTGCTATGTAGCCTGGCGCGAACGGAGGGAGAGCCGGTTACGGCAGGTCGATCTCAATCGTGCGCTGAGATAGTCATTACCTCACACATACCGAAACACGAACACGAACCACAAAGCCACAATCCCCATCGGCCACCACAACGGCGAACCAACCAAAAACAACCATGCGATGAAGATGAAGGCTGAGCCCAGAAGCGAGATGAACAACCGGTCACCGCGTGTCGTGTCTATCGCAAATGCACCGCGGCGCGGATCACCGCCGGGGCGATAGTACTCCCACACACCCATGGCGGATATCGCCAGCACGATGAAGATGAAGAAGCTGGCCGTGGCCGGTGTCCATGCCATCCAGGTCTTGCCCAGCGGCAGGGTCCACCACTTGGCGGAGAACATGACAACGTCTTCCATGGCGCCAGCGCCCTTTCTTCTAAACCCGGCCCAGGGCAAAGCCCTTGGCGATATAGTTGCGCACGAAGTAGATCACGATTGCACCGGGTATGATGGTCAGTGTCCCGGCTGCCGCCAGCAGCCCGAGCTCATAGCCCGACGATGACGCGGTCTTGGTCATGGTCGCGGCAATCGGCTTGGCTGCAACCGCCGTCAGTGTCTTGGCCAGCAGCAACTCCACCCAGGAGAACATGAAACAGAAGAACGCTGCCACACCGACACCGGCGGCAATGGTGGGGATGAATATCTTCACGAAAAACGCCGGGAACGAGTAGCCGTCCACATAGGCAGTTTCATCCAGTTGCTTCGGCACACCCGACATGAAACCTTCCAGGATCCACACCGCCAGCGGCACATTGAACAATGTATGCGCCAGTGCCACGGCCAGGTGAGTATCGAAGATGCCGACCGCCGAATACAACTGGAAGAACGGCAGGGCAAACACCGCCGCCGGCGCCATGCGGTTTGTCAGTAGCCAGAAGAACAGGTGCTTGTCGCCCAGAAAGCGATACCGGGAAAATGCGTAGGCCGCAGGCAGGGCGACCGTCACCGACAACACCGTATTGATGGTCACATAGATGATCGAGTTGATATAGCCATTGTACCAGGTCGGATCGGTAAAGATGGTCCGGTAGTTCTCCAGGGTGAAGTTCTGCGGCCACAGGGTAAACGACCCGAGGATTTCATTGGTGGTCTTGAATGACATCGACACCAGCCAGTAGATCGGCAGCATCAGGAAGATGATGTAAATCGTCGGGATCAGCCACTTGGCTCTTGCCATCACTGTTCCTCCCCTCTGGTCATTACGGTGTAGAAGATCCAGCTGAACAGCAGGATCACCAGGAAGTAGATCAGCGACATGGCAGCCGCCGGCCCCAGGTCAAACTGGCCGAGTGCGATCTTCACCAGATCAAGTGACAGCAACGTTGTGGAATTGCCGGGTCCGCCACCGGTCAGCACGGACGGTTCGGTATAGATGTTGAACGAGTCCATG
>Ga0316190_10002563_pt1 | contig 13196 bp, 11 predicted proteins | sample Eddworburrow2_MG_FD_204929 | JGI IMG/M metagenome (GOLD analysis project Ga0316190, IMG submission 204929) | Coastal sediment microbial communities from Maine, United States - Eddy worm burrow 2 | ecosystem: Environmental > Aquatic > Marine > Coastal > Sediment | place: USA: Maine | collected... | reverse complement strand
GAACCGATCCGGTTTGAGCGTCAAGGTCTCTTTCACCCGCAGGCGATAGTTGGTGTGGTCGATCAGGTTGAATCGATGGAGGATGAGCGCCAGAGCGAGCAGGGCTTCCTGGATGGCGAACTGGCGACCGATGCAGGCCCGCTGCCCGTTCCCGAACGGTTTGTAGGCGTGGATGGGCCGGTCGCGCTGGGCGTCCGGGGTGAAACGATCCGGGTCGAACCGCTCCGGATTGTCGCCCCACACCGTCGTGTCCCGGTGCAGCATCGGGGTGAGCACGAGCACCGCTTGCCCCTGATGTATCCGATACTGGCCCCCGATCACCTCATCCTGATGGGGAGCGAGCGCGAAAGCGGGAGCGGTTGGCCAGAGGCGCAGCGTCTCGTCGAGGACCTGGCGCAGATAGGTGAGCCGGCCGAGATCCTCGAAGGTCGGTACGACATCGGGGTCGGGCCCGAGCACACGGTCCACCTCGATGCGGGCTTTGGCCAGAACGGCGGCGTGTTTGGTCAGGAAATGCAGAGCGAACGACAACAGGCCGCTCGTCGTCTCGTGACCGGCGATCAGGAAGGTGATGATCTGGTACCGGATGTTCACGTCGTCGAGACGGTTCCCGTCCCGGTCCGCCCCATGCAGCATCAGTCCCAGCAGGTCGTTCAGGGCACCCTGTGCCGAGAACTGTTCGGCCGTGCGGGTGTTCTCACTCTCGCGCCGTTCCGCGATGACGGAGTCGACGACCCCGTTGAGATGTTCGACGTCGGCGTCGAACCGGCGGTGTCGGCCGACCATCAAGCGATCCTGGAGGGGGTGGCGCTGGACCCGCTCGAGAGCTTCGGCCATCGCCCGGACCATCGAGTCGACGAAGGGATGCATCTCCGCCTGAAAAAAGGAGTTGAACCGATAGTCGAAACCGGCCAGGCCGATGGTGTCGAGGGTGAGGCGGGTCATGTCCCCAGCCACATCGATCTCCTCGTCGGCGTTGTGACGAGACCATGAGCCGACGAGCTGTTCGGCGATTTCGACCATCATCGGGTAGTAGACCCGCATGGCCTCGGTCCCGAAAGCCGGCAACAGGATGTCGTGGGCGAGCTGCCAGTTCGGTTCGGTGGTGTGAGCGGTGAACAGACCGTCACCCGCCAGCGCCCTCAGCTCCCGTAGGGACGCATGGACCTTCTTGTCGAATCGGGACTCGTCGCTCAGCTCGGCCACAAGGTCTGCGCCCCACGCGATGATCGGCGACCCGGCCATGGTCCGAACCCGAAAGATCGGGCCCAGCTCGCGGGCGATACCCATGAACGTCTGAATCGGTCCCGGCCCGAACAGCAACTCGGGTGCTTTGCCGACGAGAGGCCGACCAGCATCCTCGGGGATAGGGATCAGTTCGGTCATCTCGGGTACCTCGCTCATCGAACTCGAACATACAAGCCGCACGGGTGGCGCCCACCCGCCCGGTCCGATCATGAAGCCCCCCCGCCCCGGTCCGATCATGAAGCCCCCCCGCCCCGGTCCGATCATGAAACACAGCCTCGAAGAAATCCGGAGAGCCGGGCGGGAAGCCGCCTCCTGACCCTCCCTTCTGGACCCCGGACCCAAAGTGTCGCAGAGGCAGCGTAGGGTCTTGCTTATGGGGCTTCCGGGCGACATCCGTTCTTCACGCGCGCGCCGGCACCGGCCGAGCGACGTTCCCGTGACCCTGGTCGACGACACCGCCGGCTTGAGCCGGATGGCGACGGCCGTGGACAAGGCCACCAACCTGGCGGTCGACACCGAGACCCTGATGATCCCCGAGGGGATCGGGCCGATGCGGGTGCTGTCGTGCGCGGTGCGCGTTCCGTCGGGCGACGAGGAAGCGTTCGTGGTCGATGCCCGCGACCTGGACCCGGCGCGACTCGCGCCGGTGCTCTCCGGGATGACCGCCGACGCCTGGAACGCGGACTTCGATGCCCGGGTGACGGACTCGGCCATCTTCGAGCCGGCGGAGCGGGACGGCCATGGCGTGGCGCCGCTGCGTTGGTGGGACGGCCAGCTGGCCGATGCCGTGCTGCACCAGGGCATGAGCGGCTTCACGTGGTATCACGGCCTCGCATGGGCGACCAAGCGGTATCTCGGCCTGACCGCTTCTGGGAAAGGTACCGTCCAGCTCTCCTACAACCTGACCGACGACCTGAACCCCGACCAGGTCGCCTACGCCGCCGCTGACGCGGTCGAAACGCTGTGGGTGTGCGACGAGCTGCGCGACGAGCTCCACCGGGCCGACCTGACCACGGTCGCCGAGCTGGAGATGGCCGCTCGCCCCTTTCTCGACGCCATGGAACGCCACGGCCTGCCCTTCGACTGGCTGGGTTGGCAGAAACACCTCGCCCAGCTCGAGCTGTCACGGACCGAGACCCTCGATCTGCTCGCTCGGCTGACCGGCGGTGGCCAGGGTTCCTTGTTCTCTGCCACCATCGAACCCTCGTGGAATCCGGGCTCTGAGGCTCAGGTGAAAGGCATCCTGAATCGATTCGAGCCCGAACGGGTCCGCCGATGGACCGCCGCCACGACCGGCTCACCGCGTGCGCTCGCCGTCACGGACTCGGTGCGCCATGACAGTCTTATCGAGATCGGTGGGGACATCGCCCAGACCGTGCTCGAGTACCGGGATCAGACCAAGGTGTTGAGCACCTACGGGGAAGGTCTCCGCGACCATGTCGATGCCGACGGTCGGATGCACCCCCAATACCTCCAGGTGGTGGGGACGAATACGGGCCGGCTGGCCAGCCGCCGGCCCAACGCTCAGAACTTCACTCCGCGCATGAAGCCCTACTTCCGACCCCACGAACCCCGACGGGTGTTCGTGTACGCCGACCTCAGCCAGGCGGAGCTGCGGGTCCTGGCCCAGATCACCGGCGATGATGCCATGCGCGCTGCATTCGTGGCCGGCGAGGACATCCATGTGGCGACCGCCGCCCGCATGTTCGGCGAAAACATGACCGAGCTGCGCACCACCGATCCCGAGCGGTATGGCGTCCTGCGGGCCAAGGCCAAACGGATCAACTTCGGGATCGTCTACGGCCAGCGGGCCCGGGCCCTCGGCCGCTCCCTGACCCTCAGCGGGGTGGAGACCGATTCGACCGAGGCACAAGGCCTGCTCGATGCCTACCTGGCCGCCTATCCCGGTGTCGCCGCATGGCTCACCACCCGTGACGACACCATCGCAGCGCTGCGCGCCTGTCCTGGCGACATCGACTGGGTGGCCACCATGCGGATTCGTTCCCGGTTCCCGGAGATCGCGTCGATCCGCAGCGAGTTTCGCGCCACCCGGAACCGATGGCCCGAAGCGGACGAGATCGTGGAGCTGCTCGCCGGACATGATCGGTCCGACGCCGACACCCCGCTGTTGGACCTGGTGACCGAGGTGCTGGCGTATCAGGAGGCGGTGGTGCTCGATCCCGACGGGACCCCGTTCACGTTCTGCTCGTTCACGCCGCTCGGGCGACGCCAGCAGTTCAACATGCGGACCGACCGGGTTCTCGCGGCCGCGGCGCTGACCGTGTGTCGGTCATCGGACGCGGCTCTGGTCCAGGCGAGGTCGACCGTCGAGAACCGGGCGCGGGTCGGGCTCAGCCGGCAGGGCCGCAGCCTCCCCGCTGATGCGTTGAAGAAGATTCTCGAGGACCGTCGCCTCAGATTCGATCTCCTGGACGAGGTGGCGAAGAGCGCCGACCTGTCAACCCAGCACCGCCTGCTCGACGAGGCGTTCCGCGACCAGCTCGGCTCCTGGTCCAACGCCTATCGCAACGCCCCCATCCAGGGGGCGGTGGCCGACATCATGCTGGTGGCCTACGCCGAGCTGGCCGAGGTCCTCGCCCGGTTCCCCGACGCCGTGCCGGTCCAGACGGTGCACGATTCGGTCGCCGTCGAATGTCGGGAGGAGGACTCGGTGGACATCGCCCGCCAGGTCAAAGACGTGCTTGAACGGGCGATGACCACCGCGTGTCCGAACATCCCCGCGATAGCCGACGCCGACGTCCGCACCTCCCTGTCCGACTCCGACGTGACCGTGCATATCTGACACCAAGTGTCAGCCCAACAACGCGACCGGTAGATCCACTGAACGAACCGACCATGCATATCTGACACCAAGTGTCAGCCCAACAACGCGACCGGTAGATCCACTGAACGAACCGACCATGCATATCTGACACCAAGTGTCAGCCCAACAACGCGTCAGCCCAACAACGCGACCGGTAGATCCACCACGAACCGACCAGGCATATCTGACACGAAGTGTCAGCCCAACAACGCGTCAGCCCAACAACGTGACCGGTAGATCCACCACGAACCGACCATGCATATCTGACACTGAAGTGTCAGCTCGTAACGTGACCGGCGAGGAACTCGGCGATGCGGGCGATGGCCTGATCAGCCTCGGGCACAAAGCCGGCGGAGCCGTGCCAGACGTGCACCATCTCGGGCCAGACCTCAAGGGTGGTATCCACCCCGGCGGCCTCTGCCTTGGCCGCAAATCTGGTCGAGTCGTCGAGCAAGGTCTCGTGGTCCCCGACCTGCAACAGGAGCGGGGGCAGGCCGCTCAGCTCTCCGAGCAGGGGAGACACGAGCGGGTGACGCGGGTCGGCGCCGCCGAGGAAGGTCTCGGCCATCTTTTGTATACCGGCGGGGTTGATGAGCGGATCGACGTCGGCTCGGGTCGCCATGCTCTCCCCGCCGAGCTCCATGTCGACCCATGCGGAGATCCCCACGGCGCTGGAGGGTTGGTCGACCCCTTGTTCTTTCAAGGCGAGGAGGGTGGCCATGACGAGCCCGCCACCGGCGGAGTCGCCGGCGATGGCCAGTTTCGCCGGGGGGAATCCCTGGTCGAGCAACCACCGATAGGCCGCGACCGAATCCTCCACGGGGGCGGTGGCCGGGTGTTCAGGGGCCAACCGATAGTCGAGCGCGAGGACCCGACCACCGGTGGCGGAGGCCAGATGGCCGATCAGGTTCCGGTGCGAGTCGATCGAACCGGCCACATACCCGCCTCCGTGCAGGTACAGCACGGCGCGGTCATCGGCGCCCCCTTCGGGGTCGACCCATTCGGCGCGGACCCCGCCCGCTTCCACCGGCGTACCGTGGACGCCGGCCGGAAACTGACCCCCTGTTTTGTCGAGCATCGAACGCATCTGCTCGACCGACAGGTCCCCGATCGCTGGGCCTTTCGCTATGAGCGAAAGGAACTTCTCCATCTGCGGACTGGCCAACGGACTCCCCCATCTGTGACGACGGTATATCTGTGACAATGGTGCAACGGTGCGCAGCGTAGTGAACCCGACGACGAGCGCGCCCGTGCTAGGAGTCTGCTGATCAACACATGCCGGCGCCTCGCCGCCCATTGATCAGCAGACTCCTAGAGGTACACCCCGATCGACGGTTCGGACTCGGGATCGGCCGGGGCCTGCACCCCGACGATCTCGAGCGGCACGACGGCGGTCGCCTTGCCGCCATCGACGATGATCTCGATACGGTGTGTCCCCGCGGCCGCCACCGGTACCTGGAGCCCGAAATTCGCGGCGACGACGCTCGGCTCGGTCACGTTCACCGTGCTGGTCGGGTCCTCACCCTCGGGAGTGATCGGCACCCGCTTCCCGTCGGGGCCGAGCACCCGTACCATCATCTGATGGTTGCCCAGTTCCCCATCGACGAACTCGATGAGCGCTCCGACCGCCACCGGACCCACCATGCCCGGCACTCGGGCCGGCATCAGACGCACGCCGATACCCACCGCGTTCAAGATGCCATCTGCACCGGTGACGGCCTGGGCGAGAAACGCATTTACTTCCATGGAGATGATGATACGACGCGTCATCATGAGCCGATGACCGTCCAACACACTCCCTGCGCCCATCCGCCCCCGGCTGCTCCTTCGCCCCGCCCACGCCTGAGCGGGGAACCCCTATGCCTGACCGGGGAACCCTCATGAGTCCAGAGCGAGGCCGCGGAGCCGACCGCGAGCCAGGCCGCGACAGGCCCGCCGATGAACGGGTCGTGGAGGTTGGCTCGGCGCGCCTCGCGGTGCGGATCCTGGCCGGCGACAAGACCCGTGAACCCTTCGTGGTGCTGCACGGCGGAGTGGATGCCATCACCACCCTCCGGCATTTCCCCCACCAGCTCGCGACCCTCACCGGCCGCACGGTGATCGCCTATGACCGCTCCGGTCATGGACGGTCGAGTCCGGTCACCGATCCTCGGCCCGACGACCATCGCCAGCTCGAGGCCGACGGTGTGGCGCTCCTGCTCGACCAGCTGGCCATCGACCGGGCGGTGCTGGTCGGTCACAGCGACGGCCGGACGCCACAAGCACCGAGTCTCCGGGGTCCTGGCCCTCACCCCACAGGTGGTCAACAACCCGACCGTCGATTCGGGGATCGCCCGGGTGGTCGCCACCTACCCGACGAGCGGGCTCCGCGCCGCGCTACACCGTCATCATGGGGACGCGGTGGACCAGGTGTTCGGCGGTTGGGCCGACGTGTGGCAGCGGGACGTGTTCACCGCGGCCAGCGTCGAGGATGACCTGGCGGCCATCGATTGTGCGATATCGGTCGTGAGTGGCCACGAGGACCCCTATGGATGGCGGGACAACGCGATGCTGCTGGCCGCCACCGTGACCGCACCGTTCACCCTTCGGGCGCTCAGCGGCGTCGGCCACACCCCTCACCTGGAGGCATCGGCCGTATCGGCCGGCGCGGCGGCCGAGCTCATCGCCGATCGGCCCCCCACCGACAGCGCCTGAGAGGCCGGAGCGGATAGTGGGCCAGAGTGACCCGGCCAAGCACAGGATCGTTCCTATCCGCGCCCTCCCTGAGCGCCGGATCGGGAGCCGACCGCTCCGACGTGCGCCCGGATCGGGTCAGAGGAATACTGGGCAACGTCTCACGAGCGTTGGGGCCAACCAAATCCGGAGGAACTGATGACAGCCGACACCGACCTGGCAGGCTCCTATGACGTGGTGGTCGTAGGAGCGGGCAACGCCGCGATGTGCGCGGCCATGGCCGCCCGGGAACACGGGGTGTCGGTCGCGGTCCTCGAGCGGGCGGCCGAAAACGAGCGGGGTGGGAACTCGGCGTTCACCGCCGGCGCCATGCGGGTGGTCTACGACGGCGCGGACGACATCGTCGCCCTGTGCCCCGACCTGACCGACGAGCAGCTCGAGACGACCGATTTCGGTACCTACACCGAAGAACAGTTCTTCGATGATATGGGCCGCATCACCGAATACCGAACCGACCCCGACATGGCCGAAATGCTCATCAAACGCAGCCGCGGCACCCTGCGCTGGATGAAGGAAAAAGGGGTGCGTTTCATGCCGATCTACGGGCGTCAGGCCTTCAAGGTCGACGGCCGATTCACTTTTTGGGGTGGCTTGACCGTAGAGGCCTGGGGTGGAGGAGAAGGCCTCGTCGAGTCCCTGTTCAACATCGTCGAACGCGAGGGCGTCGACGTCCTCTACCGGACACGGGCCACCGGTCTGATCGCCGACGACGACGGTATCCACGGGGTGGTCGTCAAGCGCGAAGGCAAGACCCAGCGGATCGGCGCGAAGGCCGTGGTGCTGGCGGCGGGTGGCTTCCAGGCCAACACCGAGATGCGCACCCGGTATCTCGGCCCCAACTGGGACCTCGCCAAGGTGAGAGGCACCCGATTCAACACCGGTGACGGCATCAAGATGGCCCTCGATGCCGGGGCCATGCCCTACGGCAACTGGTCGGGTTCCCACGCGGTGGGCTGGGACCGCAACGCCCCCGAGTTCGGCGACCTCGCGGTCGGCGACGGATTCCAAAAGCACAGTTATCCGTTCTCCATCATGGTGAACCAGGACGGCAAACGCTTCCTCGACGAGGGCTACGACTTCCGGAACTACACCTACGCCCGATACGGCCGGGAGATCCTCGCCCAGCCGGGCCAGACCGCCTGGCAGATCTTCGACCGCCAGACCGTGCACCTCCTGCGCGACGAGTACAAGATCCGCCAGGTCACCAAAGCCGAATCCGACACGCTGGAAGGTCTCGTCGACAAGATGGAAGGCGTTGAGAGGGCCGGGTTCCTCCAAACCGTCGAAGAGTGGAACGCCGCGGTCGACACCAGCGTGCCCTTCAACCCCAACGTCAAGGACGGTCGGCGCAGCACCGGCCTCACCATCGACAAGACCAACTGGGCCAACACGCTGACCGAACCGCCGTTCCAGGCCTACGCCGTAACCTGCGGGATCACCTTCACGTTCGGTGGCCTGAAGGTGGACACTCAGGCTCGGGTCATCGACACCGAGGGCGAAGCGATCCCGGGTCTCCACGCCGCGGGGGAACTGGTCGGCGGGCTGTTCTATTTCAACTATCCGGGGGGTACCGGGCTCACCGCAGGGTCCGTGTTTGGCCGCGCCGCCGGCGAGACGGCCGGAAGCTACGCCTCCGGGAGGTAGCTTTCGATCATGATCAAGAAGGCGCTCGTGTGTGGAGCCGGCGGATTCATAGGCGGTCATCTGGCCCGCCGACTCAAGGCACAGGGTTACTGGGTCCGTGGGGTCGACATCACCCCCCACGAATTCAGCGATCTGGCCCTCGATGACTTCGCCCTGGCCGATTTGCGCGATCCCGGTGCGTGTCAGCGCGCGGTGACCGTCGACGGCGGTTTCGACGAGGTGTACCAGTTGGCCGCGGACATGGGCGGTATGGGGTTCATCCACTCGGCGGTGTGCGAGATCATGCGCAACAACGTGCTGATCAACGTGAACATGGTCGACGCCGCGGCCAACGCCGACGTGCCGCGCTATTTCTACTCGTCGTCGGTGTGCATCTATCGCGACATGGTCCCCGGCGAACCCGCGTTGTTCGAGGATGACGCCTACCCCGCGCTTCCCGACAACGACTACGGCTGGGAGAAGCTGTACTCCGAGCGCATCGTGACCGCCTACGGGGAACGGACCGGAATGGCCACTCGCATCGCCCGCTTCCAGAACACCTACGGACCCGAGGGCACATGGACCGGCGGCCGGGAAAAGGCCCCCGCCGCGATCTGTCGCAAGGTCGCCGAGGCCCGCGACGGTGACAGCATCGAGATCTGGGGTGACGGGAGCGCCGTGCGTTCGTACACCTATGTCGATGACCTCGTCGACGGCATCCTTCTGCTCACCCGGTCCGACGATCCGCGGCCCACCAACATCGGTAACCCTGAGTACCACTCGGTGCTGGACCTGGTCGATGTCGTCGCCCGGGCCGCGGGCAAGACCATCTCGACCCGTTCGATCGACGGACCGGTCGGGGTGCAATCAAGAAATTTCGCGAACGACAGGATCGAGGCGCTCGGCTGGGCTTCGACATGGCCTCTGACCAGGGGAATCGCCCTGACCTATCCATGGGTAGCCGAACAGGTCGAACAGGCGTCGAGGACCACGACCTGACAAACCGTTGCGGATAGACCGTTCGGATGCTGCACACTGGTAGGAGAAACCGACGCAAGGAGCCATAGCCGTGGACGGACGTAGGGCCAGGGTCACCCCCTCATCGACCATTTCCATCCCCGCCGCACCGACACGGCGCGTCACGTCGCCCGTGACCGCTCCCGTGCGCTGGGCGCTCGCCCGTCCCTCCTGGGAGTAATCACTGCTGCTCGGTCTGGGTTGGCTGGCCGCTTTCGCCGCCATCGTGGCTCTCCAACCGGCTGAGGTGATCTCGACCAACCCGGCCGGCCTGGATGCCGTCGCGATGACGATAGAGACCCCGCCGATGCTGCTGGCCGCGCTCGGCCAGGTCATGGTCCTCGCCATGCTCGCCACCTGGGCCGGATCGCTGATGCGCTCCCGGCTCGCCCCGATCTCGGCCGTTCTGGCCGGCGCCAGCGCCTTGGGCCTCCACCTCTACTGTGGTCTCGGTGGCCATGTCTCGATGACCGCCGGCTTCTGGCTCGGCCAACTCGCCGTCATCGGCGCGATCAGTATCGCCAGCACCACCGTCCTCGCCAAAGGCCTGAACCGGTCCTGATCGTCATCATCTGATCGCTGGGGCCGCCCTCGATCGGTTGGCTGGTCGCCCGGTCGCCCGGGCGGCAAATCTGTCGGCTGGCCGGTCGGGCCAATCAGTCGATATCTCAGCCGAACGCGGTGGCCAACCGATCGGCCGCGGCGTCGAGGGTATCGAGCCGCTTGCAGAACGCCCAGCGGATCATGTCCGCGCCATAGCCCGCGACGTTGTAGCAGGCATCGCCGGGCACGACGGCCACCCCCACCTCAGTCGTCATCCAATGGGCGAACGCGGTCGCATCCAAGGCGGCCTGGGGCACCGGTAGGTCCCCGTAGCGGGACAGCACGTAGTACGCAGCGTCAGGGCGGTTGGACTCGAACCCGATCCCATCGAGGATCTCCATCATCCGCGCCCGGCGCTGGCCATAGGCCACCATCATCGACTCGAAGTACGACTCGGGTAACTCCAGGGCCACCTCGGCCGCCGCCTGCAACGGTGTCGGCGCGCAGATCGTCAAGAAGTCGTGCACGGTGTGGAGACCCGGAGCGAACATCGGCGGCGCGACCACCCAGCCAAGCCGCCAGCCGGTCACCGCGAACGTCTTGCCGAAACCGGACAGGGTGATAGTGCGGTCGGCCAGCTCCGGGATCGAGCCCGGACTCACATGGGTGTGGCCGGGGTACACGATCCGGTCATAGATCTCATCGGTGATCAGGACCAGATCGTTGTCGACCACGATCCGGGTCACCGCGGCGAGCTCCTCAGCGTCAAAGACCCGCCCCGTCGGATTGTGCGGGGTGTTGAGCAACAGAGCCTTCGTACGGGGAGTGACCGCGGCCGCCAGGCGATCGCCATCGAGGCGATACTCGGGCGGTTCGAGCGGCACCGATACCGGCGTGGCGCTGGCGATGAACGCCGAGGGCCGGAAGTTGTCATGGGCGGGGTCGAGCATGAGGATCTCGTCGCCCGGGTCCAGCACCGCGAGCATCGACGCCACGATCCCCTCGGTCACGCCGCACACGACCGTCACATGCTCCAGCGGGTCGACATCCCAGCCGAGTAGGCCCCGGTACCGTTCGGCCAAGGCCTCGCGCAGCCCCGGTCTCCCCCAGGTCATGCCGTACTGGTTGTCGCCGTCGGCGATCGCCCGTCGGGCCGCCTCGGTCACCGGCTCAGGCGCGTCGAAATCGGGGAAACCTTGGCTGAGGTTGATGGCCCCGTGCTCGATGGCCAGCCGGCTCATGTCCCGGATCACCGACTCCCGGAACTGGCCCACCCGCATCGCTGGTCGCATCGGCCGAGCCTATTCGCCCTTGTGAGCCCGATAGTTCTCCAGGGCCACACCGACCATGGGACGGCGCTTGTCGCGCACCGCCGGTACATCGGCATCGGGATCCTTCTCGCCGAGCCGCCCGAGCACATACATGGCATGCGCCGCGGTCAGATGGGTCGAAAACCCCTGAGTCTCCTCGGCGTGGTTGACCGCCAGCTTGGTCATCCTCAGCTGAAACGGGTCATTGTCTGCCACTCTGGTCGCCCACTCAGAGGTGCGGTCCATCAGCTCGGCCTGGGGATAGATCCGGTTCACGAACCCCAGATCCATGGCCTCCTGCGCGTCGATGAAGCGGCTCTCGTACAACAGCTCCTTCACCTTGCGGGGCGGGATGTCCCACGGCATCGAGAAATACTGGAAGTGGCTGCCAAGGAACATGGCATCGTCGGCGGCGAAGATCACGTCCATCGACGCCGCGATCATCCAACCCCCAAAAATGCAGAAGCCGTCGACCGCAGCCACGGTCGGTTTGGGAACGTCGCGCCACCGCTTGGTGTTGGCCAGGAACTGCTCGTGGGTCCGTTCGTACCAACCCCGGATCCCCCCTCGCCACGGCCGCTCTTCCTGGTCGGCCAGCTCCTCGGCGGTCCCCAGATCATGGCCGGCCGAGAAGTTCCCACCTGCGCCGCGCAACACGATGACCCGCACGTCGTCATCGGTGCCCGCGGTCATCATGGCCTCGTCCAGCTCCTCGAGCAGGACCCGACTCTGGGCGTTGCGATACTCGGGCCGGTTCAGCGTGATCGTGGCCACCCGGTCGGCGAGCTCCCAGGTCACCGCCGTCCCCGCGCTCACGAGGAGCTCTCCGCCGTCTCCTTCACTGCCGCCAACGTCGCACCCAACATGGTGCGGGTCAGATCCACTCGCGCCTGGAACTGTTCCGGGGTCGCCTCCTGCATCGCCGGGGACTTGTTGACAATCCACCAGCGCTCGGTCAGCTTGGTCCCACTACCGGCCGGGGCCAGCTCATAGCTCCACCAGGTCCGATTGTGCTCCACCCCGCCCACCACGAAGGTAAAGTCCTTGCCGGGGTCGGCCGCGACGATCTCACAATCCCTGGTCCACTCGCGTTCCCCACTCTTGTTGTTGCCGGCGAACCAGTCGCCCACCTGGCCCGACCCCCCATCGCTCCACGTCCCACCGGTGGCCTCAGGGCTCCACTCCCCCATCCGGGTCAGATCCGAGATCAGCCCGTACACCACATCGGGCGAGGCCGAAATCTCGATGGAAGCATCTTGATACGCCAGTACTTCTTCGGGAGGATTCATGCGCCGGACGGTACCAGGGGTCGATACCCGAGGAGAGAAGCCATGAGGATCGACAACGGTGAACACACCCGGCACCCGTGGCGGATCGACGAGATCGCCCCGGACTTCACGCTCGTCGACGCCTGGGCCATCCCCGCATCGGGGACCGCAGCCGAGTTCATCCACCTCCACCGGTTGTGGTGGGCCGAGGCTCCGACCACGAATGACACCGGCTTGTCCGGAGGGCTGTTCAAGATTCGCGACTATCTGGGTCGGCGGCTGGGTTGGGACGACAAGATCAACACGCTTCCCATCCCAGGCAGCACCAAGACATCGCTCAGGGATCGGCTCCCCGCCGATCTCTCGACCGAGACCGCTGATCGGTACGAGCGGGCACCGTTCCGACCGATCTACCTCACCGGCAACGAATCAGCGGCAGAGCTGTCCAACTCGATACTCCACGCCGTACTCCACCTCGGCTGGGCCCCTCAGCCCGACGGCACCTACCGGGGCCAACTCGGCGTCTATGTCAAGCACCGAGGCCGTCTCGGTCGGCCCTATCTCATGTTCATAGCCCCGTTCCGCCATCGCATCGTCTACCCGGCGCTCATGCGCCGGGTGGACACGGCA
>Ga0316190_10002562_pt1 | contig 13196 bp, 11 predicted proteins | sample Eddworburrow2_MG_FD_204929 | JGI IMG/M metagenome (GOLD analysis project Ga0316190, IMG submission 204929) | Coastal sediment microbial communities from Maine, United States - Eddy worm burrow 2 | ecosystem: Environmental > Aquatic > Marine > Coastal > Sediment | place: USA: Maine | collected... | reverse complement strand
TTGCCAGAGTGAGATATTATAAACCGGCGATACCGCGAAAATCTCAACCGCGGGTATGCAAGAAACCCATTAATAAGTGGGCCGTTAAAAAAATCGGCAGAATAGCAATGGCTTAAGTCAACAACATTGGAAGTCCCACTCCACCACAATGCTGCTACGGATTTCAACCATTTTTTATTGCAGGATTGGCTCTGGTCAAGTTTTCATCGCTATTTGAAGCTTGGTATTATGAGAATGAGTGGGGAATAGCCGAAAGCACAATTGACACAGAACATAATTTTGGTGAATAGAAAATAGTGGCGTGGGACTCCACCTTTTACTGAGATAGATTTTCACCTTCCCGAACGCTTATTCAACCAAACGCCCAAAAGCCAACCACGGCCAATTCGCAAATAACACAGGCGGCGCCAACCACATCGCCGGTGACGCCTTCAATTTTTTTCTTCGAAAGATAACGAATGGCGGACGCGACAGCCACAGCGATTAGAATGACCGGAATGGCAGTCGCGCCAATGAATAGAGCAACCCATACGAATGTAATTACGCTTGATACGAAGACGTGCTTGAAAGAAAGGGAGTCGAGAAAGGCGGCGACCAGACCGCTGCTTTGCCGCGTATCCCGGTTTCGGAAGCACAAGAGAACCATGCACCACCGCGATAAGACCGGATAGAGAAGCAAGATCGTTTGCTTACCGTTGGCTAAAATTTCCGACAAAAACAACCAGTTCCCCAAAAGAGCAAAAATCAGTCCGATGACGGCGAAAACACCGGCGCGGCTATCTTTCATAATCGCCAGCGTCGCTGTTTTGTCGTTGCCGCCCAGAAAGCCGTCAAGGAAATCGGCGAACCCTTCGAGATGCAAAGCGCGCGTCAAAACCGCCGATGCGAACATTAAAATAAACGCCTGAATCGACGGCGGCGGGTTCAGAAAATTGATTGCCCAATGGCAGCCATAGAGAAATGCGCCCAAAAAGAGACCGACCACCGGAAAATACATCATCGCCTGACCAAAGCGCCCGGGCTCGGTTTTGCTATGCGGCAGCGGCAGAATCGTCAGAAACTGGAAGGCGAGAATGAGCGGTTTCATGCGTCGCGTTTCCCGGAGACTTGCGCTTCCTCGAAAGTGGCCATTTCCGAGTAAAGTTTGACCGCCGCGGCAACAATGCTCATGGCCAGCGCCGCTCCGCTGCCTTCGCCAAGTCTCATTTCCAAATCGAGAATTGGCTTAGCGCCAATGTGTTGCAGCAGCAGCCGATGTCCCGGCTCCTTGGATTGATGGGCAAAAATCAGAAAATCCTGAATCGCCGGATTGAGCTTGATCGCAACCAACGCCGCCGCCGATGCGATGAAGCCGTCGATCATCATCGGTATACGATGCAGCGCGCCGCCGATGATCAGTCCGCACAAACCGGCGATTTCCAGACCGCCAAGCGCAGCCAGTATATTGAAGGGGTCGGTCAGGCGCTCTCGATTTACTGCAAGAGCCTGCTTGATAATGTCGATTTTATGTTTTTTTGCAGTATCCGTCAGCCCCGCGCCAAGGCCGGTGACCGCTTCAACATCGCATTTCATAAGCGCGGCGGCAATGGCGCTGCTGGCTGTTGTATTGCCGACGCCCATCTCGCCGGTCGCAATTAAATCGACGCCTTCCGCGCTGGCATATTGCGCCAGTTCAAGCCCAACGCCAATTGCCGCAGAGGCTTCCGCTTCTGTCATGGCCGAACCTGCGATAAAGTTACGGGTTCCGGGTCGCACTTTTTTATGGATAAGCCCCGCCAAACCGTTGAAGTTGTGTTTCACGCCGACGTCGATCACTTTTACTTCCGCGCCAACCTGATTTGAAAGCGCATTTATCGCGGCGCCGCCTTGCAGAAAATTCAAGACCATTTGCGGCGTCACCTCTTGTGGGTAGGCGCTCACACCCTCTGCGGCGACGCCATGGTCGCCGGCAAAAATATAGACTTGCTTCTTTGCAACGTTTACGGAAACATTTTCTCTAATCGCGGCGATTTGACAAACAATGTCTTCCAGGCGCCCGAGACTTCCCCGGGGTTTCGTTAGCCGATCCCATCTGTGTTTGGCCAGATCGGCATATTTTTGGTTCAAGCTGGAAATAGCGCCAGCCGTGTTAAGAATTGTCGTTTTCATCATTTCCCTTTGTAGAATTTAGTTGTTTTTAATCGTTCGTCAATAGTTGGGCGCTCAGAACGCCGCAGAGCAAATATAGTCCAAAGGCGGCGACGATTGGGCTGGCGTTAGAAAATAAAATCATAGATTTGAGCCATATTGAGATGCGCGCGCAACAAGCTGGCCAGCTTATCGAATTGCTCTTGTCTGAAACGTGCGAAATGCAAATTGTTTTCGGACGCGCCGCCGCCCTTTGGGGCCAGTAGAAAATTAAGAAACTGCCTCCGAAAAGCGTCATTGTCAAAAATTCCGTGCAGATAGGTTCCCCAAACACGTCCGTTTTGCGTGACTAATCCGGCCTGAGCTGATTCCTCAAGTAGTGCCTGATGTTCTTTTTGCAATGTAGTTTTTCCCATGTGAATTTCATATCCGTCAACGTGACAGCGAGTCTGAATCAAAGCGTTTTTGCGCGTTTGCAAACGTCGCCTGACAGTGGTTTTATCCATTAAAAGCTCTGTCTCCATCTTAAAAAAACCGAGACCTGCAATTTCTTTCAGGCTCGATTCAATGTGCAATGGATCGCGTATGATGGAGCCTAGTATCTGAAATCCGGCGCATATTCCTATCAACATTTTGCCCTGCGCAACATGCGATTTCAAGGTGTCCGGCCAATTCTGGCGACGCAAAAAGAGCCAGTCGGCAATCGTGCTTTTGCTGCCCGGCAGAATAACCGCGTCGGCATTCTGAATCTCCTCTGGTTTGGCGACGTATTGCAAATGGACATCGGTTTCATGCTGCAACGGCGTAAAATCGGTGAAGTTGGAGAGTCGCGGCGTTTTTACAACGGCAATGTGAATTTTCTTTTCAGCGTTTTGTGTTGCAAACGAAACCGGATCGAGCGGCAAGGCGTCTTCTTCGTCAACAGTGATGTCGTGATAAAAGGGCAACGTGCCGATGACCGGGCGTTGAACCATTTTTTCGAACATTTTGACGCCTGGTTCAAGCAGTTTGATATCTCCCCTGAACTTGTTGATGATAAAGCCCTTGACCCGTTCCTTTTCATCCTTTCGCAACAGATCAAAGGTGCCCTTCATCCAGGCAAAAACACCGCCTTTATCAATGTCGCCTGCGATGAGAACGGGCGCTTCCGCCTGTCGCGCCATCCACATATTGACGATATCGTTGTCGCGCAGATTGATTTCAGCGGGGCTTCCGGCGCCCTCCAACAGGATGACGTCAAACATTTTTTGCATTTTGGCAAAAGCCTCCAGCACGCATGGCTTGAGATTTTCCTTGTAATAGGCTTGCGCGTCGCGGTTGCCAATGGGTTTTCCCATGACGATGACTTGCGAGCAGTTGTCGGCGCCGGGTTTGAGCAGAACGGGATTCATCTCGATCATCGGCTCCAGTCCGGCCGCTTCAGCCTGGAATGCCTGCGCGCGTCCGATTTCCAAACCGTCCGGGGTCACAAAGGAATTTAGAGCCATGTTTTGCGATTTGAACGGCGCGACACGATAGCCGTCTTGTTTCAAAATTCGGCAAAGGCCTGCAACTATCACACTTTTGCCAACCCCGGAACCTGTTCCCTGAATCATCAATGTTTTTGCAGCCATGTTTTAATCTCCAGAAAAATATTGTTCAACGCCGCCAGGAGCGTTTCGTTTTTTCGACGGGTTTGCACGGCAATGCGAAAAAAACGATTTGTCAAGCCGATGAAGTTTGAACAATCACGAATCAAAATATTTTTTCAGCAATTCCGTTTTAAGCCTTGCAGCGGTCATTTTCGGGCGCAGAATTTCAATCAGGCCGAAGTTGGTTTGCGAGTCAAACAGGTTCAGGTGTTCAAAAGGTTTGGGCGCCGCCTTGTTCTTTTTTCGCAAACCAAATGACGCGCCAACTGCATCGCCGGGTTGCAGTTTAGTTAAAATTCAACGCCGCGTTGCGCCGGAATTCCTTTTTCGTAAGGATGCTTTATCGGCTTCATTTCAGTGACCAGGTCGGCGGCTTCGATGATTTTTGGGTGCGCATTTCGTCCGGTGAGAATAACGTGAACGTGCGGCGGTTTTTTTGCCAGAATATCCAGGACTTCTTCCACAGCGAGGAATTCATAGTCGATGATATAGTTGATTTCATCCATGATGACAAGGTCGCACCGGCCGGAAGAAATGGCGGCAATGCATTCGTCCCAGGCGTCATGAATCATTTTTATGTCTTCATCCATATTTTTTGAATTCCAGGTAAAGCCTTTGCCCATGTTGCTCAATTCAAAATTTGGAAAAGTTTCGGCGGCTTTGAGTTCACCGGTTTCCATTTTCCTTTGATGAATTGTATCATGCGCACCCGCATGGAGCTGCCTAACGCGCGTAAAGCGAGTCCCAACGCAGCGGTGGTTTTGCCTTTTCCGTCGCCGGTATGAACGATGATCAGGCCGATTCTTTTTTCTTCTGTTTTCACGCGTGAATTTTTCCTTTCTCTCTGAGCAATAACCAGATAAAAAACGGGCTGCCGATTATGGCCGTAATGACGCCGGCGGGGATCTCCAATGGACTCATTATGGTTCGCGCCAGGGTGTCGCAAATAATCAAAAAACTCGCGCCAAACAAGATGGAAGCGGGCATTAACACCCGATTGTCAGACCCGACCAGCAGGCGTAGAAGATGCGGGATGACCAGCCCGACAAAACCAATAGGCCCGCTGACGCTAACCACGGCGGCTGTCATGAACGACGCGCCGAAGTAGGCGATTTTTTTGGTGCGCGCTACGTTAACGCCGCGTACAAACGCGAGCTCTTCTCCGGCGCTGATTAGGTTCAGATCGCGCGCTATGGTTAGCATGAGCGCCAGCATAAGCGCCACCATAACACCAGCGCTCGCGATTAAATTATAATCGGTCACATCGAGTCCGCCCATCAGCCAGCGCAGCATTTGATACGACTCGGTGAAGTCGGCCAGGAAGTGGATAAACAGCATGAGCGCGGTAGCCAGAAAGTTTAAAGCGACTCCGGCTAACAGCAAGGTGGCTGGCGCGAGGCCGCCGGTTCCGCGCGTCAGCAGATAGATGAAAAACATGACCAGTAAAGCGCCGACAAATGCCGAGAGTACAAGGGAGGAAACGCCAAAGACCACAATAACCAGTCCGGTGCGAATGGAAATTACTGCGCCGAGTGAAGCGCCGCTGGCAATGCCCAGCGTGTAGGGAGTCGCCAGCGGATTACCCAGAATAGCCTGAAAAACCAGACCCGCAACCGCCAATGCCGCGCCGGTAATCGCAGCGAGAAAAACGCGCGGCAAGCGTGTGATGAGCAATATCTGGGCGTCAACATTGTCGGCAAACGGCAGGTGCGAATCGAACACTTTACTAAAATCGATGTGAGTCGGGCCAATCGCTGGCGCCGCCAGTAAAACCAGCGCAAAGAGCGTCGCAAACATCGCCAATGTAAAAACGCGGCGTTTCTCAGGCGCGGCAAAAGGCGGGGTCGAAAGCACGCGGTCGCTCTCATTCCCGTCGTCTGGCTTGGCCATTTTGGCTTTCCATTTCATTTTATCCATGATTGGGTCTGATTTTCGGCAGCATGTAGAAGCCGCCGTTTTCGGGCGCTTTGATTATTTCGAGTTCCGTTTCATAAATCGGTTCCAGCACGTCGGGTTGCAACACCTGTTCCGGTGTTCCCACAGCGGCGACTTCGCCATTTTTCAGCGCCAAAAGTCGCGTGCAAAATCGAGCCGCAAGGTTCAGGTCGTGTAGCGCTATCACGATGGTATAGTTGCGCTGAACGTTTAGCTTGCGCAGGGTTTCAAAGATTTCAGCCTGGTATTTAACGTCGAGAGAAGAGGTCGGCTCGTCGAGGAACAGCAGTTGCGCCTGTTGCGCCAGGGCGCTGGCGATGATGACCCGCTGACGTTCGCCGCCGCTGAGTGTGTTAAACGAGCGCTCGGCAAAGGGCAGGACGCCGGTAAATTGCATGGCTTCACGCACAATCTCCAAATCACGCTTACTTTCAAAAAGCGCCGCGCCGAGATGGGCATAGCGTCCCATCATGACCATTTGACTGGCTGAAAAAGGGAAGTTTGTTCCGCTTGACTGCGGCGCCAGCGCCATTTCTTTTGCCAACGTTTTCCGACTGTAAGCGCGCAGTGGCAGGCTTTTGAACAGCACACTGCCGCCTGTGGGTTGCAGAATGCCGGTTAACAATTTTATCAGTGTGGTTTTGCCGCTGCCATTCGGGCCGATAATGCCAAGCGTCTCCTGCTTTTTTACCGTCAGGGAGACGTTTTGGAGGGTGAGCGCGCGGTTGATGCAAAAAGAAAGATTTCGCGCTTCAAGAAGATATGGTTCAGATTTATTCATCATTCGTATGCAAAATGGATTTGAGCTTTGTCAGGGTATGAATAAATCTCGGGCCGGGCAGAAGAAGATAGTCTTCATTGAGAAAATAGATGCGTTGATTTTTGACCGCCGGCAGCGCCGAAAGACGCCCCCAGACATTGGTCATTGCATCCTTCTTTTTATCGGTCAATTTGATATTATGCGCTGACTCGACAATGATTTCCGGCGTCCGAGCCAGAATTTCTTCTTTGGAAATTTTTGAATATTGCAGTGTCAGGTCGCCGAAAATATTTTCACCGCCTGCCAGTTGAATCAAGTCATCAAGGAAAACATTGCCGCCCACCACATAAATATCATTTAAAGAACCCGGACTGCGACCGACCACCAGCATCACCCGCTTGCGTTCTTCGGCCTCCGCTTCTGTTTTGACCTGTTCTATTTGCATCGCAAGGTTTTCTACAAGTGCGTTCGCCTCTGTTTTGAGATGCAGCGCTTCTCCCAGCTTTCTAATGTTTTGCAGAATATCGCCTAAGCCGCTCTCATCGACAAACAGGGTCGGGATGGCGGTGGCTCTTAAATTTTCGCGCAGCTTCGTATTCAGGCTGCCCAAAACAACCAGGTCGGCCTTCAGTCCAATGATTGTTTCCAGACTCGGATTGATAATGCCGCCGATTTTTCTGATTTCCTTTGCTTCAGGCGGAAAGACACAGAATTCAGTCACGCCCACAATTCTGTCGCCCGCGCCAATGGCGAAAAGGAGTTCTGTCAACGCAGGCGACGTTGAGATGATGCGTTGTGGCGCCGCAAGCCGCGTCGTCGGGGCATTTTTTTGCGTATCGCCATTAGAGCAACCGACTGAAAAAGACCATGTATAAATGGCGAAAAGAAACAGAATAGCGAGTGAGCGTTTCATTTTACCTCCACAGAAATACCGCTGACCATGAGTAGAACAGTGTCGGCAATCGCCGCGATGCTTTGATTGGCAAAACCAGCCCAATCGCGGAATTGACGAGCAAGCGCATTCTCCGGGACTACGCCGCAACCGACCTCGTTTGTCACAATTATGACTGCGCAGCGCTTGCGCGCCAGGGTTTTGGTTAACTGCTCTACCGCATGCAAAAGCATCGTCTCGTCACCGTGTTTTAATGTCAAATTTGAAATCCAGAATGTCAGACAGTCGATGACGAACAGATCATACTTGTCCGCTTGCTCCTGCACAAGCTCGGCAATTGCAAGCGGTTCCTCAAAAGTCTGCCAGTCGCCCCCACGCTCTTGCCGGTGTTTATTAATTCTTTTCAGCATTTCGTCGTCGGTCGCCACGCCGGTTGCAACAAACGCTTTGTGCGAGTAGGGCGCCGCCATGCGCAAAGCTGTGCGACTTTTGCCGCTGCGCGCTCCGCCGGTGATTAATATCAGTCTTTGTTCTTTATTTTGCATAGTCGCTCCACAACACGCAAGGACTCATCCAGGTCGCGTTTGTTAAAAATTTCCAAAGTCAAAACATTGCGGTAATGTTTTTTTTGCAGAAAATCGAAAATAGCGGCAAGTTTACCGGCGTCGCCCTTTTCCAGGGAAAGATGATCTTTGTCTTCCGCAACACCGTGCAAGTGAATCACCCTGGTTTTATCGAGATAGCGCTTCAGATAACTCATATAATCGCCGCCCTGCAAAAGAAGATGACCCAAGTCCAGAACATAGGAAAAATTGAAGGAGTCGATAATGTCCCGGATAAGTTCGAATGGATAATTAAGATATTCCACCGAGAACAGTTCCGGTTGAGCAAACGCGTTGGCAAGCGTCTCACTGGAGCGCCGCAAATTCTCTTGCCAGCGCGCTATGTCGGTGACTGGAGAATGGTCGGCGTTGCGTTTTTCAAAGTGTGCATTGAATGCGAATGGTTGCAGCGACTCGACGCCCCGGATGACTTTTAATGCCTTTTCAACCGAGTGTTTTCGGCATGTTTCGTCAAAATCGCCCAAAAAAAGATCGAGCGGCAGATGCACCGTATAAGTTAAATCGCTCTCCTCCGCGATTTGCCGGAGTTCCACAAGACCGTTGGCGTCCGGCAAATCGGACTCATCTTCAACCTCAAAAAAGAGCAGCTCAATATCGTCTATGTCGTCTTGCAGCTTGATCACATTGTGTGCAATATTCGCCGGATAAATATAAGAGGTCGTCCCCAGGCGAAACGGAAAGCGCGACCGGTTAAGCGGCGCGGTCAAGGCTGTATCTGCATTTGTCGTCATGCTCGGCGTCCCATTTATGGAATGACAATCGAAAATGGCCCGATTCCGACTTTTACCGAATCAACCAGCGTTTCATTTGCGTCAAAGACAAAAACCGTTCCCGGCGTGGCGGCGTCGCCGAAATTAACCGAATAGATATTGCCGTTGTCATCGAAATCCATACCGGCGGCTCCGTAATTTTTCCCACCTGAAGTTAAGGCTGCCAAGGCATTTCCTGCATTTCTCAGCACGGTGTTTGTTGTGGCGTCAAAAGAATAAAGCCCGGCGGAAAAAGATGCGATATAGGCGACGCCGACGGAATTAATCCCGATTTCTCCAGGGCCGTCGCCAATGGTGAACGGCCCGGCGGTAAGCGTTTCAGAGTCAGGATCAATGACGGAAATACTGCCATTGGCGGCGCCATATTGCCCGGTGTTGACAACGATGAGGTCGCCCTCATTGTCCAGACTGACAAATTGTGAGTTGGTGGCTCCCGTATCAATGGTTTTGGTCACCTTGGAAGCGACGGGGTCAATGACAGAAATTGTTCCGTTGCCAATCGATTGAAATGTAATGAGGTCGATATTGGCGTTCACCACGAAAACTTTGCCGTTGGCAACCGCCACCGCGCCTGGAACCTGCCCCACGTCGATTGTGTCCGTCACCGACATTGATCTCAGGTCAATTCTGACGACGCTGGCCAAGTTCAGATTGCAGACAAAGGCGGTGTTATCATCCAGAAAAGCAGATCCGGTTGCGCCGGAACCGACTGGTAAGTCTATGGTTCCGATAACGGATAAGTTGTCAAGATCAATCAAAAGCGCATTATTTGCTATACCGTTTGGAACCAAAGCCCGGTTGCCGCGCACGGAAAAACCAACCGCGCTTGAATTGGCGCCAAGCTCAATAACGTCATTCTGCACGATCAGGCTATCCAGGTTGATAACCGATATGCTGTTGGAAATTGAATTGAGCACGAATGCTTTTGAACCGTCGTCGCTTACCGTTGCAACGGGATTGTTGCTATTGCAACCGGCCAGCGCCAGTAGGTTTATCAGAATGGCAAGCAAAGTATGAGTTACATTTTTCCTGAGCATTGGTGGTTCTCCCAAAGTATAGATGTTTACTTTTTTGATGAGACGATCTCATCGTTTTTTAAACTCTATGTTAAGCCTAACCTCGCTAATCTTGCGAAGATTTTAAATCTTCGCAAGGTTAGCGAGGTTAGTTAAATCGTCGTCGTCAAACTGAACCGAAACGCTCTGCCCGGCATCGGAAAGTTGCTGACCACCGAATAATTTTTTGACAGCAAATTATTGAGCGAAAATTTTGGCGAAAACTTCAGTCCGGCAATTTTAAAATTTCGCGAAAGCGTAAAGTCGAGCAACGAATAAGCGGGAACGGCGTTGGTTCCGGCCACATTCGGAAATCTTTCGCTCACCCGGCTTTGGGCAAACCGGACATTGAAATTGGCAATCTGCCAGGTCAATTCCGAGTTCAGGACGTGTCGCGGTCGATATGGCGTTGGCTGCTGATTACCCGGCAAATCAAACCGTGAGTCATTGAATGTATAATTGAAATTCAATTTGAGCTTGTCATTGACCGTCCTCCAATCCAGCGAAAATTCCATGCCGCGCGAAACGACCCGGGAAATATTCCTCGGACTCCAGATGAAACGAAAGTCGGGCAGCCAAAGAATGGAGCCATTGACCTTGCGATGAAAAAAAACACCGCTGACCCGAAATTGTCCTGTTATCGATTTTTTAGACGCATAGTGCAGGCCGAAATCAAATTCGTCGGCTCGTTCCGGTTGCAGGCGCGGATTGCTTCTGACCTGGACATTTGAGATAAAAAAAAGCGAATTGAACGATGGGACTCGAAAAGATTTGCCGAAGTCAGCGACAAATTTGAGGCCGTGGGTCAGGACGTCGTTCAATACAATGCTTAACTTGGGACTAACTTCAGTGGCAAGACCGCTAAACTTGTCCATTCGGATGGCCGGGTAAAGGCCAATCGACTTGTTGAGAAAATTCGATTTGCCCCGCGCAAACAAACTATATGACCAGCGATTTGGACGACCTGCGATACTGGCGCCAAAGACTTCGTCACGCTGGTATTCAGCGCCGTAGGTTATCAGGTGTTGGGGGGAGATTTGCACTGACTGCCGCCCGTTAAAACCAAATGAAGTGTTTTTATTCGCGCCATTGAGGAAAGCGCGTTCCGGGTCGGTGAAAGTATTGTTAAAAATATCGTAATTGGCAGACAGCGACGCCAGCGACTTTTCAGTAAGATTGCCGGTAAAGGAGACATTGGTCAAATAGCGCCGATCAGTTGAACGGGCGGTGGGCGTTGGATTGCTTATTTCACCGGGCGCTCCGGTTGAGAAGTCATAAAGCTGTGTTCTCATTTCAATTTTAGACTTTTTACTCAACGTCCATTTGAAACGAGCGGCGGCTGTGTATGATCTGAAGTCGGCGTTCAAACGCGTCTGCGTCGGTCTGCTTACCCGGGAAACATTGACAAACTCATAATCGCCAACGCTCTTCAGCCAGTCGACGGCGACATTGTAGCTAAACCGCGTGATCTTTTGCCCCACCTTCAGGCTGAGTTGGCGCGTTCCAAATGCAGCCACGGCTTGTTGCAGAGAAACCTCCGGCTTTTTTGATTCAGAGCCGGATTTGGTCACGATATTTATCACGCCGGCAATCGCGTTGCTGCCAAACAAAGCCGAGGCGCCCCCTTTCAGGACTTCAATACGCTCGATATTGTTAAGCATAATATTGTTCAGGCTGGCTTGCCCCGACTGCGGATTCGCAAGCCTTTGACCATCGATTAGAATCAAAACCTGGTTCGCCTCGCCGCCTCGAATTGAGATGGTTTGCTGTTGGCCGGAATTGCCGTAACGCTTGACATAAATACCAGGAACCTGCTGCAATAACCCGACGATTGTCCGGGCGTTGCTCTGTGCAATATCGGCGCGGGTAATCATCTCCAGGTGCGGCGCTATCCCGGACAAACCTTTCTGCGTTTTCAAGGCGGTCACAGTTATTTGCGCCAAAAGCAAGGTGTCAGGTTGCAGATAGAAATTGATTCGCGCGCGCTGGCCGACTTTTAAAGTGACGCTTTGCACAGCGGCTTTGTAGCCGATCAACGAGGCCTCGGCTTTGAAAACGCCTGGCGACAAGCCATCCACTTGAAAATAGCCCATATCGTCAGAAGCGTCTCCATGCGCCGCGCCTTGAACTACTACATTGGCTCCGCTGAGAGGCGTCCCGTCAATGGAATAGACCACGCCAGTAAAGCCATTGCCGGACTGCGCGAATAGATGCGAAACCAATGTGGCGTTGAAAATCAACAAAAAGAGAAACGTATGGATCAAACTTAAACCTTTGCCTCTCATTTAGTTCGGTAAATGAAAGCGCAACAAGGCATGCGGAACACTGCTGTGGAGAAAGAGGAGGGCGACGCTGATGCGCCGGACAAAAGTCCAACCGCCAAAGTTATGGAAGTTGGCTTGCAACTACTTGCGCCAGGAAAATAAATCCCTCCCTCGAAGGAATCCACAGGCAGGTCTCCTGGCTTACAGCTTCAAATCTACTCGCCATGCCTTCCCATCCGACCGATTTTGCGGACAGTGACTTTATATTGGCTTTCGTAGCTGCTTACAGTTGCGGGGCAGCGCCGGATTTGCACCGGCTTCCATATCCCAAAGCTGGTTTGGGATTGCCTGTTTTTGCTAAAATTTTCTTTAAAAATAAGAATAAGCGTCACAATAACAAGCAAAATGTAATTTTTTGTCTGTGAGATTTCAGAGCATATTCAAGAGGGAAAAGCTGAACCCGGAAGCGCGGCGTGAACTCAGGATACAGCGAGCCAAACCCATTTTGGACACTTTTGAAAAATGGCTGATTGTCATTAGGCAGGGTTCACGCTACCGTGGACTGGGCAAGATGAAGTCAAAGGTTGCGACTGAACACAGCAAAAAAATCTCCCCGGTATAGAGAAATATAGTATTTTATCCCAGGAGAAAAAAGGTGTGGTTCACCGGGTGGATACGTGTATCAGGATGTGAGGAATCTGACGACGGCACACTCTTAGCTTACAGAGCAAGCCTGAAAACACGCTTTTTTGCTTTTTGAGAAACTTTCGGAAAAACTGGACACTTTTCATGGAGACAGTCTTTTTTTCCACCTTGTCACTGTAAGCAAAAAAGGATGATTGATCTACCGGAATTCAATGTCCTGCTGCTAATTATCTGCGTAAACAAAGCCACTGGTGTCACGGCACTGCATTGACTGTGTCAATGCAGTGCCGTGACACACGGCGTACTCCAAGTTTTTGAAGAAAACCCTTGGACGTGATAAGACGCGCTTACATTCCCAACTGCTGCTTCCGCTTCAGTTCCTATATTAGAAGTGCAAATGCCCCCTCGCTGTAGTATCTTAAGAGTTTAGATACGTTTAACTAAATAAACACAGTCAAGGAGGCATTATGCAATACTTCAAAGATATCAAAAAA
>Ga0316190_10002561_pt1 | contig 13197 bp, 11 predicted proteins | sample Eddworburrow2_MG_FD_204929 | JGI IMG/M metagenome (GOLD analysis project Ga0316190, IMG submission 204929) | Coastal sediment microbial communities from Maine, United States - Eddy worm burrow 2 | ecosystem: Environmental > Aquatic > Marine > Coastal > Sediment | place: USA: Maine | collected... | reverse complement strand
TTAATTTTCAGACTGATACTTACGCGTTTCGCACTCTCTTCTGATGCACTTATTCTCGCGAAGTGCCGAAACCCGAAACTTGCCGTGCGCTGATCCTTGCGCACGGGTTTTTTGCTGGGCCGGCAAGACGTGCTTCCGGCCAATTCCTGCCCTAAAGTTGTAATTATCGTCTCCTTTGTTAACCATGGATCTCTACAAACCATCTAGTTCACATCCACCTTGATCGTCCTGCGCTGCCGTGATTCTGCCTTCGGCAGTTCAACCCGCAGTACACCATTACGATAGCTGGCTTCAGCTTTGCTGACTTCCACCTCCTCTGGCAATGCGATGATCCGCTCAAAGGTGCCATAAGCACACTCCGTCACACGGTAACGGCCTTCTGTGTGTTCGCGCTCGACCTGCTTTTCGCCACGTACAATCAGGTGGTTGTCGAGAACCTGCAAATCAAAGTCACTCTTCTCCAGCCCCGGTATCTCAAGACGCACCACCACAACCTTGTCGTCGTCGAAAACCTCGGCAGCCAGCACACCCCATCCCGCGCTGCGTACAGCGATATCCGAGGCCCTGCCGGTATTATCTTGCCGATCATCTTGTTCACCCGGATAGAACCGGGTGATGGCGCCGGCCGCACGTCGGTACAAGCGCTGCCAGCCCTCGACCAGGGAGTCCCATACTTCATTCAGGCCCTCTCTCAGTTGATGCATTGTGGTCATAATCACTTCCTCCTCAATTCACAGAATCTCATGGACTCGCGGACCGGGCGTTCACCGGCCCACGAGTCGACAGTCATGTCTCTAGAACAACTCTGATACCTGCTGTTTGATCCTGTCGAACCAGCCCTTTCCGCCCTTGCCACCGGTTGTCTTATCCTCGATCATATCCAGCTGCTCATACATTGCAGTGAACGATTTCTTCGAGCCGTAGCCGAGCAATTCAGCCATGTTCAACTGGGTTCGCGCTGCCGCGAGTAAATCCACCAGCGTCTCGTTGTCCTTGACAGTGCGCTCTTTATTTTCAGCCAACGCTTCGGCGTTGCTGAGCAACTGTTTTGCACGAAATACAGGTAAAGGAATGACTTCGTCGGTAGTGACCACGAGTGTATTGAGTGCCGCCTGCAACTCTGTCCTGGCTTCATCGTGCCTGCCTTCATCGATCAGCGGTACAATGGCCTTGATCGCGGCCGGGTAGGTCGCCAGTGGGATGCTGGTGCTTTGGATCACGATCTCGCTGGCCAGATTGCCTACCAGCGGCCGCGCTTTCTGGATTTCACCGTCCTCCAGATACTCCTCGGCATCATGAATCATTGCCTTCACGGTATCGGTACTCGCCAACAGGTCGTAAGTCATCATCTTGACGTCTACAGGCGCCAATGCCAGGGCAGGATCACGCGCCAGTATCAGTTCAAGTTTACCTGTAGCCCGTTCCAAAGCCGCCAAGGCTTCCTCAGTGTTATCCCCATCAAGGGCTTGCAATGCCTTTTTCGTCTCTTCGATGGCCGCACCGGCGTCGGCAATAACCTTCTTGCGTCGTTCACTCGCTTTGTCCGTCGCTTCGGTGTCAACATCCGGTTGCACTGACCGGGTCGTGGCTGACTGCGCCTGCGGCTCACCAGGCAGTGATGACTCCCCGGCAAGCAGCGGAGACGATGCGAGCCCAAGGCTCAACAGGACAGCAGACAAAAGTGTCGATATCGATCTCTTCATGACTCAACTCCTCATCGCATGTCTATCACCTGACCCATCATCACTCGGTCGACAGGCGACCACAGAACTGGCTTTCTCGCGATGTATTTCATCCTCTCCTGTACCGAGTTGATGGGTCTTTGTTGGCAGAAAATAGGGGCGATTTTTAAAATTTCAAGCCTCACGAACCCGCAACACCCGGCACGATATTTTTTGGTATTATTTCTTTTTTATTCTTATAGTTAGCACCAATCTTCGAGTGCGATAAGGCATTCTGTGCAACAACACGAGCAAGTTGCGCTCTCCTGCCTGAGACCTGGCCTGCACACCGTTACACATTGCATTGAAACATCCACTCAACGCCCGACTTCGGTGACCCCACATTAACCGCATGGCCGGTTGGCCCTGTTCTCTCAAAATCAAAGTGCTGAGTGTGCGTCTAGCGGGAGACAGGCATCAACAGATGCCGGCTCGCCGTTGAAAATCACGCAGCCCGTCCCTATATACAGCCTGGGTTATACGTCTGGTCGAGGAATAAAAGGTGCTTCTGATATCACTTTTGGACAGGAACAGTATCGCCCTGAGCCAACCTGAAAAAGGCGGCACAGAAGATTTCTTGTACAGGGTATGAAGATCGTTACCGGCAAATCTATCTCACCAGGTTATGCTCAAGGCCATGCGGTGACCCTGGGGATCGAGCAACCCGGTATCACCCGAACACAGATCCAGCCTGACGAGATCGAATCCGAGCTTGAACGCTTTCATAGCGAATTATGCTTCCCATGGTACTGGGGGGCGCTGACCTGCAGCATGCATTATCCATCATCCAGGACGTCGCAGAGAAAGAGGGGCTCCCAGAGCTGCCTCCCATTGGTACCGTCATAGAAACACCGGCAGCGGTGTTCGCCATCGAGGAAATACTTGCAGCTTGCGACTTCGTCAGTATCGGAACCAACGACTTGACCCAGTTCATATTGGCGGCCGACCGCAATGCCCTGGCAATGATCGACGACTACACTGTACTGCATCCGTCGGTGTTGCGTGCGGTGCATCGGGTCATTGAAGCAGCGGACACTGTTGGCAAACCTGTCTCAGTATGCGGCGAAGCAGCAGCCGATCCTCGCGTGGCCTGCCTGCTCATCGGATTGGGCGCGCGCAGACTCAGTATGAGCCCGGTGAGTGCAGCACGGGTACGTTACGCGGTACGTGCGTCATACCAGAGCTCCCTCCAATCACTTGCACAGGCTGCGCTGCGCAGCGACTCTGTGCACACCGTATCCACTGTTGTTACTGATGCACTGCGGACGGTTTATCCGGAATTTCAAGGAAGCACAGTTTCAGTGTAATGGTATTGAGCCCGCACTGAATTCCCCTGTGTACGCGTCACCAGTTGAATGCCGCGGCAAGTCTTCTTTCAATACATCGTCGCTCCTGCGATCGCATCGACATGGATTTTCTTTATTGCAGCAGTACAATGTTCCGGCAAGATAACACCACCACAAATACCACGGTACTGCTGACGGGTCGTCTGCTCGTAAGCTGTGTCACAGGTTTTTATAACGACTCATATCCATCACCCCGGCTTCCAAGGGATTATGCTCCTGCAGGTAGTCGGTTAATGTCTGAAACAACTCCCAAAAGTGTGGATGGGTACGGCGAACACCCCACTTGCTTATTACAGTCTTCGCGGACACACGTTCATCATCCACCTTCAACAAGGTATCGACGAAGTCATCCACTTCATCAATATTTATATTGAAAATGAAATTCGGATAGCTTGCCAGTACACCCGGATACAGGGTAAGCGTATCCTGTTGCGGCTGATAACGCAGGTCTTCGGCAAACATAAAAGCCACGTTTGAATGCATGCGGTTGCGAATGAGCGTATAGAGTTCAACAGTGCCCGCACTGTCGAATACACGCAAAAAACTGACGTCCGGGAAAAGCTTGACTGCCGGGAACTCACTCGCCGGCCGCGCAGCAACACGACGAAGCGTTCCAGCACTGTGCCCGGTGCCCGGAGAATCCAAGCCCTGTTGTCTCCTGCCCGGTGACTTACCCCGGTTAATGGCATCGGGCCCCTCATTTATACCCGAAAAGGAATACAGCAGACGATCCAGAAGCTCCCGCTTGGGATCGTCGGTTTCATAGCGTATGGCGGATGGTTTCTTGTCAGAAACCTGCTGGTAAGATGTCATGAGTTTCAACTGTGCCGAACCCTGATACCACTCGTCAATCAGGGATTGCCTCGCCTTCGCCGGCAACAGGCGAAGAAAGTTCCGTTCGGCGTCGTTGCGGATAAGATCGAAATAAAGACGCGTCTGCGCCTGGTGGGCTATACTGCCAAATACATCGAAGTTGACCACCAGATTGTAGTACCCCCTCTCGAAAAGCGGATAATCCATCCACCATACTGTCAGCGGATAATCGCCGATCAGGCCTTTACGCACGGAAGCATTATCGTGATGACGAAACACTGTTAACAAGGCGTTAGTGTTTTCACCCTCCCCGTCCCATATATGATTAAATCCGGCACCTGCGTTCCCGGGATTTTCATAGGCCGCTTGCCGCACACTGCCGTACAGGTCGTATTGATCCTTGACCGAAAACCAGGTTTTCGCCCCATCCAGCAGATCCTGCTCGACCCCGGCGATGTCCATAAACGGGGTGGCCTGTTTCCTGTAATCTTTAGAAGTCAAATAGAGATCACTGTCCGGCGCCTGAAACAATACCCAGAACTGTTCACGAATCACGGCTGTGGCAATCTGGCCGTGGCACACCGGCCCGCGTATGAAGGTGCGAACAAAATACTCGGCGTGGTCAAGCATAAAACGGTATCGCGCCGCGGCGGGAATGGGGGCAAATGTCTGGAACGGATTGGAGCGGTCCTCATCAGCATAGCCCGGCAAACGCTCCACATCCCAGTCGTTTTCAAGAAACAGGGTGTTGATCCTGTCCAGCACCGCCTTATCAAGCGCGAAAGTGACATGCGTCTTGTACACAATGGTACTCTGTACCGGTTGCAACCGGTAAAAAATCGCTCGGCCCGGATCGTCGTTCGGTCGCCGTGTGGCGATAACTTTGATAGGTTTACCGCTTGGTGTGCTCGATCTTACCAACTGAAAAAATTGCTTATCTTCAAGCCCCTCGAAATACAGATGAGCCATAAAAAGATGTTCGTACAGCCACCGCGCCAGTAATTGCCTGCGCAAGCTGTTGCCATTTAGAAAACGCTCCCAGTCTGCGATTTCCTGATTTATCGGGGCAGCTACATGCACAGCAGGTGTATCGAATCTAGCGCCCTGCTCGACCCACTCAAGCAGGGTCTTTCGTTCCGATTTCGTCAATCCGGTGACGCCCAATGGCATTCCTCCGTGAGGGAACGCTTTCCTGTATTCCTTCACTTCATCAGGCGAAGGACAGAAATTGTCACGTTTAAGACCAAATCCCGTTGCTTCCGGCAAGCGGCTGTTCGGCTCCAATTCGTGTTCTTCGTGCATCAAGAGCAGCTGTTCAAGCACACGGGTCCCGTCACCTGAATTGCCGTTTTTACCCTCGGGTAATACAGAAAAGAAACCCCTGTCGCGCCACTGCCCGGTGGAACTTGCATCGATAAACAAGCGCGTCGGTTGGACAGGTGATACGCGCAAGCCATCGTAAACAGGCTGCTTGCTTGCACCTCGGGCGAATCCGTCTGAATGTGTTAATATCAACTGGCAGGGTGCATCATAACAAGCATGACAAACAACACATTTTGCCTCGATAACGGGCCTGATATGTTTGTTGTAGCTGATATCTTCCGAGAACACATCCGCTGATGCAACGATACCAAGGCAAACTGCCGCGATTAACGATTTCCAAGCCATAAGATACCTGCGTTACTCGACTTTATCAGTTTTACCTAAGTTATACAGGTCAGGCAATCACGCCCAAACTATGCATCTACACCAGGCCAAGTAATGTAATCAAAAAAAGCGAAATGGGAGTTTTGGACCATGCTTTTTTCAACACTCGAAGCAGGGACATTATTCGACGGAAGATATCTGGCATTCGTTCCGGGAAACCATTAAATTGGCCACTTGAAACTTGAGAGAAGTATAGCACCGATTTCATTGAGACCAGGTCGCCATGACAGATTCCGGGTCGCCCGGTCCCGATAAACTATCAACGGAGACGCAGCGATGGTCAGTCGGTTAAGGTTTCTTCGAAATCGGATCAGCGAGCGGCTGTGGGTCAAGCCACTTCTGATGTGTCTGCTGTCGATTGCCGCATCATTTATCGCGCGTGTTGCAGACCATATCGACATTAGCCTGCTTGTACCGGACATTACCTCGCAGTCAGTAAACACCCTGCTCTCGGTGATGGCGTCGAGCATGCTGGTAATCGCCACCTTTTCGGTCGCGTCGATGGTTTCCGCTTATGCCTCGGCGAGCAGCACGGCAACACCGCGCTCATTTTATCTGGTCATCGCGGACGATGCCTCCCAGAACGCCCTCTCCGTATTTATCGGCGCCTTTATATTCAGCATCGTCGCGCTGATTGCCGTCGAGAACAGCTATTACGACAAAAGTGGAAGATTTACATTATTTGTCCTGACTTTGGCGATTTTCGCCATAGTCATAACTACCTTTGCACGCTGGGTCGATCGTGTGGCACGGCTGGGACGGCTTGAAACAACCATCGCCAAAGTGGAAACGGCAACGGCCGTGGCCTTGAGGCAACGGCGCTGCGCACCGAACCTCGGCGGTGTTCCTGTGGTGTCCCGTCAAGATACTGTTAAAAGCATTTACGGGACATCTGTCGGATATGTACAGCGAGTCGATGTCACCGCACTACAGAAATTTGCGGAACGGTCCCGGGTTCATATTGAGGTAGCCGCATTACCCGGTACTTTCATTTCACCAGGGCGCACTCTAGCCCACGTGGTGACAGAGCCCGGAAGCCCGACTGGTATCGAGATAGACCGGATAGCGCAAGCGTTCGTGATCGGGAATAAGCGGACCTTCGACGAGGATCCCAGATTTGGACTCATCACGCTCTCCGAAATTGCAAGCCGTGCTTTGTCACCGGGTATCAATGACCCCGGCACGGCAATCGAGGTGATCGGTACCCTGGTACGACTATTTACACACTGGAGTGAACCTGTTGAGGAACATGACTTGCAAGCGGGAGAATGTGACCGTATTGCCGTACCGGAGATATCCTTGCAGGATATGTTCGAAGACGCCTTCAGGCCGATCGCCCGTGACGGTGCAGGTACTATTGAAGTGGTAGTACGTCTTCAGAAAGCTTTCGAGTCGCTCGCAACGATTGAAGATGCGACTATGCGGGATGTTGCCATGCAAAATGCGCGATGGGCACTGCAAAGGGCTGAGAACACGCTGAAGTTCCCAAACGACCTCGAAGTTGCGCGAGAATGTGTTGAATTTGCGATGCCGGATGCCAGCTGACAGAGCTGAATTCAGCAAAGTGTATCGCCACGCAATGCGCTCGAGATTTATCTATGCCTTGTTACGCATGAACGGCGCAAAACAACAATTTCATTCTGCTTACCTGTTCACTGATACAACGAAAGTGTGCGTTGCATTGCGTTGCCAGCGATGTTTATAAACACTACAAGTGTTATCGAATTCACGACACTCCAACAACAGTGTAACCGTAACGCCATTAACAGAGCCTACCTGAAAATCCGAGCCTTATACTGTAAACAAAGAGCATTCCTTGGTGCCATCATCTTCAGGCAGAAAAATGACGGTTACAAGATTTATCCGAGATCGGTAAAATGCCGACACCATGACTGAAACCGGCAGCCGGCTTCGGGGTGAAACGAGCAGCGCGCTGGAAAAAGGCTTTGCACGTGTTCTGACGCCCTTCGAGGAATTTATACGCGACCAGAAAACCGCCAGTGTGCTCTTGCTGGCCTCCACACTGATCGCCCTGATAATCGCCAATTCGCCATTGGCTGACCAATACGAGGGTTTCGTCAAGACCCGCATCGGTTTTGTGTTGGGTGACCACGACTATGCGATGACGCTTCATCATTGGGTCAACGATGGCTTGATGGCACTGTTCTTTTTTATTCTCGGACTGGAAATCAAGCGCGAACTACTGGTCGGTGAGTTGCGCGAGCCAGCGCGCGCTTTGCCGGTCATCGCGGCAGCAGCGGGCGGCATAGTGGTACCGGCGCTGTTGTACTACGCCCTTAATCATGGCGGTGATGCGATTCAGGGCTGGGCTATACCGATGGCGACCGATACCGCCTTCGCTATCGGCATTCTGGCTTTGCTGGGCTCGCGCGCACCCGCAGGACTGACGACTTTTCTGCTGGCATTGGCGATCATCGACGACATAGGCGCCGTGCTGGTAATAGCGCTTTTTTATTCGGACAGCATCAGCATGGTGCATCTGGTCACCGCCGTGGCATTGCTCGCCGCACTGTTGGCCCTGAACCACCTGGGTGTGCGGCGTCCCCTCGTCTATTTCCTGGGCGGAGGCCTGGTGTGGCTGGCCATGCTTGGCTCAGGGGTACACGCCACGTTGGCCGGAATACTGGTCGCCCTGATCGTACCCGCACGTCCGGCGCGCAGCCCGCGTGCTTTCTTGCGGCGCAGTCGACAGCTGATCGATGAATTCGAGGAAATAGAAACCAGTGTAGATGTGCCGACACCGATCCTGGCGGAGCCTGAACAACACAGCGTTGTGGAGCAGCTGCAGGAAACCGCTGCCGAAGCCACCACCCCACTGCAATTGTGGGAGCGTACGCTGGAGCACCCGGTCGCCCTTTTCGTGTTGCCGCTGTTTGCGCTGGTCAATGCTGGGATCGCCATTGAACCAGCGGCGCTGCCCGCGCTACTGAGTGATTCGCTCGCGCTGGGTATCGTGCTGGGGCTGGTGGTCGGCAAGACAGCCGGCATCAGCCTGGCAACGCTGGCGGTGCTGGTGCTGGGAGGCGGCCGGTTGCCGGAGGGCATGCAACAACGCCACCTCCTCGGGCTGGGACTGCTCGGTGGCATGGGATTCACCATGTCTCTGTTCATTGCCGGACTCGGCTTCGCCAGTCAGCCGGAGCAGCTGGTGATTGCCAAGAGCGGTATCCTCACCGCCTCGCTCATTGCCGGTGCGGGTGGCTACCTGTGGCTGCGTTTTGCCTGCAAACCGCCACTCAACCACTGACATCCGGCATTCGGGCGATGTAGATCGCCGCCAGCAGTGACACACCCCCGAGCAGTGCGATCACTGCGCTGGTGCGGAACAGGCCGGCCAGTACACCAACCGCACCACCCCCCAGCATTGCGACACCGATGACTGTGTTACTGACAGCGACGTAGGTGGAACGCGTGTCCTGCGTCGCCATGTCCACCAGGTATATCTTGCGCCCCAGGCGCACACCGCTGTGAAACACCGCGATCAGCAGAAACAGCAGCGCGTAAATCCATGGACTGTCCATGATTTGCCCGCCCGCCCGGTCGAGCAGCCAGGTCAGCAGCCCTGTTACCCCTGCCGCCAGCGAAGCGATGACCATTACGCGCCGGCTGGAACGATCCCCCATGCGACCCCATACCGGCGCGCTAAGGCTCGCGGCCAGACCACTGGCAATGATGAGCAAACCAAGCCCGGTCACGCCGGCGCTGCGTTGCTGGGCCAGCAGTACATAAAATGGCAGCGTCAGGGCAACGCTCAGTAGCAAGGCCCTGGCTGCCACATAACCAGTGATCTGATCGTAGGCAACCCCCAGTAATCCATGAGCTTGTTTCGTTTGCCCGGCAGTCTGACCGTACGTAAACTTCACCATTTCCAAACTCGTTTTACACGTATGTGATGCATCACCTTACCTTAGTTTGATCGACAATTATAAGCCCTCGTGTCAAACTGGTCGTCAACCTGGACCTGGACCGACTTAATATTCCGGTCGGCCGCCGAACAGCAGCCACAGGCTCCGCATTACTTACACGTAAACAACCGTATAAGCATCCTTCATGCTTAAACCGAACGCAGTTTGCTGCTACGGTTATACAGGAGGTCGATGTTTTGAATCAGAAACGATTACTGTTACGTAAAAATGTCGAAAAACTTTCAACCACCAGTGTGAAAGAGGATACGCTGCGTGCGCAGCAGGATGAGCTGAAAAAGGCGGAAACCCGGTTATCTCGCATTGAGCAGCGTGTTTTAAGGCATCAAACCAAGATGCGTGACTTGAGAACGCTATTAAGTGAAAAGCGCCTCAGGCACAAGCAGAAGAATACCCCCCAAACCAAGCGAGCTTGCGAAACAGTCGCCAACAAACTGAAACTTGCCATTCGGCAGCGTAATGAAACGGTTTCCGATTTTCGTGAAATCAAACAGATTGTCCGGGACCAGCGGACCATGTGCAAAAAGCTGGAGAAAAAGGAAGCTGCGAAACAAAAGGCGGTTGCCCAGTTCCTGAAGAAGTGGGAACGTGACTATGACAGGGAAATAAAGCTACGCGAGAAAAAAGCCAAACAGCGTCGACGCTGGTTGCAATCAGATTGAATCATTCCGGACCAATGATAACGTGAGCATTCCTCCTGGCTACGTCCCGGTCAATGCTTGCAGAGTGCGATGTCAGGATACCAGCATCGGGCTGTGCGGTGTCTGGCACAGGATCAATCAAGGCGCGCAATTTTTTAATAATCGAATTACAACTACGCTCTAAATCCCGCCAATTTCCGCCACCAAGGGCAGATGGTCGGAGGCAATGCGCGCCAGCACACTGCGATGCGTCTTTAAATATTGTAACTCGTGACGTGGATGAACCCATATTCGGTCAAGCGCCAACAACGGCGTATGTGCAGGCCAGGAGCGCCTGTGGGGAGTGTCCGGAAAAATCCTGTGTAACATGCGTAACGGACGTCCCCACAGGAACCATTCATCCTAAAAAAATCAGTCAATCGCCCCTGCCGAATTAAGATCCACTCGGCATGATGCCCTGACCGGTCCTGTTTTTGCTGAATTACGCCAACGAAGGCGTCACATCGGGCGGGTGTAATTGTCGGCCATTGAGAAATGCCTTAACCGCCTCGCTGAGTATGTGATACCAGCACTCAATGGGACTCAACTGCGGCGCAATCCGCTTAAGCCGGGAAAAGAAACGTGACATGCGTTGGTAGGCGGCCATCACATCGTAACGGCGGCCATGGCTATGCGTGATCGTAAGCGTTTGCTGGCCAGAATGGTGGGTGAGCTTTCCGACACCCTGCAGCAATAAAGGACGTGAGGTAATAGCTTCCAGGTGCTTGTCGGAGACCGCCAGACGAACAAACAGATTCCACCAGTTGTAGATCAATGCGATCATACGCGCCATCAGTCGGCAGCGCTTGATGTCTTGCGTGACAAAGCCACCCCAGCCCCATTGGTTTTTCATTTCATCAAAGACGTTCTCACAGTCGGCACGATCACGATAGAGTTGGGATATCGTTAGTACTTCATTGGGCAGTGAGGTGACCAGTACGGCATATTCATAGGTTTTCAAATCCTCTGCCGCCTCGATAAAAGCGAACTGTTGTTGATCTTGCTTGAGTTGCCGGGGCGCTTCAGGCAGGGCAACCACATCGCCAGTGATTTGCCGGCGCATGACCACGACACGTCGTTCTTGGGTCCAGCTTTTGAGCTGCAATGTGCTCTCGGTCGCCTCCCATCCAGCGTGGGTCTTTTCCCAGTCGGTCTCATAATGAAGCTTATATATCAGTGTTTTTACATATTTTGACTGGCGTACTTTAAACAGGTAATCGACCCCCCGATGCTCAGCTTCGCACAGTATCGCTTCATTTCCCCAGTCACAATCGCCACGAACCAGTGTGGGCCACTGTGTTTTCGGCATGCGTTCCAGCAAGGCCCACAAACCTGGCGCTGAATAGCTTGCCGCGGTCTTTGTGCCCGACTGTACTTCGACATCCAGCACCAGTCTGAGATTGGCCATTATATAGGTATGATAGGTGTGTGAGGGACGACCCGGTTTATGGGGATTGTAACCAATCTCCGCCCCTTGTTGATGGCCATACAGCGGTTTAACGGTCGTATCACAATCGAGGATCCACTCTTCTTGCAGTAACGGATCAAAGCAGTGATGCAAATGCTGCTGTAACCAGTCAACACCTGCTGCCTCATCGATCTTTTTCAACGCACGCCGGGCCGAATCATCACTCACGACCTTGTTCATGCCCAACAGTTTGGCGTTGACCCGGTCTGATAATAAACTGGTCATGTGGGCATAACGATTGTGCCCGGCCAAGATGGACAACAAGAAAGAACCCAGTACGTCCACTTTTTTCGGCGCATTGTTACTGGCATAGGTCAGTGGACAGTCATCGACCCAAGGCTCGAACAGGTGGCCTAACTTTAAATACTGGATGAAAAAGGGCAGTTGACCGATGGGTGCGACCTCCGCGTCAGGGTCCCATTCGATGTGGATTCTACCGCCGAAGGTATCGGCGCTGACGGCGTTTGAAACCGCGACATTTGCCGGTAATGTGTCCTCACCCTTTTGGTTAGTCATTCTGACCCCCTCTCTTGACCCTATTCCGCATATTATCAATAGGTTGTGGAGTTAGGCGAGCGGTTGACTGATTTTTATAGGTTCATTCAGGTCACCTGCAAGAACCACAAGATCGTGACCTTGCAAGTCGATCAGGGGCAACAACCGCCGCACCTGCTCACGCCGTTCAGCCGGACGCAGGCCCAGGTGAGTGGCGATGAACTGCAGCCTGCGCCGATCCGATTCAAGTACGACCTCCAGTGCCGCGCGCGTTTCGCGCACGGGCACACTCAAGTCGTGACGACGCACTGCGCGAACCGGCAGGCGTGTCAGCAGTGCATTACCGTAGTGCGCATCCTGTTCAATCATCGTTGAGCCGGCGATCACCTGACTACCGGTTGCCCGCGCCAGGTAAGCCAGCACGTCGCACTCGTGGCCGGGGTGGGATTCAACCTCCTGAAGCGCTATCACATCGGCATCGATCTCCTGTAACACCGCAGCGCATCGCTCGGGGGACTGTTCACCGTCACGACCGATGCAGCGGTGTATATTCCAGGTGGCCAGCCTCATATACCCGCTGGTGACTCAGGCATCTGCCCGGCTTTCGGTTGATGTCTGCCTGGCGCGCAGCCATTTTCGCAACCATATCGCTGCTAATGCAATCATCAGCACCACCGCCGCCAGCCAAGTAATGCTGCCGATGTCAGGATCACGGATGGACCGTACCAAACCGTCTGCAAAGAACGCGATGGCGATGAGACCGGGCAACAAACCAACCAGCGTGCCCAGCGCAAAATCCCTAAAGCTGATGTGCGAGGCGCCCGCGACCAGGTTGATGACAACAAACGGAGCAACCGGCACAATACGCAGCGTAACAATAGTCAACACACCACGCTTCGACAGCTGTTTGCTGACGCTGTTCAGCCTTTGTCCGGCATAGCGGCGTATCAGGTCGCGCCCCATGCCTTGTCCCACGGCATAGATCAGCAACGCGCTGAGTTCCGCGCCGACCAGCGAGTAGAA
>Ga0316190_10002559_pt1 | contig 13202 bp, 6 predicted proteins | sample Eddworburrow2_MG_FD_204929 | JGI IMG/M metagenome (GOLD analysis project Ga0316190, IMG submission 204929) | Coastal sediment microbial communities from Maine, United States - Eddy worm burrow 2 | ecosystem: Environmental > Aquatic > Marine > Coastal > Sediment | place: USA: Maine | collected... | reverse complement strand
CAGGCGTTCAGAAGAGTTCTACCAGGAAGTTAAGCGTCGCCATTCCATCAGGTACTTTTCCAATAGGGAAGTAGACAGAAAGATTATTGAAAATTGCATAAAAACTGCCGGGACAGCTCCAAGCGGCGCCAACCATCAGCCCTGGTACTTTGTTGCTATCAGTGACCCTAAGGTTAAAAAGGCAGTACGTGAGGCAGCCGAGGTTGAAGAACAGGCCTTCTACAAAGGTCGGGCCGGGCAGGAGTGGTTAGATGCTCTGTCACCCTTAGGGACTGACAGCCGGAAACCGTTTCTTGAAATCGCTCCCTGGTTGATCGTTATTTTTGCACAATCAAAGGGTGGACCGGACTCAGATGAAAAACAAAAGAACTACTATGTTAAAGAATCCGTTGGTATTGCGACAGGGTTTTTGATTCAAGCCTTGCATAACGCAGGTCTTGCTACCTTAACACATACCCCGCAGCCAATGAAGTTCCTGAATGAAATTTGCGCAAGACCAAAAGTTGAAAAGCCTTATATTTTACTTGTGACGGGTTATCCATCTGAAGATACAACTGTGCCTGAACATGCTGTTAAAAAGAAGACATTGAAGCAGATAAGCAGCTTCATCTAGGAGTTTTTTAACAAGTCTACTTCCTTTCAGGATTCTGGTTTTGTCATCTGAAGGGAGTAAACAGTTTCTTTTATCTTAGTTTTCCGCCTCTTCCCTCCAGGGTCTTCTGAATTTTTAAGTATTGATGGCGGGCAATAAAACTGTCCTTAAAGGGAATGGTTCCGGGGTACATGAGTGGTGTGAGCCAGGAGCCCTCTTCGTTCCCCTCACTGGATGATTTATTCCAACCAGTTTTTCCATCCAGGGCGATTCGAAATCCCTCAATGCCCTGATACCAGTGGACGTCAGGAGAAGCCTTGTCCCTTAGTTTTAACAGCGCAGCTCTTTGAGGCCCATCCACAGTCGGAAGGTGTTCAATATCAAGGGCATGGCCTATTTCATGAACCAGACCATAAACGAAACGGTCACGGTGTGCAGGGTTCGAGTTAATCCATAGTACTATGACGCCTTTGGTTCCAGGAGCGAGTCTCTGGGGTGTACCACCACCTCGTTCTGTTTCAGACATTGGCCCAATTCCAATAATGATATCAGCGTTTGAGCTCTTGTCTGCATGTTGATCTAAGAAATTGGAGGCACAAACGCTGTTGCATATGTCATTTCCCCTGCGAATTTGGTTCAGCATGGAGCGAGACAGTACACCCCCAAAGTTCCCCCTGACCTTACTCAAAGGGAACACCTGCTGTGCATATGTTTCAGCTTCTTGAGCAATGTCATCCGCTATGGCAAGCATTTCAGGAGGTACTCCTTCTTTTTCCCATTCGTTGATTTCAAGTAAATAGTAGTCAAAAGTAAGCTCTGGTCGGTATTCCCACTTGGGTGTTGAGCAGCGTGTTTGGTATATGGCTTCATGAGATTTGCCGGGCTCTGTTTCAACAGATAGAGTGATTGGAATATTTTCAACCGTTTCTGTATCTGGTGTCCAGTACAGGTTAGCAGTATGTTCTGCTTTTCTAAGATCTATGCCGCGTTTCTTCCAAAGATCCGGCCTCACGAAGGTGTGAAATTCGGTTGCTATGACTCCATGGCTGCCATGCATGGCAACATGTGCGACAAAATCCTTAACCTGAGCATCTTCAAACACATGAGGATAAGGTTTCCAGTCCGCGTACACCCTCGTAACCGCTGGCTTCCCAGCAATGAGGGGAGCATCACGCACCGTCTGGAAAACATGGCAGGACAGGTTTTCTGATTCGGGTCCCGCTTCAAAGTCCAGACGCGTTGTAAAGGACCATTTATACCACCCGGACTCGTCTGTATCCTCCAGTGCCACCCCATTTAGCCCTCGCACTCCCTCCTCACCTGTTTTTATTCTTACGGTGTAGCGCACACCAGACATTAACCTTTTTTTCGGTTTAAGATATGCTGATTTTGCACGACGCAGCAGATAGGTTTCTACGGGAATGAGTTCCTCGGATTGAGCACTGGGATAGGTCAGTTGAAAGGTATCTGGGCTGAGGCTGGAAACATCCACTGCGCCTGTAAATAGGGCACCTACCCTTGGGGTTCGGTAGACATGCTTTTCTTCCTTTTCCGGAGAGACATCTTTGACAGAAAACTCACCCGAACCGCATTTGTTGTACATCATGAGACCATCACGCTGGGCAGATTGTAAGTCGATGACAAAATCTCCATTGAAGGAAATAGTTGGATACGGGCTTTTTTTACTGGTGTTTAACAGTGTCATATCAAAACTGGCAATCGCTCTGTTATTTGGAATAAATGTGAGTTTTAATGTACCTGTTGAATGTTCAAACCCATGATGTTCATCGATTCCCAGAGGTGAAAAGGCAGGTGGTTGGATTTCCTGGTCCGGGAGTTCTCTTGATCCAGGTGCGACTCCTGTTTTATTCTTCAGATCTCCTTGTTGGTTTTTATTTAATATTGCTGCTGCGGGCGCTAATAACCTGCCAAGCCCTCTTCGGGTAGCTCCAGGCATAGCGGTGTTTTTGGATCCCAGGTACTTTTTCAGAGTTGGCTCGAAATTCATTGAAACATTTGGGTTTTGAAAGAGATATGTCGCACCCTCTTCTCTGAGTTGGACAAGATCCAGAATGACTATCGCACTGACAAGCTTAGAATCATCCCAGGCGGTTAGCATAAAACGACAATACTTTCCTCCATTTACCGGGGCAAGGTGCATTCCTGCCAGAGACCTCACTTCACCCTTAAAAGCCGTGTTAAAACTTCCGCTGATCTTTCCCTCAAAGGACGTTGAGACTCCTTCTGCTTTGGGTTCTTCCTCCATTGGACTAATCGTATTTCCTGAGGGAGCACCAGCACCAGCAACGACCACCTTCATCGATTTGGTTTTTTCCCCACCGTCATCATCAATAACGGTTAATTTTAATGGGTAAGTGCCTGGGAAGAGGTACCTGTGAAGCTCTTTTCGCTTGCCGTCAAGTGACTGCTCTCCATCACCAAAATCCCAATTTAGAGTCCATGTGTCCTTTGGAACATCATTAAAACAAGTCGTTATTTCATATAACGATTGCGCAGGGTCAATCTCTACGGCAGCAAGAAACACATCCAGTGGACGAGCATTCCTTACCTTGATTTCTTTCTCCGCTTTGGCTACACGGTTCCCATTAATCCATGCTTCAACTGTTAGGGTATAATCTCCGTCATCAGGGAGTTCATGAATAATTGAGGTTCTTTCACCTGTTGAAATAATCCCTGTCTCATCTCCAAAATCCCATCGAAAATCAACAGGTTCTTCCCATTCTGTAGGTAAAAGCGCCCCGCTGCCACCCAAGGCTGATCCTGTTGGCTCGTATCCTTTGTGACTATTTGTAGTGGGTCGGTCGGTCATAACAGCGATCCACTGCCCTTTAAATCCTTCTTTTATTTTACTATGACCGAGAATCTTAATCTCATAGCCACTCGAAGGGCTTTGTGCCAAGGCATGGAATCCAGGAATCCCAATGCCAAATATGATCACTGCAATCCCAAATGATTTTAAAAGTCGAACCATCTTACCTACTCCATAATTTCTAAAATTTTATGCAACCTCGCTTAACAAGACAGTTGTCTTCTAACTTAAAAAGGCCCACCAGCATTGAAAACGTTGATCCATTTTGCTTTTAAATGTAGATCAAGGTACGTTCATAAACAAGCGATTTCTTTAATTTCTATAAGAGTTTTGTTAAATAAACTTCTTTAATTGATTGTGTTTGAAGCTAAATCGGATGAAATATCCCTAAATTTAATGGTAAATAAATTTAGGAAACCATGCAAAAAGAAAATGGGCGGGTTTTTAAGAAGTGGGGATTCCATAATTTTCCGCAGGTCACAAAAAAGTGTATGGTTGATTTGGTTTGGGCAATCAGTGCATTTTTTCAATAGACAATACTATTCCTAATAAAGATACAATAACAACGTCCCCTCATCACCAAGGAGAATGTCATGCTCGTTTCAAATGTTAAGAACCAAAAAGTAACGCTTTACCTTAACCAAATTCTATTTGTCCTGGCTATATTGATTGCTTTTTCAGGCTGCAGTCAGAAAGAAAGTAAAGGGGCTCTATTGAGGATGAAGCCTTTAAATTCTTCAACTGAAAATAGTGACCAAACCTTTCATCGTCTGACCCCCGATGAATGCGGGATTGCATTCAGCAATATTTTAAAAAAGGAGAATCAAAAAGATTTCCTGTTTAACGGAGCTGGAGTTTGTATTGGGGATTATGACGGGGATGGTTTACCTGACATCTACCTGGTTTCCGAGGATTCACCCAACAAACTTTTCAGGCAAACTTCTCCTCTAAGATTTGTTGATGTTACTGAAGAGGCAGGTGTCCAAGGTGGAACGGACTGGGGGAGCGGAGCGAGCTTCGCCGATATCGATAATGATGGAGACTTAGACCTATATGTCTGTACATATCAGTCGCAGAACCTGGTATACATCAACAACGGGGATGGGACTTTCACGGAATCTGCCAAAGAATCAGGACTCTCTTATAGCGGTTCAAGTACCATGGCGACCTTTGCTGATTTTGATCATGATGGTGATCTCGACTTATATTTGTTGAATAACAGACGTTTTCACCCCTCTGAAGAGATGGGTGGAGAGGCTAAAGTCCGCATGATTAACGGTAAACCAACCATCCACCCGGATTATGTGGAGCACCTTAATATCATTGATGGTCATTATGTCATAGCAGGTCAAGCGGATCGATACTATGTAAATAACGGGAATGGCGCTTTTACAGATCAAACCGAAAAGGCAGGTATTTCCGGATATGACATGGGGCTGTCTGCTATTTGCTGGGATTATAACAATGATGGATGGTTGGATATTTATGTCGGGGATGATCAGCATTCGCCGGACCATCTATACAAGAACATGAAGGACGGCACATTTCAGGACGTTATTGTATCAACATTTTCCCACACCACATGGAACTCCATGGGAGCGGACGCCGGTGACCTTAATAATGATGGTCTCATTGATTTCATGATTGTAGACATGGCGAATACGACTCATTTTAAATCCAAAACATCCATGGGCGCGATGAGCGCAGCTGCCTGGTTCTTAGATTCTGCTGTACCTCGACAATATATGCGTAATTCCATTTTTATGAACACAAATACGGAGCATTTTTTTGAAATCGCCAATATGAGCCACCTGGCAAGTTCCGATTGGAGTTGGGGAATTAAAATCAATGATTTAGATAATGATGGCTGGAATGACATTTTCATTACCAATGGCATTGAAAAAAATATGAGTGATACGGATCTTGAAAATGATTTTTTAACATTGATGAAAGCCGGGAAAAGACAGGAAGCCATGACTGCTTACCAGGCATGGCCTCGGTTACCAGAAGAAAACCTGGTTTTTAAGAACTTGGGAGATCTCCAATTTCAAAAAATTCAAAAGGAATGGAACCTGGATCTCAAAGGGGTCAGCCAAGCCATTGCCATGTCAGACCTTGATCGGGATGGTGATCTGGACATTGTTATCAACAATATGAATGAACCTGTGGCTGTTTATCGAAATGACTCAATTGGAAAAAACAGCACTATTATCGAACTTAAGGGCAATATCAGTAACCAATATGGAATCGGAAGCAGAATTACGATTGAAACACCATCTGGAAAACAGGTTCGACAGCACATTCTTGCCAGTGGGTATATGTCCTCAGATGAACCCCTGCTTCATTTTGGATTGGGCGAAGACACGGTCATCCAAAAGCTGATCATTGTCTGGCCAAGCGGTCTTCAACAAGTCTTTGAGAACATCCCTGCCAATCATTTTATCTCCATCACAGAAGGTGGAACTATGGTAGATACTGAGTCTAAAGAAGGAACTTCTTTCAACAGCCTTTTCAAAGAGATCGACCAGCCGACAAGCGGCATTCACTTTAAACATCAAGAGGTTTTTTACGATGATTTTGAGAAAGAACCTCTGCTGCCTTTCAAACTGTCCCAACTTGGCGGGAAAATGGCCGCAGGCGATGTTGACGGGGATGATAGAAAGGACCTGTATTTTGGCGGTGCAGCAGGGCAGCCTGGTCAGCTGTATCTTAGTAATGGCGATGGAACGTTTACTCAAAAGAACCAGCCTGTCTGGGAAAATGACAAAATGAGTGAGGATATGGGCGCATTGTTCTTTGACTTTGATGGGGATGAGGACTTGGACTTATATGTCACTAGTGGAAGCAATGAATACCCTTTGGGCGACCCGCGACTTCAGGATCGCCTATACTTGAACAATGGCAAGGGTGATTTTTCAAAGAAAGAATTAAAGGCACTTGAATCCACCAGAAATAGTAGTTTTGTGGTTGCAGGTTCAGATTTTGACAAAGATGGGGATCAGGATTTATTCATTGGCGCGCGAATGATCCCAGGTAAATATCCGTTAATTCCTGAAAGTATTTTGTTTATTAATGAGAAAGGCCAGTTTCATAAAGCTGGACCCAAAACGGCTCCTGGATTAGTAAAACCAGGATTGGTAACGGATGCGATTTGGTCTGATTATGATGGTGATAGTTGGGAAGATCTGATTATCACCCTTGAGTGGGGCAGTATTTTGCTCTTTCATAACAACAAAGGTTTCCTTGAAGATCAAACAAAGGGATCTGGCCTCGAAAAATACTTGGGTTGGTGGACGGGAATTGTTCCTGGCGACCTTGATGGAGATGGAGATATGGATTATGTCGCCACCAACCTTGGACAAAATACGAAATACCATGCTTCAACTGAAAAGCCGTTGATCATTTATTGTGATGACTTTGATAACAGTGGTGGGCTTGATATTATTGAAACAAAATACGAAGATCAAACACATGTTCCCGTCAGGGGAAGAAGCTGCAGTTCCTCAGCCATGCCGTTTATTGCCGAGAGATACAAAACATATAAAGATTATGCTCTTGCAACGGTAGATGACATCTACAGCGTCAAAAAATTAAGCGAAGCTTTTCAGGTGTCTGGGAATTATTTCTACTCGTCTGTTTTATTGAACAAGGGGGATGGGCAGTTTGAAATCAAGGAACTACCAGCTCTGGCCCAGGCCTCTCCCGCATTTAGTCCAATATTGGCTGACTTTAATCATGATGATATCCTGGACTTATTTTTAGCTCAAAACTTTTTTCACCCACAAAGGGAGACCGGGCGCTGGGATGGCGGGCTGAGTCTACTACTTTTTGGGGTGGGTGATGGGACTTTCAGTCCTGTTTGGCCTGAGCAGAGTGGAATATTTATCTCTTCAGATGCTGTGGACGCCAAAGCATTAGACATCAATGGAGATGAAATATTGGATTTAATTGTGGGTATTAACAATGAAAAGCCAAAGTTGTATTTGAGACGTCTCTCCAGTCCAACTCCCTAGGCATAATGCATTATTTGCGGGGGTTTTTTTAAAATCCTTTCATCAACATATATATTATGTTATAAACACGATAGACTCGCTTATTTTTAAATTTAGAGGAGAGAAGAAATGCGAAGAATTTTAATGATCTTAGTAATCCTTGTTGCTACGGGATTCATTTTTGCACAAAAAGTTGATGACGGTGTTGTTCACCCGGCTCGAGTACCTTACAACGCAACAATATCACGGGCCACCGACACATGTGATCCCCAACCGACGCCCATACCTGATAACGATCCTGCAGGGGTTTCATCTACTATCACTGTAGTTGAAGATGAGCTTATCGAAGATATCTCAATCAGAGTAGATATTGCTCATACCTGGGTTGGTGATCTCATCATCACAGTTGAGCATAATGGTACCACAGCTATGCTACTGGAAAGAGCAGGCCTAGCTACTCCCACGGGATGTTGTGGTTGTAGCGGCAACGACATTTCTGCTACCTTCACAGACTCAGCCGCAATTCCTGCTGAAGATGTATGCGATGCAGCCGTACCTACTATTAATGGTTCTTTTTTGCCGGTTGATTCTTTGGTGACTGCCTTTGGTGGTATGTCAACCGTGGGTGACTGGACTATCACTGTTAGCGATGGCGCTGGTGGTGATACTGGCGAAATCATGGAGTGGTGTGTTGCCACAACTGAGGCAGCCGCAGCTTCGTCTGTTCCTACCATGGGACAGTGGGGCTTAATCGTTTTTGTAACATTGATTATAGGAGCCGGTCTCGTATTTATGAGAAAAAACCGATAGAGTATTTCTCCAATCATAAAAAAGGCCTCATATGAGGCCTTTTTTTTTGCCTTTTTTTAAATATCTGCATATCTCAAAATGAAAAAAAGTGTTGGGCATCCGGAAATAGTTGGAGATCGTTTCAATCTATCAGCGTCTGAGACAGGCTTATTTCGAGAATGGCTAATGGTTCGTAATCTGGTTTTACTGATATACAGTTAGAACAATCTTGTTTGTTAGGTTATGCTTTTATAACCGGGATCTAGTCCTTCATCTCTGCCTGTATTTACGGATTCCTCTTGGACCTCTGGGGCCTCGGGAACACCAGGTATCGGTGGGATTATGGGTTCCGGCTGAATCGGAATAGGTGGCAGGGCTTCTTTTTGATTCGATGCTAATTGACTTTTTAATTTCTCCTGCAGCAGTATCCAGAAGACACCCACTACTCCCATGCAAAGGAGCGCTTTTACAACACTAGCCATTACCGTCATCCAGCTGGCCGAAAGATAATCCGGTTTCAGTAGATTATTAGCTACAAAATCCAAAACTCCAAAAGTCGGGATAAAAGATCTGGCGAACAAAATACCGTGAAATGAAAAGAAACCCGCAATCATTTTCCCAATACCAGCTCCCTTTCTCATACTGGCAACCGCCACAAAAAAAGACAACCATGCTGCTAAAAACATCATATTCCCAAAGGAATGAATGATATTTAGAAAGCTGAATCCATCTTGAAAAAACCTGTAGGATAAAAAAGCTTCATACAGCATGACCAAAAACAGACCAGAAACCATGACTGGAAGCCCCAAATTGGCCCAGTTCTGATCAAGATTCAAATAATCCAAGTGGTTTTTTTCTATCGATTTCTCCAATCGCCAACCACAAAAAATAGCAAATAGAGTAATTGGTGAAAGAAAAAGTCCTATCGCCATTTGGCCAGCCTGCATTGGAAAACTCATACTGAAAGGATTGCCATACTGAATACCCATCGGGATGAAATAGCTTATGGCAAAGCATCCAGCTGCGACCACCGGTAAAAGAAGAAGTGGTGGGAAGCCCCATATTTTCCCGGCTTCTTTTGGTCGATACTGTCCAGGTGACAAAACACGACTCAATGATGTTATACCGTTTCCCGCGTGCTGGATAAGCTGTTTTGCATTTTTAGTCTTGCTCATTAAATATTCCTGTTTCAAACGGATTGAGTTCATTATGATCGATTTGGGGGAGAGAAGAAAAGGGGTTTAAGTTATTTTCTTTCAGTTGGAAACAACCTCTTATCGTTGGTAGGCATGAGATTTTAAGGAATATTTCCTTTCCTGACTCCTCGTGCTTTCAAGATTAGACAGCTCCATGTTTTCGAAATACTGGCCGAAGACCGTAGGATTTCAGGTTTCACACTGAAGCAGGATTAATGTTCCTCTGGAACTGAGTTTCCAGGTGAGGTGGCAACTCGCCTGTCAAGCGCAATCACCATGCATTAATAAGAGTGAAACAGAACCCGTGGCTCTGCGCCCCTTCAAGGCTTTAGACTCTTGAATAGCAAGGTTTGTTTCACGCTTTTCCTCTTTTTCCACATTGCCTTCATACTTTCTCCACAATTGGGAACCACAATATAGATGTGAAGCAGAAACCCATTTCATTTTTGAAGGATGGGGCTTCCATTCCATTTAAGGAGGTGCAGGATGCGCCATTTATTTTCATCATTATGTTCAGTTATTTTTTTCAGTGTTACGGGTTTTGCTCAAACGCGGATGATATGTCACATCGCCACGGATACGCTTAACTTCAACAATAGGCTTATGATTGCGAATACGACAGAAACCACAAAATCATATTCCCTTTTTGCCTTTTCTGATGATGGGGATCCAGTTGGCGTTCTGGAAGATCAATCCATTCAAGGTGGTTCAACGCATATGTCACATTTGTCTGATTTGTTTTCCTCGATTCCCGGGTACCTTGTCATAGAGGGAGATCCGGAAATAGTGGTTAGTATCGCCTATTCATCCACTGCAACTGAGGGTACATCCGCATTTGTCCACGAATCCAGTTCTTTTTCCAAAGCTTATCGGTTTTATCCCGGGAACTGGCAGACCGTATTTGATGGATTGGTTCTGGTCAATCCTGGGGATACCTCTGCCACGGTCATTCTTCAACAGAAAAATGCCTCTGGAGAGCCTTTGAGTTCGAGTTCAATTTTGGTCGGGCCCGGAACCAAAGAGAAAATGGTTTTGGAATCCAGTTTTTCCAGCTCAGAAGAAACCTATTTTGAGATGACTTCAGATGAACCTTTAGCGATGCTCGCCTTAAGCGGATCCAAACCAGGCGAATCACCCAATTATCTTTGGCAAAATCCTTTGATTCCTTTCACTCCTGGCAACACCATGGCAACCCAACTTTCCTATGCCTTGGTTGATACGTCTCAGGTTACTTGCTTTGACTCAATTCAGATCATATCCTGTGGTAATGAATTTGCTGGGCAGGATGCGCAGTACAGCAGTCATCCTCCACAATTCTTGGATAATGGAGATGGCACGGTGAGCGATCTGGTTACAGGGTTGATGTGGCAGCAGGATCCAGGGAATAAAAAAACATTTGATGAAGCAGTTGCAGGAGCAGCCTCTTTGAACCTTGGAGGTTATTCGGATTGGAGGCTGCCCACCATAAAAGAGCTGTATTCCCTGATACTCTTTAAGGGGATCGACCCCAGTGGCTATTCCGGGAGTGATACATCTGGTTTAATACCGTTCATTGATGATGGTGTCTTTGAATTTGAGTACGGGGATGAAAGTCAGGGCGAACGCATCATTGATTCCCAGTTCGCCACAAGCACAACTTATGTCAGCACAACTATGAATGGTGATTTCACCGATTTTGGAGTCAATTTCGCCGACGGGCGTATTAAAGGATATGGAACAGGTCCGATGCCCGGTCAGACTGAAGGAAAGGGTTTTTTTGTGTTGTATGTTCGTGGTAACGATGATTATGGCCAAAACAATTTCAAAGACAATGGGGATGGCACCATTACAGACACGGCCTCTGGATTAACATGGATGCAGTTAGACAGCGGCGACTTGGGTGCAGGTGAAAATGGCGAAGGTGGAATGACCTGGGAACAGGCCCTTGAGTGGGCGGAAAACCTCGAATACGCAGGATATACAGACTGGCGTCTTCCTGATATCAAAGAATTGCAAAGTATTGTGGATTACACACGCTCGCCAGATACTTCAGATTCACCAGCCATTGATCCTCTTTTCAGTGTAACTTCCATCATCAACGAAGGTGGTGAACAAGACTACCCTTATTACTGGAGTGGAACAACCCATCAAAACTGGACTGCCGATCGTCCTGGTGGATTTGCTTCATATGTTGCATTTGGAAGAGGGCTTGGTTGGATGCAGAGTCCATCGGGTGAATATGCCCTCCTGGATGTTCATGGAGCGGGATGTCAGCGCAGTGACCCAAAAGCAGGGAATCCTGAGGAATACCCCTATGGACATGGCCCTCAGGGTGATGTCATCCGAATTTATAACCATGTTCGTTGTGTTCGGTAAAGGGAGATTCAAGTTTTCATTCCTTTTAACATTCTCATTTTTAAAATACACGGCCTGGGTTGTTTATCCAGGTTATGTAAAGCATTCACTCCAAAATGAAACCAGGACAGGTCAAAAAGAAAGAAATTGAATTCTCTTTCTTTTGTTTTGCCCTCCCAAAAGAAAGCCCAAGGAGGCCATCATGTTAAAATATACATTTCTTTGTTTAACTCTTGTTTTTGCAACTATCGCCATGGCACAAAGTCCGGATTCCCGACCGGATTCCCGACCGGATTCCCGACCGGATTCCCATCAGCCACCCCCTAAAGGAATGCTCTTATTGCATTTAATACACTTGGCAGATACCAATGGAGATCAAGTTACAACTCTTGAGGAATGGACTACCCAATTGGATCAACTTGAAAAGAATGGCAAGGGCAGCATCAACGATGAAGTCATCCGAAATTTCATGGAAAAGAACCGACCTGAAAACGGTAAACCTCCTCGCAACCACGCTTCTCCCGCTCCAGAAACCCAAAATCAGGAAAGGCCAGCGCTTGACCGTTTATTCCTTGAAAACGAGTTTTCTAAATTGGATAAAAACAGTAATGGGGAAGTTGGTCATGAAGATCTTCCTAAGCCCGGAGTACCAAAAAAACGAAATTCAAGACGGCCCCGTTAAAGTTATGACTTCCAGGAAATGGCTTTTAAGACCCTTGTTTGTCCTAGGTGACAATGGACAGCCAAAACCATTGCATGCATCTTGACCGGGGAATGCGGTCTGGATATACTTTGTTGTAAACAAGGTCTGGAAAAGCTAAAAAGGTGGATCTGTGCGTTTGAGAATCTCTCATAAATTGTTTTTGAGCCTATTAATTACGAGCGGTGTCTCCTTGCTGGCTTTGATATTCTTTTTCAAGTGGAGCCTTAATCGGGGTTTTGTGGCCTATCTCAATCAGTTGGAAATCGAAAGGCAGGACAACCTTATTGCTTCACTTCAAACGCACTATCTTTTAAGAGGAAATTGGGACCAACTCAGGGAAAGCCCCAAGGAATGGCATGACCTTCTGGGTGCTGCGCAGGGTCAATCCAGAGGTACCAATCTGAATGCTCCTGATCGTTCTCTTTCTGGATATCGTCCAAATCCAAGACCGGACGATGGATTTCAATTGGACCAATCCGTTATGCAGGGAGAAAGAAAACCACCCACACCCAAAAGAGATGGTAGAGTAGAATTTCAAAACCACCCTCCTCCACCCAGAGGCAACGCTGCACCGAGAGTTCCAAGCAATGACGGCAGGGCCAGAATTACCCTGTTCAACGAAGATCAATCTCATGTCATTGGCCCCGATACCTGGGATACAGACCAGGTCAAAAAAACCATCCAGGTAGGTGGAGCAGTTGTCGGCTATTTGGGGATTACACCCCTGAAGCAGGTAACCGAACAACTCGATGTGAGCTTCCTCCAG
>Ga0316190_10002556_pt1 | contig 13212 bp, 14 predicted proteins | sample Eddworburrow2_MG_FD_204929 | JGI IMG/M metagenome (GOLD analysis project Ga0316190, IMG submission 204929) | Coastal sediment microbial communities from Maine, United States - Eddy worm burrow 2 | ecosystem: Environmental > Aquatic > Marine > Coastal > Sediment | place: USA: Maine | collected... | reverse complement strand
AAAATGGTGAAAGCACTATCAGTCGAGTTGCGGATGGATCTCAGGCGCTCGACTTCCTGCGACACCAAGGTGATTTCGCAGAGAGCCCTTGGACAGATCTCGTACTTCTGGATCTCAATCTGCCGGGAATCGATGGGCACGAGGTTCTCAAGATTATGAAAGCCGATCCCGACCTGAAGGCAATTCCAGTGGTGATCCTCACCAGCTCCAATCACGAGCTCGATGTCACGAAAGCGTACGAAGGTTGTGCTGCTGCCTTCGTCAAGAAGCCGCTTGGCCGAGATGGGTATGCCCAGCTTGTCAGCTCGATAGAGAACTTCTGGCTCCGGATCGTCGAACTTCCGTCGAGGTAGGTCAAACTGGTCGGAGCATGCTTCGCCTCTCCGGAAAACGCAGGCTCATCAATCTTTACCTTTCGGTCGGCTCCCTAATATGGCGCGGTTTTCGGGGTGGTTAGGTGCTGGCTTGCGGCACCGGTATCGGCGAGATGCTCGATCCCGGTGACCGGCGTTACCGCCACCCCTTCGGCACCTGCATGGGCAGGTGATTGTGGCGGCGCACCGCGGATTCGAGCACCATGGGAGCTGGCAACGGCCGGTCAGGAGACGACAATCGTGTGTCTAGGAGTGCCGGGGCGAATCATCGCCATCCACGACGATCGCGGCACACCGATGGCCACCGCCGACTTCGGGGGCGTGACCAAGACCATCTGTCTCGTCTATGTCCCCGAGGCCTCGATCGGTGACTACACGATCATCCACGCCGGGTTCGCGATAACGGTCCTCGACGAGGAGGCCGCCCAAGCGTCCCTCGATCTGTTCGAGGAGATCGGCATCCTCGAGTCCGACACGGACCAGGCGACGCCATGAAGTACCTGAGCGAGTTCGCGGACCCCGACCTGGCCGCCCTGCTGCTCACCGATATCGCCGAAACGGTCACGAGGCCCTGGGCGCTCATGGAGGTCTGTGGTGGCCAGACCCACTCGATCATCCGCCACGGCCTGGACCAGCTCCTGCCCGCCGAGGTCGAGCTGATCCACGGCCCCGGCTGTCCCGTGTGTGTGACCCCGGTGGAGATCATCGACCAGGGTCTGGAGATCGCTGAACGCCACGATGTTATCTTCTGCTCGTTCGGCGACATGTTGCGGGTTCCGGGATCCTCGACCGACTTGTTCTCTGTCCGAGCCGGGGGCGGTGATGTGCGGGTGGTCTACTCGCCGCTGGACGCCCTTTCGATCGCAGAAGAGCACCCTTCGAAACAGGTCGTGTTCTTCGCCGTTGGATTCGAGACCACGGCTCCCGCCAACGCCATGGCGGTGCATCAGGCGCGAGACCGAGGGCTCACCAACTTCTCGATGCTGGTCAGCCACGTGCTGGTGCCGCCGGCCATCGAGGCCATTGCGGCGTCACCCGACTCTAGAGTCGATGCCTTCTTGGCGGCCGGGCACGTGTGCACGGTCATGGGAACCGCGCAGTACGAACCGGTCGCGGCACGGTACCGGGTGCCGATCATCGTCACCGGGTTCGAGCCCCTCGACGTTCTCGACGGCATCCGCCGCGCCATCCAGCAGCTTGAGGGCGGCCGGGCCGAGGTCGAGAACGCCTACCCTCGCGCCGTGCGATCCGACGGCAACACGGTCGCCAGGGCCATGCTCGAAGAGGTGTTCGAGACCACCGATCGTGACTGGCGAGGCATCGGCCCCATACCGATGAGCGGCTGGCGCCTCTCGGCCGCGTATCGGGAGTTCGATGCCGAGCTGCGATTCGCGGTTCACGACCGTCGGATCGAAGCCAACAACGGGTGCCGAGCCGGCGAGGTACTCCAAGGCGTCATCAAACCCAACCAGTGCGAGGCATTCGGTGTGCGCTGCACCCCCCGCCACCCCATGGGTGCGACCATGGTGTCGAGTGAAGGAGCATGCGCCGCCTACTACCGGTACCGACGGCTCGGTGAGGTGGATTTCGACCATGGCTGAAGGCTGGACGTGCCCGGTGCCGCTGCGCGACCACGACAGGATCACCATCGCCCATGGAGGCGGCGGGCTCCTGACCGACGAACTCATCACCCACCTGTTCCTTCCCGCCTTCGGGGCCGCAGCGAGCGGGGCGACACCCACCGACTCTGCGGTGTTGCCCTTTGGAGATCAGCGCGTGGCCTTCACCACCGACAGCTACGTCGTCCGCCCCTTGTTCTTCCCGGGCGGCAACATCGGCGAGCTGGCGGTCTACGGCACGGTCAACGATCTCGCTATGGCCGGAGCCGAACCGATGGCGTTGTCGACCGCGTTCGTACTCGAAGAGGGAGTCGAGGTCGAGGTGCTCGGTCGAGTAGCCCAAGCCATGGGCGAGGCCGCCGCGCTCGCAGGGGTGCAGCTGGTCACCGGCGACACCAAGGTCGTCGATGCCGGGCTCGCCGACGGCATGTACATCACCACCGCCGGTGTCGGGCTGGTGCCAAAGGATGTGGACATTCGCCCCGAGCGAGCCACGCCGGGCGACAAGGTGATCCTCAGCGGCCCCATCGGTCGGCACGGAACCGCGGTACTCAGCGTCCGCGAAGGCCTCGAGTTCGGCACCGACCTGCAATCCGACTGCGCCCCGCTCAACGGCATGGTCCACGCGATGCTCGCCGCCCGCCCGGACCTCCATGTGCTCCGCGACCTGACCCGAGGGGGACTCGCCAGTGGGCTCTGCACGATCGCCGAGACAGCCCAGATCGGTATTCGCTACACCGAGGCCACCGTACCGATCCCCCCTGAGGTGCAGGCCGCATGCGGATTCCTCGGCCTCGATCCCGCTCACGTGGCCAACGAGGGCACGATGCTCGCCATCGTCGCCCCTGACGACGCCGACGCCGTGCTCGAAGCCATGCACGCCCACGACATCGGCTCACACGCGGTGGTCATTGGCGAAGTGACCGAACAGAACCCCGGCGTCGTCGTCGCCCGGACCCCGCTCGGTGGGCACCGCATCGTCGATCGACCACTCGGCGAACAACTCCCCCGGATCTGCTGACAGGCCCAGAACTGCGGCTGTCCGGTGTTCTATCACCCCATCCAGAATCCCTTCCGGTGCGAGACCCCCAAGGACCTTCCGGCATCCGAGGCAGAACCACATGAACGCCGTACCGATATTCTCGGCTACGTGTTGTTGAGGACCCCGTCGATCTCTTCGCCGCGTTCGAGCTTCGATCTGTTCCTCATCCTGGGCCACTAGGTGGCAATTCGATCCCGTTCGGTGGCGACCCGAGGTTCTCTCGGCAGCCCTAATGCCTGTTCTCCGATGATGTTGCGCTGGATCTCGTTGGACCCTGAGTAGATGGAGGCCGGCCGAGCGCAGAGCAGGTGGTTCAGCCATGTGGCCGGATCGTTGCCCGATGTCGCCGAGGGGGGCAGCGGCACATCGGTGACGATGCCGTCGTGGGCGACCGCGTGGGCCCCGAGCATAGTGACGGCGGTGAGAGTGATGTCTTGATACAGCTCGGTCCAGCTGACCTTGCTGATCGACGCTGCGCCGGGCCTCACGTCGTCGGCCAACAGGGCTGTCAACGTTCGGAGACCGCCATAACGCAGGGTTTCGACTCTGCTGTGCAGCCGAGCGAGTTCTTGGCGCACCACCGGGTCGGTCAAGCGGTTCTGTTCTCGCGCGATGTCCACCACATTGTCGAGCAGAGATCTCATCACCAGCGGGACCGTTGTGGCGTCGCCGCCGCGTTCGAACGCGAGCAGGGCGTTGGTGACCTTCCATCCTTGGTTGGGAGCGCCCACGATGCACTCAGCGCCCGTTCGGGCATCGGTGAAGAAGACCTCGTTGAAATCCCGACCGCCAGCTGCGTTGGCGATAGGCCGTACCTCCACCCCCGGTTGATCGAGGGGGCACAACAGGAAGCTGATGCCGCGGTGCTTGGGGGCGTCGGGGTTGGTGCGACAAAGGACGAAGATCCAATTGGCCAGGTGGCCATGAGAAGTCCAGGTCTTTTGACCGTTGATGACCCATTCGTTGCCGTCGCGGAATGCCCTGGCACCCAGCGAGGCCAGGTCCGACCCGGCATCCGGCTCGGAGTAGCCCTGGCACCAGCGGTCTTCGCCGGACAGGATGCGAGGAAGGTAGTGCTGCTTTTGGGCCTCGGTCCCGCAGGTGAGAAACGTCGGCCCCATCATGTTGATGCTCAACGTGTCCGTGGGGATGCCGGCGGGTGCTCCGACGAGGGCGAACTCCTCGCGCAAGACGACTTGTTCGATAGCGGACAGCCCAGCACCGCCATATTCGGACGGCCACTCTGGAGCGAGGAGGTTGTGTTCGGAAAGGAGCGAGCGCCACTGCTCGAGCCAAACTCCGCGGTCGGGTTCCGGAATCGACGGCACGCCCTGCCACCGAGGAGGGAGATGCTCAGCGAGGAACGCCCGGATCTGGGCTCTGTACCGCTCGGCGCCGACCGAATACGTTGCGTCCATGAGGCGGGATCGTAGTAACCGAGGCCAAGTCGTCACGACTCACTAGCTGGTCAGGCTCACCATCTGCTGGGTGACGGTGCCGACATGGAGGTCGGTCATCCGCTCGCCATCGTCATCGAGGGTGATGCGGCCGAGAATGTCGCGATGGGCCAGCTCGCGGAACATGGCCCGCAGCTCCCACCGGGCCAGGTTCGCGCCAAGGCAGAAATGGGCGCCGTGGCCGAATCCGACGTGGTAGTTGGGATCGCGACCGACATCGAACCGGTAGGGGTCGGTGAATTGGCGATCGTCGCGGTTGGCCGACGGATACCAGAGTCCCACCGTGTCGCCCGCTTTGATCGTCTGGCCGTGCAGGGTCACGTCACGGGTTGCGGTACGGGCGAACTGGATGACGGGGCTGGTCCAGCGGACTATCTCCTCGACCGCCGTCTCGACGTACCGCTCGGGGTCACCCAGGAGACGTTGCAGCTCGTCGGGATGCTCGAGCAGGCTGATGATGCCCCGACTGGTGGCGTTGCGGGTCGTCTCGTTACCGGCGGCGATCAACAGACCGAGGTAGCCGTGAAGCTGTTGCTGGGTCAGCGGGCCGGTGGAGATCTCGGCCTGGACGAGGGTGCTGGCCAGATCGTCGGCCGGGTGGGCTCGCTTCCGAGCGATCAGATCCTCGATGTATTCGAAGTACTCGACCCGCAGGCGACGACGCATGTCAGCTCGGGACTCGTCGGGCAGGGCCCACTGCGTCGAGTCGGTGTCGAACAAGCTGTCGGTCCAGCGGTGAATGTCGGCCCAGTCGTCAACCGGTACGCCCATCAGCTCACAGATGGTCGCCAAGGGCAGACCCACCGCCAGGTCCTCGACCAGGTCGGCCCGCCGATGGCCGACGAGCTGGGCTTCGAAACCGTCGACGAATCGTTTGGCCATCTGGTCCAGGGATCCCGCTATCCGCCGACACTTGGCCGGGGTGAACGAGCGGGCCACGAGAAGGCGGAACTCGGTATGACGGGGGTCATCGAAGAAGACCATGTCGAACGGCTCGTCGGGGTCCCAGCCGTACCGCTGGTCGCGTTTGGCCTTGACCTCCCACATACGTTCGTCGTGCCGGCGGCCGGCCAGACGCAGGCGGGGACCGCCATTGATGAACGTGCCGTCGTCCGCGCCCGCGAACTTGACGTCGTCGTAACGGGTGAGGGCCCAGAACGGCTCGATCCCATCACGCTCGTACCAATGGACCGGAGCCACATCTCGCAGGAGATCCCAGTCGGCCCAGGGGTATCCCCCGGTCTCATAGCGACTCGTGGTGTGGATATCGACAGCGGCCAGCCGCTCATCGACAGAGATATCCAGGTCGGTCATGGTGCCCCCAATTGGATCGCCGCGCAGAACCTCAGACTCTCACAGAATCAGCCGATTTCGCCGCTCACCGCCTGGTGCGCTGGTCTGCTCCACTCGCCCTGACGAACCGGTCGGGCTCGTTTGGACGGTGGGAGAACAGGCGGTCGTCTGGACCGGAATGGGAGTTGCAGCTTTGCCCAACCGAGCCGAGCAGCGGCTCGTAGAGACGTTCGGGAGCCCACAGGCCGTCGAGCTATGCCTCGAGTGTTACAGCTCAAAGCTGACTTCTATGAGTCTTCCGCCCGGCACACCGCCGGCAGCCTGGTCGAGATCGGTGAGCTTGCCTCGGCCGACTTCCGGTCACGTCATCCAGTGATCGGCGATGACGCGGTCGAGACTCTCGCATGGTGTTATACGTTCGACTCCAGGTAGCACCCCCTACCGCCGCATGGAGGCCCCGGACTCCCGAAGCTACGGCGAGCCGCAAGGTAGCGGGTCGCTTGATCGTTCCGCTTGAGTTTGGTGTCGCGGGTGCTTGGTAGCGTCGGCGGGTGTCGGAGGAGCTGATCGAATTGTGGACGCTTGTCGACGATGATTGGGCGCTGGTAGCGAACAAGTCTGGGGCGACGAGGCTCGGGTTCGCTGTTTTGTTCAAGTTCTATGAGATAGAGAGCCGGTTCCCTCGTTACATGGCCGAGGTCCCTGCTGAGGCGGTTGCCTACCTGGGTCAGTTGGTAGGAGTTGCTCCGGAAGCATTCCAGCGGTATTCGTGGCCGTCTCGGACCGCTGAGTATCACCGGGCCCAGATTCGGGAGGTGTTCGGCACTCGTCCGGCTACGGAGGCCGACGAGGAACGGTGGGTGTCGTGGTTGGCTGGAGCCGACCAAGTGTTACGCCGCTTCACCAAAGGTGGTGGCCCCAAGAGCCCGGTCTATCTCGCCCTCGAGGAACTCGGCCGGGCCGTCCGCACGATCTTCGTGTGCGACTACCTGGCATCGGAAGAACTCCGCCGAGAGATCCACACCGGCCTCCAGGTAGTCGAGAACTGGAACAGCGCCAACGACGTCGTTTTCTACGGCAAAGATGGCGTCCTCACCGGCGCTGACCGTGAACACGCCGAAATCTCAATGCTGGCCCTGCACCTCCTCCAAAGCAGTCTCGTGTTCGTCAACACCCTGCTTGTCCAACGAGTGCTCGACGACCCCGATTGGCAGAACCGACTCATGGCCGAAGACCGACGCGCCCTCAGTGCCTTGTTCTGGTCACACGTCAACCCCTACGGACGATTCCGCCTCGACATGACCGAACGCCTCGACCTCAACGCCCAGACAGCCTGACCGCGACAGCATCCAAGGGGGTCTGAGAAGGGTGGCCACGCTGGCGTCGAGCGGCAGATCCGCAAGGTTTTTGGATTTGTTGTCACGCGATTGTCCGGAATGGACCTTTAACCCACAGTGAATCCCGATTTCGAGGCCGAGTTCACGGCCTTCTTCGACTCCGCTGAGCGGAAGTTACGACAAGCGCTCGGCAGCGCTTTTGGCAAAGAAGCCGGTCGTGAAGCTACAGCCGACTCGCTGGCGTGGGCATGGCAAAACTGGGGCCGGCTCCGTTCGATGGACAATCAGATCGGATACCTCTACCGGGTCGGACGCAGCCTTGCGCTCAAAAGCCTCGACCCCGAACGCGACGGCTCGGGGAACCCCCCGGTTGCCACTGTCGAGTTGCCAGATTTCGAACCGTCCCTCGGCCACTATCTAGGTGATCTTTCAGAGAACCAACGGATCGCAGTCTGGATGGTCCACGGACTCGGATTCCCACAGACCGAAGTAGCCGAACTATTGGGATGTTCGGCCGCGAGTGTCGCGACACATGTGCGCCGGGCACTCGCCAAACTCCGACACGACCTGGAGGTGGGCACAGATGGCTGAGTTCACCGACCAAGAACTGAAACGCCGCATCGAACAAGAAGCAGCGACCTTCGGACGAGTCACGATCGACGAGATCCGCAAACGCCCGACAGTGGACCTCGATGAAGAACCCGATCATCTCCCCGACGCGGACGAAACGATCGACCACATCACCGTGGTCGATCTACACCCCAATGAACAACGAGATCACATGACTCTGAACAAGCCCATCCTCGGAGCCGCCGCAGCGGTTGTACTCGCACTCCTCATAGCGTTCGCGCTCAACCGATCATCAATTTCGGTCGTCGCCGACGACGGCCAACAGACAACCACAACGACCATCGCATATGATGGCGAGGCAGGCCCCACCACGACGGTTGAACCAACGACTACCCAGCGACAACCGCCGGCGACGTTTGTTGCGATACCGCCCCCGTTGATCGATTCATCACTCGAAGACGCGACGTCTCGCGCCCGAGACGTCGCTGCGGCGAGTCCGGACGCGGCCACCGCCGAACAGTTCCGCGAGATCGTGAGCAACTTGCCCGGCAACGAGTTCCGCCTACAAATCGCTGCGAGTAAGACCCGTGACGATGAACACGACGAGAATGGTGCCCAAGCGTGCGCGAGAACCACGGGGCTAACGAACCTCAGTGACCTGCGCGAAGCGGCTGAACAATGGCTAAGTGAGCTGTCGAGTCGCGACCTTGCCGACAATGACATCACTGAGTGGCGCAATTTCCTTCTTCACGCAGTTATCGTCTATTGCCCGGAGCGCCTCGACACCCTGTAGCGCTGTTCATTCGAAACTCGCCCGAATCAGTCATTCTCGATTCAGGATCCCGACCTTCCTCACACCCGGGTTGGGCTGCGGTGCGGGCTTCGATGGGTCCGGTGGCCGGATCGGGTTGGGTGTCCAGGGCGTTGGCCACGATCGCGCCCCCGACCGCGTCGAGGGCGAACGTGCCCGACACCCCACCGCCCAGATCCCGGTTCAGGTGCAGGCGTCGATGCTCAAAGGCGGCGTTGCAGTCCTGGGCGGCGACCTCGGGTGCGACCCGGTTCCGCCAATGGCGGACCAGGTCGCTCACCGCGTTGACATCGCGGGCGGATTCGGCCCGCGCCAGCAGTTCGGTCTCGTGTTCGGTGTAGTGCCCGTCGAGGCGGGAGTCCACGGTCCGGGCCAACACGGCGACCTGGTCGAATCCGATGGCGCCTGAGGCCAGGTGTTCACCGGTGAGGGGGTGACGGGCACAGAACCGGCTCACCCGCCCGAGGGTGCGGGCCAGGTCAGGGCCGCACCCGGCTTCGAGGGCCAAGAACCGTTCCGTGGACCGGTAGCCCTGCGCCGAATGGGCTCCCGACGAATCGTACGGCGCCAGCCAACGCGCGGCCTCGCCCAGCGCCGCGAGAGCCGCATCGACCAGCTCCGCGGCCCGCGCCCCACACCGAAACGGATTCATGTCCTCGGGCGACTCGGCCCCGAACGCCTCGGCCAACTCCCGGACCGCAGCGCCGGCCACCCCACGAGCCCGACCCTGGACCCGACCAGCCTGGCTAGATCGGCCAAAACTCGAACCAGTACCCGCCATCGTCATCACCGGATCCCCATTTCTCGGGTCGCCGAAGAATGCCGTGGTAGTTCCGTCGCCAAGTCGCTCGCCGCCATGAACACGAACATAGAACACCTGATAGGCGTACACAAGTTCGCTCAAGGTGAGCAGTGAGGTCAAGTGTGTCGACGGGAGTCGCGCAGCTCCGCCTTCGCCGGCCACCAGCACAATCGCCGCGAGCTAGTGGCCTGTCAGGCTGATCGTGCCGCGAATCCGCCGGGTCCTGACGCCCCTCGCGGTGTCCTCGCCGCGAGCTGGGCCGTGGGGTCCTGCCGGGTGAGGGGGCAGACGTCTGCCCGCGAGCGAGCGGGTCTGTCGCAGGCTGCCGGCCGCGATGGCATCAAGGAAGACATCGGGGTCAGAGCGAGTCGCGAAGCCATCGACAGCACTGAGCTATCGCTTGCCGGCTGGGTTCAGCCAGGTGGCTCCAACCGAAGAATCCGTGGCTGGTCCCCAGGTACCTGACCGCGGAGGAGAGGACACCTCGGTCCGCGAGAGCGAGGGCGTAATGCTCGCCCTCATCGCGTAGTGGGTCGTGCTCCGCGGTCACGATGAGAGCCGGTGGCAACCCGGACAGGTCCTCGGCGTGGGCGGGTGACAATCGCCAGTCTCGGGCGTCGTGGTCGAGCTGGTAGTGGCTGTAGAACCACCTCATCTCCTCGGCCGACAAGAACAGTCCATCCAGGTTCAGTCGGTAGGACGGTGAGGTCATTTCGGCGTCGACCGCCGGGTACACCAACAGCTGGGCCCGGAGGCGATGCAGGTCGAGGTCCCGAACGCCGATCGCGACCGCTGCGGCCAGGTTGCCCCCTGCGGAGTCGCCGGCCACCCCGACACGACCGGGCTCGATGCCGAGGTCGGCCCCAGACCCAAGCACGCGACATGTCACGGCGAAGGCGTCGTCGTACGCGGCGGGGAACGGGTGTTCCGGCGCCAGGCGGTACCCGACGTTGAACACCGTCGCGCCCGATCCCTCGGCCAGATTGCGGCACAGTCGATCGTGGGTGTCGATGCTCCCCAATACCCATCCCCCGCCGTGGAAGTAGACGAGCGCCGACCCGGTGGCGCCGGCCGGACGGTAGATCCGGACCGGGACGTCCTCGCCACCCGTCCCGCGAAGCGGAACCTCGGAGATCTCCGCCATCTGGGGGCCGGAGGGACCGGCTTGCGCGGCCGAAGCATGTCCGGCCCGCGCCTCGTCGACCGGCATGGTCCAGAAGCGACGCGGTCCTCTCGCCTCGAGGATGCGTTGAATATCGGGATGGAGCGATGGCATCACAGAATCGTGACCTCCGGGAGTTCGAGACGACCGATTGGCAAGGTGCCGCTGAGCCTTCGTAGCACGCGTCGCCGCCGGCTCGCGCCGCGCAAGGGACCGATGTTGACCACGAGGTCTTCGAGGACCCATACCGCTTCGACATCACCCGTGACCCCAACCCCCATTCGACCTTGGACACGGCGAGCACTTCTGTCTCGGACAAGGTCACCGCTCCCTCGGCAGAATGGCTCTGGCTGTAGGGTCCGGATGCCTCGTGGGAAGGGCCTGCGGCAGAGGGGGATCAATGGCAGTTCAGCTTCCTACCGTTTCGGACCGCTACGGTGCCGACGATGTCGAGCGTTTCTATCGGAACGGAGCGTGGCGTGAAGAGACCGTTGCCGACCTGGTGGATCGGCAGGCTGTAGCCCTGGGTGACGCACTTTTCGCCACCGACTCCACGACCCGGCTCAGCTACGCGGAGCTCCGCGACCGTTCCATTCGCTTGGCCGTTGGGCTGCGCCGCTCAGGCATCGGACGGGGCGACCGGGTTGTGGTCCAACTCCCGAACTGGACAGATTTCGCCACCGTCGTGGCCGGCATCTCCCGCTGCGGGGCCATCGTGGTGCCCGTCATGCCGATCTACCGCCATGACGAGGTCGGCTACGTGCTCGCCGACAGTGGGGCCAAAGCGGCCATTATCGCCAAGGAGTTCGGTGGGTTCGACTACGGGGTGATGTACGAGACGCTGGCCGGCGATGCCCCCGAGCTCACGGCGGTCTACCTCGCCCGGGTGACCGATGGCGCCGACGGGGCCAAGACTCTGGCGTCGCTCCAGGTGGATGGTGCCATCGATGAGCTGGTCGCCGAGCTTGGGGATCCACCATCGGCCGACGACGCCCACCTGATCGTCTACACCTCGGGGACGACGTCGCGGCCAAAGGGCTGCGTTCATACGTGGAACACCCTGACCTTCACCGCTCGCACGATGGCGACGGGACTTGGGTGGTCATCTGACGATGTTGCCTTCGGGCCCTCACCCATAACCCATGCCACCGGCTACATGACAAGCATTATCATCCCGCTGTTCGCGGGTGGGAAGACCCATCTCGTCGAGGCGTGGGACCCGGTCGCGGCGTTCGACCGCATCCTCGAGCACGGCTGCACGACCTCGGTGACCGCCACCGTCTTTCTCCAGATGCTCATCGAAGCCTACGATCCCGAGCATCACGACGCCTGCAGCCTCCGCTTGTGGGTCGCCGCCGGTGCGCCGATCCCGCCCCAAGCCATCCGTTCGGCTGCGGAGGCCTTCCCGACGCTCGAGGTGCTCAGCTTGTACGGCCGCAGCGAGAACATGGTGACCTCCATGTGTAAGACCGGCGATGATCCAGAGCTGTCGCTCACCTCGGATGGTGCTGCCCCGGAGGGGATCGAGATCCGGATCGTCGACGAGGACGGCGGTGACCTACCACCCGGCCAGCCCGGTGACATTGCCTACCGAGGCCCGGGTCACATGCTCGGCTACCTTGGCCAACCGGCCTTGACCGAGGAAATGTTCACCGCATCGGGTTTTTCTCAGTCGGGGGACCTCGGGGTGATGAACGAGACCGGCTACGTCCGGGTGACCGGGCGCACCAAAGACATCATCATCCGAGGAGGGATGAACATCAGCGCCCGCGAGATCGAAGAACTCATTCTTGGGCATCCCAACGTCAAGGATGTGGCGCTCATCGCCACGCCGGACGAACGGCTCGGCGAGCGAGCCTGTGCCTGCGTTGTCCTCGACGAAGGCGCAACCATGGCGCTGGCCGACCTCGTGACCTACCTCCGAGAAACCCATCAGCTGGCCACCCAGAAGCTCCCCGAGTTCCTCGAAGTCGTCGCCGAGTTGCCGCGGACCGCCACCGGCAAGGTCCAAAAGCACCTCCTTTTCGACATGGTCAGACCCACGGAGGTCACCATCTGACGACCACCACCACTCCCCCGGTCTTCGAGATCCGCTCCACACCAAGGCCGACGGCATCGCACACCAGCAACATCGTTGGGTCGGTGGTGGGTGGTGCCAGGCACGGGTCAACATCGCCCGGACCAGGTGATGGGCGGCTTGGCGCGCGAAGGCTTGGGGTCTCGACCACTACCCCCGGGGCACTTCGCGCTGTGGCCCCTACGACCCCATCACCCGGGACCTCTACACCGACGGCGAGGCTGGCGAGGTCCCCAGGGCGGCGGTCGAGGCCTCGCTGGGTTGTGGTAATCCGACCGCATTGACCGAGCTCCGACCAGGGGAGATCGTGCTCGATCTTGGTTCGGGCGGTGGCATCGACGTGCTGTTGTCGGCCCGGCGGGTCGGGCCTACCGGCAAGGCCTACGGGCTGGACATGACCGACGCCATGCTCGAACTGGCGCGCCTGAACCAGTGGGAGGCCGGGCTCGACAACGTCGAGTTTCTCAACGGCCACATCGAGAACATCCCGTTGCCCGACGAGACCGTCGACGTCATCATCTCCAACTGTGTGATCAACCTGTCCTCCGACAAAGGCCAGGTCCTGCGGGAGGCGTTTCGGGTGCTGGGGCCGGGTGGGCGCCTGGCGGTGTCCGACGTCGTTGTGCGGGGCGCCATCGATCCCGAGATTCGCTCCAGTGTCGAAGCAT
>Ga0316190_10002553_pt1 | contig 13216 bp, 9 predicted proteins | sample Eddworburrow2_MG_FD_204929 | JGI IMG/M metagenome (GOLD analysis project Ga0316190, IMG submission 204929) | Coastal sediment microbial communities from Maine, United States - Eddy worm burrow 2 | ecosystem: Environmental > Aquatic > Marine > Coastal > Sediment | place: USA: Maine | collected... | reverse complement strand
GGCCGGACAATCGCCCAATTTTCTCGATCATTTCTATTTAGACAGCCTGTTGCAGGTGAAGCCGCAGGCGATGACCATTATTCGCTAAGGCCATGAGGATATCCACGCGCGTAGGAATGCTTATCGGATTGCCCGTTTTGATGGGGATGGGCATCGGCATGGTTCAATACTGGCGAGCTGGCGAGATCGACCGGGTCATGGAGAAGGAGCAGCAGGTTCAGAGCCTTGAAAGGGGGATATTCGAGCTGAATGCGTTATCCAATGATGTAAGCAGTTACCCGCAGGACGCCAGACCACAGCAACAATGGCTGGAAAAATACAAGTCTGTGCATCAAGAGCTCGAGAACATCAGTGCAGACAATGAAAGTCAGATATTGATTCTGCAGGACATTCATGCGGTACATGACCTGCTTGGGGGTTTGTTTGAGAAATTAAAAAGCGGCCTCCTTCAAGGAGGTGTCGTGGGCGCGATTGAACGGCGGGAGCAGGCGGGCAGCCTGCTGTTGATCTACATGCAACAGATGCTCACCAGCACGCAGCAGCTCTCCGAATTGAACAAGATGAGGGTGACTCAGATTCGAGAATATTCCCGGGATTTGACCTTTGCCATCCTCATCGCCCTTACCCTGTTGATGGTGGGGTTCTCGTTCTTCATGGGGCGGCGCATTACCCGGCCTCTCGAAAGCTTGAAAAAGGGTGCGGAAACCATTGCCGCAGGGAATCTGCATTATCGTCTTGGCGATATTTCGAATGATGAGATTGGCGAGCTTTCCGCATCATTCAATCGCATGCTGGATAGCCTGCTGGAAACCATGACCTCGCGTGATGAAATGGAAGTCAAGGTGGCCGAGCGCACGCAGGAACTGCTTGAGGCCAATGAGCATTTACAGGAACTGGATCGCATGAAGTCCCTGTTTATTGCCTCCATGAGCCACGAGATGCGCACGCCGCTCAATGCCATGATCGGTTTCACCAGCCTGGTGAGGGAAGGCGTGGCCGGAGAGGTCAATGAACAGCAGAAGGGACATCTGCATCGTTCCCTTGAGGCCTCGCGGCATCTGCTGCAACTCATTCAGGAAGCCATTGATGTCTCCGAGCTTGAAGCGGGTACGATTAAGCCACGAATCGAGTCCGTATCGCTTGGCGATCTGGCTGAAGAGGCCATGCAGGAAATAGAGCCAAAGGCCGGGAAAAAGTCACTGCAACTGCTGATCGATGTTCCCGAAGGGCTTGCTATCAATACAGACCGGCAAAGGCTCAGGCAATGCATGGTAAATTTCCTGAGCAATGCCGTGAAGTACTCTGAGCGCGGTACGATTACGCTATCGGCTAGCAAGCCCGATCAGGATACTGTGATGATCAGCGTGACGGATACCGGTATCGGCATCGGTAAAGAGGATGCCACCACCCTGTTTGCGCCCTTCATCCGGCTGGATTCACCACTGACGGTTGCTGCCGGAGGCACAGGCCTGGGCCTCTATATCACCCGTAAAATCGCCACCGAACTGCTGGGGGGGGAGGTGTTTGTGGAAAGCACGCCGGGCCATGGCAGCACATTCAGCATGCGCCTGCCGATTGGCAATATTGCAATGCCAGCGGATGCAGTATGAGCTATACTATAAACATAATATACGAGGTTTGAGCTATGACGACGGCACTCATCATCGAAGACAATGACGACAATATGGCCTTGATTACCTATATCCTGAAATCCGGGGCTTACGATACGATTGCCGCAACAACAGGTGAAGAGGGCGTTGATTTGGCGCTGCAGCATAAGCCGGATGTCATCATTCTGGACATCCAGTTGCCGGGTATCGATGGTTATGAAGTGCTCAAACGCATCAGAGCGTCGGAAAATGGTGGTTCTTTTTCCATCATTGCCATGACCTCGTTTGCCATGACAGGAGACCGTGAACGTCTGCTTGCCGCTGGTTGTAACGGGTATATCGAAAAGCCCATCGATCCGGCAGTAGTGTTGCCACAAATTCAGGCCATTATCAGGGGGACAAAATGAGATTGCTCGTCGTTGATGACAATGAGGATGCAAGGGTTCTGCAGAGCAGTATTCTGAGCAGCCAGGGCTTTGAGGTATCAACAGCCGAAAATGGGCTTGATGCTCTGGAGGTGGTCAAGAAATCCCGGCCCGATATGGTCATCTCGGATATTCTCATGCCGGTGATGGATGGCTACGAGCTTTGCCGCAAGATTAAAACCGATGATAAACTAAAAGATATCCCCTTCGTGTTTTATTCCGCCCACTACCTCGATCCGAAAGACCAGCAAATGGCAAAGGATCTGGGCGTTACCCATTTCATCCAAAAGCCCATGGAAATGGATAAATTTCTTCACATCATCCGTGATGTTATTGCAAGCAGAGCGCTTACCGGGGAAGCGCCCGGCACGCCCGTCAAAGAAGAAAACAGCCTCAAAGAGGAGCACGAGCAAAGACTGACCGAGATGCTTTATGGCAAGCTGGAGGAACTGGAAGAGAGCCAGAAAATGCTGAAAAAGGCCCTTGAAGGCACCATCGCTACTGTTGCCATGGCGGTTGAAGTCAGGGATCCGTACACCTCCGGCCATCAGCGACGCGTAGCCGAACTTGCCGAATCGATTGCGCTTGAGATGGGTTTGGATGAGCTACAGGTCGAAGGCATCCGCATGGGTGCCACCATCCATGATATTGGCAAGATTCAATTACCTGCAGAAATTCTCAGCAAGCCTGCAAGATTCTCTGAGATTGAATACGCCATCGTTAAGGCGCATCCCGAGGTCGGTTATGAAATTCTCAAGGAGGTCCAGTTTCCGTGGCCGATTGCCATCATGGTGCACCAGCATCACGAACGCATGGACGGTTCCGGCTATCCGCAGGGATTGAGAGGCGATGAGATTTGTCTGGAGGCACGCATCCTTGCCGTGGCAGATGTGGTCGAAGCCATGCTTTCACATCGTCCATACCGTCCGGCCAACAAGCTTGAAGAGGCACTGGACGAAATCACTACCAATCGGGGAGCCCTCTATGATCCGCCTGTGGTGGATGCCTGCCTGAAACTCTTCTCCGATGACAGGTTTAGCTTCAAGGATGCCTAACACCCTCTAATCGGCTGTACGCGTTAAGGCTGGCTCCAGAACAGGGATGGTTCATGCAGGGCTGCCATCTGTTCTTTTAGGGACAGCAGATGTTCTTCCCAGTAGCGCTGCGTGTTAAACCACGGAAATTTATTAAGACGGTGAATATAGCGCATCGTCATCGTTATTATAAAATGCGCCACGAGATATTTATGGCATGATCTGAAAAAACTTCTGGTAGTTGTTATCCGGCAATCTCATGGGCCAGTTCTTTTAGGCTAATGGCTTCAATGTCTTTTTGGAGCGGATAGCGATCATTGCCCCCATGAACCACGAATACCTTGTCAGGTTGCAGGTCGTCGAGAGCGTTGTAGAAGCCACGCTCAGGCTTGGTGTTCAATCCACGCTTGATTTCAATCGCCCAGATTCCCCGATTTCCACCCAATTCGAGCACCAGATCGATTTCTGCGCCGGCGGCTGTTCGGTAAAAACTTGCTCTCACCCGACCGGGTATGGCCGACAGCAAGGTTTCGATGACAAAGCCTTCCCAACTGGCCCCGACAACCGGATGGCCGGATAGATCAATAAGGCTTTCGATGCCCAGCAGCGCATGTGTAAGTCCACTGTCCCGAACATAGGTCTTGGGTGATTTAACCAGTCGTTTTCCTGTGTTGGCAAGAAATGGTGGGAGGCGACGCACCAGCAGGAGATCGACCAGCAGGTCGATGTAACTGCTGACAGTGGGTGCGCTGATCGACAGTCCGGAGGCCAGTCTTGAGGCATTGAGCAGGGTTCCCTGATTATGCGCCAGCATGGTCCATAGCCGGGACAGGGTCTCGGCGGGAATGCGTGGTCCAAATTGGGGGACATCGCGTTCCAGGTAGGTACGAATGAAGCTGTTTCGCAGCAGCAGGCTGTCCCGGTCGCTGGCGGCAAGATAGCTGTCGGGGAAGCCTCCCCGCAGCCAAAGCCGGTTCGTGCTCTGTTGATCTGCTCCGATTTCCAGCAGGTTAAATGGATTCATGTCAACATATTCAATCCGGCCAGCCAGGCTTTCGCCGGTCTGCCGGAGCAGATCAATTGAAGCTGAACCAAGAATGAGGAAACGACATGTCCCGTAACCGCTCCGTCGCCCCCGGTCTATAATTCCGCGCAGCGTCTGGAACAGTTCCGGAGCGCGATGGATTTCATCAAGCACGACGAGTCTGTCTTCGTACCGCAGGAGAAAAATTTCGGGGTCGGAAAGTTTATCCCGATCAGACCTGGATTCGAGATCCAGATAGATGGCATGATGTTTTTCAGCCAGCCCATGTGCCAGCGTCGTTTTGCCAACCTGCCTCGGGCCAATCAGCGCAACTGCTGCCTGTCGGGCAAGGGCCTGTTCAATATGCTGAAGAATTATTCGTTCAATCATCCTTGTATATTAAAAGCATCGTTTTTAATTTGCAAGGTTAAATATAGGGTCTATCGCATCTGCCACTGCAATGGCGGCTCATGCAGGGCAGCCATCTGTTCTTTCAGGCTCAATAGATGCTCCTCCCAGTAGCGCTGGGTGTTGAACCACGGAAAGGCATCCAGGAAAACCGGATCGGCGCGGCGCTTCGCCAGCCATGCGGCGTGATGCATCATGCGCAGGGTGCGCAGCGGCTCGATCAGGCGCAATTCCCGCTCATCGAATTCGCAGAAGGAGGTGTAGCCCTTGAGCAGGGTTTCCAGCGTGGCCTCCATCTGTTCGCTATCTCCGGAGAGAAACATCCATAAGTCCTGAACGGCAGGTCCCATGCGTGCATCATCGAAGTCGAGAATGTGCGGGCTTCCCTCGCTGCGTTGCAGGCCTCCCTGCCAGAGGATATTGCCGGGATGGGCATCACCTTGCAGACGGATATAGCGCGGCTGCACCGAGTCAAAGATATCCTCGACAGCATCCAGCAGGTCTTCGCCGAGGCTGGCATATGAATCCTCCAACTCGCGAGGTAGCAGGTCTTGCTCCAGCAGGTATTCATAAGCATCGTCGCCAAAGCTGTGCACATCGAGGCGTGGACGGTGCAGAAAAGGGGAGATGCAACCTGCTGCATGGATACGTCCGAAGAAACGGCCCAATTGCTCGATATGTCCCTCGTTTTCAAGATCGGGTGTGCGCCCCGGCATAAAGGGATACAAAGCGAAGCGGTGATCGTCAAAGTGATGCAGAGAGCTTCCCCCGATGCAAAGTGGCGGCACGGCCGGGATATCCAGATCCGCCAGATCAAGCGTGAAATCGTGTTCCTCAAGAATGGCGGCATCAGTCCAGCGTGCCGGACGGTAGAATTTGGCAACCAATGGGTCTTCATCGTCTTCAAGGCCAATCTGATAGACACGGTTTTCATACGAATTCAGTGCCTGTTGTCGTCCGCTACATGCAAAACCGATGCTTTCAATGGCTTGCAGGACTTGCTCGGGGCCAAGGCGATAGAAAGAATCGGCGGATTCCTCGCTGGCTGGTGGTGTGAATGATTCAGACATCGCTCCAGCATGTGGTGATGTGTCGCGCTGAGCAAGTGGCAAGTGCATTTGTCTTGCTGCATGTTTACCCTGTGCTGATGATGCGAAGGAGATTGATTTGACCGGTAACAACACCCCCGATCGTGAACAACTGCGTGCCCACCGACAGGTGTTTTGGGATGCATGGCAGAAAGCCCAGGCTGACCTGCCGCTCGATGCCTTGCAGGTGCGCATTGCCCGCGTCATCGCGCTGCACCCCGAATATCACCATTTTTTCAACGATCTCGAGGATTTCCTTGAACGTGATTTTGAGGTGGATGGTGGCATGAATCCCTATCTGCATATGTCGCTGCATCTAGCGCTGGAGGAGCAGGTTGCCATCCGTCAGCCGCCAGAGGTGGCATCCGCTCTGGAGTTTCTGATGCAGCAAAAGGGGATGGATCGGCACGATGCACTGCATGCGATTCTTGAAGTGCTGGCAGAAACGGTTTATTTCGCCCAGCGTCAGGGTGGTGAGCCGGATGTCTTGGCCTATGCCAACGGGCTGCGCAAATTGATGCAGCCATGAATCGGATAACTATTTTAAGGAGCCATAGATGAGAGGCATCATTATTACGTTGTGTTTCTTTTTTGCGCCCATCATCCTGATGTTTGCCATGCGACATTTAACGCTTCTGCTGCGTATTTGGCTGGCCTGGCGTCGAGCCCGCAGGAATGGCGTGGACGTTATCGACATCACGCCTGAAAAGCCGCATCCACCGGGACGCCGTTTTATCGTCTTTGCCGTGCTGGTAGGGATCGTCTGCGCCGGGCTTGTCTGGATGCGACTGGGGGATACAACTGTCCCGCAAGGGGAATATGTACCGGCATATACCGACTCCACAGGCAAAATCATCCCCGGCCATTATCAGAAGCCGTAAAAGACGCACAGAGTACGTGGGGGAGAGAAGTTGAAGGTAGTAAGCCGGGAAGAAGCCCTGCGCATGCTCAGCGATGCTGGCCTGCTGATCACCTCGACCCCGCAGTTGGCCGCTCAGTGGCGGCAACGTTTCACCACGGCCCATGACGGCCTGATCGAAACCCCTGATGTATTCACATGGCAAGTCTGGATGCAGCACCAGTGCATGGCCGATATGCAAGCGCCTGTGCCTCTGACTGCACTTCAGGAGGACTTGCTCTGGGAGCAGGTCATCGCCGATGATCTGGGCTCTTCTTACCCTGCCGGAACTTTGCGTGGTCTGGCTGCGCAGGCGGCATCGTCCTATGAACTCCTGGTGCAATACCGTGTTCCGCTCGACGAACTGGGCAAAAATTTCAGTGAGGAAGGTGAGGCGCTGGCCCGCTGGATCGAGGCGATTCATAGCAAGCTGGCCTCTGGAACACTCTCGGGAAGGGCATTGAACGCGGATATTCCGCACTTGCTACTTGATCGGGCGGCTCTTCTTCCGAGCAACACAAACATCATCTTCGACGGCTTTGATGTCTTTAGCCCCATGCATCTGGCCTGGCATGGCGCTTTGCAAAAGTCGGCCTGTGTTGTTTCTGTGCTTGAGGCCGGACCCCGAGGCGGATCGATTGAACTCAATCGTCTTCCGGATGAGATATCCGAATACCGTCTGCTTGCCTCGCGCATCCGCGATGTGCTGGAAAAAACGCCAGAAAAAACTGTCGCCATTATCACTGCGCAGAACACCGATCAGGCCTTGTTGAACCGGGTCCTGGATGAAACGCTGCTTGAGGGTTATAGCGAGCAGCTGGACAGGGTTGAACAGTCGGTTCAGATGAAGGGGGAGCCGCTTGTCGCCTATCCCCTGATTCACCAGATGCTGCATTTATTGTCTCTGGCTGGGCGCGATGGTGCGGCATATTCGGATGCCTCTCCCTTGCTGTTTGCCAGTGGATTAAAAGCTTATGAGGAAGAGCGCTTTGCGCGGGCCTGCCTTGATGCCCGTTGGCGCGAGAAAAACCGGCATTATATCTCGTTCAAATCCCTGCTGGCTTCGGATGAATTGCTCGAAGTCCCTGCGCTGGGGGAGATCCTTAAGCTTATACTGGCATGGAGTCATAAAGCCCAGAGCGCCCGCGAATGGGTGCAGGCCGTGCATGGTCTGCTGCAATCCACCGGCTTTCTGCAAACCGATGCCTTGCTTGGCGATGCAGGGCAGGGAAGACGCAATAGTTTTGAGGTGCGTCAGTTGAATGCCTTCAGGGATTGCATGGGCTCACTGGTTGCGGCGGATGGGGTGTGCAAGCGGCTGGACTGGCCGCGTTTTCTTTCCCTGTTGCGTCAAGCGTGTAGCGAAACCGCCTTACCGCTTCCTGTTTGTCATCCGCAGGTAATGCTGCTGCCGCTATCGTCAATGGCGGGGCTGCATTTCGATGTGCTGTTTGCCATCGGAATGAACGATCAGACCTTACCCATGCCTGCCAGAATGCAACCGCTTTTGCCGCTTGCCTTGCAACGCAAACACGGCCTGCCTGTGGCAACGCCTGAACTGGCTTTCACTGCTTCAGTGGCTTTGCGTGATCACCTTTTTCAGGCAGCCCCGCAGCTGTATTTAAGCTATGCGAGCTTGAGTGAAGAGCGTGAACGCAGCCAGTCTCCTTTGCTGGCTGAGATAGAGGAAACGGCAGTCTGCCTTGATAGACCTGAACCCATCTTGCCGGAAATAGAGGAATTTGCGGATGCTCCGCTTGTGCCCCTGCCTGCCGATGAAGTGCCGCGAGGCGGTTCGGCCATCATCAAGCATTACTCGGCCTGCCCTTTCCGCGCCTTTGCCACGCATCGGCTTGCTATCAGCGAGCTTGGAGAAACCACGCCGGGTATCGAGGCAAAAGAAAAAGGCTCCTTGATTCATCATGCACTGGAATTCATCTGGTTGCGCCTTCAATCAAAAGAAGGCTTGGCCGCTCTGGATGATGCGGCGACCGAGGCCCTGATATCGGAGGCGGTGCAATACGCATGGGATGCAAGTGCGATCAAGACCATGGATGCCGTGCAGCACTTTGAACAGCAGCGCATGCATGGCGTGCTGCGCGAATGGTTGGCACTTGAGCTTGAACGCCCGGCATTCCGCGTGCTCGCATGTGAAAGTCAGTATGAGCTGCGTCTGCCGGAGGCGGGGAATGTATCGTTTGCCGTGCGCATGAAGGCAGACCGTCTGGATGAAGATGAACAGGGGCGGCGCATTCTGATTGACTACAAAACCGGCCAGAAGCAGAGCATCGGAAAATGGTTGGGTGAGCGCATGGAGGAGCCACAACTGCCTTTATACAGTATGGCAGCAGGGCTGGGTGCCGAGGATGCCGTGGCTTTTGCCCGGGTGCGCAGTGGTGATATGGGATTTGAGGGGTTGTGCGGCGAAGATACGGGCATCAAGGGTATATCGCCGTGTGATGGCAAAAGCAGCAGACCTGAGGATTGGCCACAGGTCTTGCAGGACTGGCGGCAGGAGATCAATGCGCTGGCTGAAAGCTTTGTGCATGGGCACGCTCAGGTGTCGCCACGCGATGCTTCTGCCTGCGATTATTGTGGCCTTGAGGCGGTGTGCCGTATCGATGAGTTGGGGTTCGATAATCAGGGCGGTTTTGATAATAAAACTGGTGAGGCGGACGAATGAGCATGCAAGCCCGTTCGCAGGCAATCAATCCGGCGGCCTCCTTTCTGGTGCAGGCACCGGCCGGTTCGGGTAAAACAGAACTACTCACCCAGCGTATTCTGAAGCTTTTGGCCGTGGTGGACGGGCCTGAGGAGATTCTGGCGCTGACCTTCACGCGCAAGGCAGCAGCCGAAATGCGTGGACGCGTCATCGAAGCGCTGGCCATGCAGAAACCGGACGATCCGGATTCTCACAAGATGCAGACATGGCAGCTGGCGCAAGCGGCCAGGGCGCGTTCTGAAGAGTGCGGCTGGCATGTAGAGCAGTATCCGGCCCGCCTGCGCATGATGACCATGGATAGCTTTACCCATGCTCTGGCCAGTCAGATGCCGTTGCTATCCGGCTTCGGTGATATACCGCATCCATGCAATCATCCGTTTCCGCTGTATCGCGAAGCTGCGGAATCAGCAGTCAATTCGCTCATTCATCGCAATCGGGATCAGGCCGGTGCACTGCTGTTGCATCAGGATCACAATGCGGTGGCTTTGATTGGCCTGCTGGCCGAGATGCTGGGCAAGCGTGACCAGTGGCTCAGGGATGTGGAGGAACATGCCGGCGATCTGGCAGGCCTTCGTCTTGCGCTCGAAAACAGTCTTGCGACCATCATGCAACAAACCCTGCAACAATGCTTCGAGCTGCTTCCGTCAGCGGCAAGGGCGGAACTGCCTGCACTGATTGCCTTTGCAGCAAACAATCGAGGCGATGAAGCGCTGCAAGACCTGCAGGCATGGCCTGAGGCTGTGCTCGAGCAACTACCCGCATGGCAACGCCTTGCTGCCGAGTTGATGACTGGAAAAAATCTTCGCAAGCCGGGCGGTATCAATGCCAGGCGCGGCTTCCCCGCAGGCAAGGAGTTTGCTGCGCAGAAGACGCAGTTTCAGAGCTGGTTGGAGAAATTGGCCGATGTGCCGGGTCTGGAGGAAAGTCTGGCGGGGCTGATGTTGCTGCCGGAAGAGCCATGCTTTTCCGATAGCCAGTGGCAGGTGTTGGAAGCGCTGTTCACCCTGTTGGGTATGGCCAATACGCAGTTGCAGCGCTTGTTTGAGCAACGTGGCGAGGCGGATTTTATTGAAATCGCCCTGCGTGCCATGCGGGCCTTGGAAGACGGTGAAGGGCGACCCACCGATCTGCTGCTTAAACTCGATTACCGCATTCGTCATGTGTTGGTGGATGAATTTCAGGACACATCCCTTTTGCAGATTCGCCTGTTACAATGCCTGACCGCTGGCTGGCAGGCCGGTGACGGAAGCGACCGCAGCCTGTTCATGGTGGGCGATCCGATGCAGTCGATCTACCGCTTCAGGAAGGCGGAGGTGGGCTTATTCCTGCTGGCCGCGGCCAATCGGGCCGGATTACCGGATGTGGAGAAGTTGACTTTGGAACGCAATTTCCGTTCTTCACCGGCGATTGTCGCATGGGTCAACCGTGCTTTTGCCGACATATTGCCACGCGAACCGGATATCATGCTCGGAGCAGTCGAGTATGCAGCTGCTCAGCCTGCTTTGAGCCATCCGGGGCTAGTGCGCCTGCATGTGCAGCAGGAGAAGAACGAAGCGCAGGAAGCGGCAGCGATAGTCGCTGCTGTGCGAGAGCAGCTAGCTAGGCAAACAGATTCCGGTGAAACACCGCGCATCGCGATTCTGGCCCGCTTTCGCAAGCATCTGCATGCCATCATGCCGGCATTATCTGAGGCCGGAATTCCGTTTCGGGCCATCGATATTTTACCTTTGAACAACCGACCGGAAATCAGGCAGATGCGGGCGCTGTTGCGCGCACTCTTGCATCCGGCTGATCGTGAATCATGGGCGGCATTGTTGCGCGGGCCGTGTTGCGGCTTGAGCACGCAGGAGCTGCATATCCTGCTGGCTGGTGATCTGCGTCCGGTGCCATCCATTCTCGGTGACACTGCCGTTTGTGCGCGGCTGGATGCGGCGATACAGGCGCGTATCGAGCATTTGAAAGTAGCTCTGGCACCTTGCCTGCGCATGGCTGGGCGGGTTGCTGTGCGGCGGTTGTTGGAAACTGCCTGGCAACGTATGGGTATGGCTTCGCTGATGGGCAGGGATGAGGCTGGCAATATTGATGCGCTGCTCGGGCTGGTTTCAGAGCTCGATGAAGCGGGGAGCATTCGTTTCAGCCTGCTTGATGAGCGTCTGGAGAAGTTGTTCGCCGCGCCTGATAGTTCGCCGCAGGCAGCACAGGTCGATTTATTAACCATGCATGGAGCCAAGGGCCTGCAATGGGATGTGGTGATTTTGCCCGGACTGGGAAGGACTGGCCCGCGCGGTGATATGCCTTTGCTGGCATTCGCTGATGTCCCGGTGCAAGGCGGCGCGCATCCCTTGATTGCTGTTCGTGCTGCTGTGCGTCGAAAGGATGCGGTGTACGACCTGATTCGCAAAGTGGAAAGCGACCGGGAGGCCAATGAACTGGCACGCCTTCTCTATGTTGCCTGCACGCGGGCGGAAACAAGCTTGCTGATGTTTGGCCATGTTGCCGAGAAGAGTGGTCAGGCGACGGCTGGGTCGCTATTTAAGATGTTGCTCCCCGAGGGTGTTGATGGCGATGGCTATGCCGCCGAAAAAGTCCTGCTCGAGTCTGAACAGGCAGAGTCGTCGGCAAACAGGTTGGTTTTGCATCGTATCAAGGTATTGCCCGAGCTGTCTGACAGCTTGGAGGAAGATGACGATGCGATTGCTGAATACTTCTGGGCGGGGCCAGAGGCAGCCCCCATTGGCACAGCCTTGCATGCTGCTTTGCAACTGGTTGCGGAGCAGGGTAGTGAATCATGGCAGGCGGACGATACTGAGCGGGCACAGCGCTTGATGCGCCGCGAACTGGTGATGCAGGGGCTTTCCGGGAAGGTGTTGGAAGGGGCGTTAGATACTGTCGCAAGAGGACTGGATATCGCATTGGGCAGCGAGCGTGGCCGCTGGATTCTTTCAGCAGGACATCAGGATGCGCATTGTGAGTGGTCTCTGTGTGAAGGGGCTGCCGGGCGCATGAAAACCCGGGTGATTGATCGCAGTTTTATCGATGCATCAGGGATTCGATGGATCGTCGATTACAAGACGGGAACACACGAAGGTGCCGATCTTGACGATTTTCTTGCCGGAGAACGTGAGCGATACCGTGCCCAGCTTGAGGATTATGCCCGTTTGATTTTCAGCAGGGACAAGCAGCGCTATCCGATACGTCTGGCCCTTTATTTTCCGATGCTTGATGCATGGGAGGAATGGCAAGCACCCGAGGTAGGAGATGCCTGATTTCGGAAATGGGGGCTGCTCGCCCGAAAAGTGACATGGCGTTGCCCCGTGTTTTGTTTTAACATGCTACGCCATCGGATGTTGACGAGGGGATAAGAATGTCAGAGTTGTTGCAAACCAAGGCTTGGAAAGCGCTTGATGCGCACTATGAGAAAATGTCGGGCGTACATATGCGCGAGCTGTTTGCCGACGACAAGGAACGCTTCGAGCGCTACAGCCGATTCTTTGCCGGTGACGATATCCTGGTGGACTTCTCCAAAAATATTATCAACGATGAAACCCTTGAGCTTTTGATGCAGCTGGCCCGTGAACGCGGTGTGCCGGACTGGATCGAACGCATGTTCAAAGGGGAAAAGATCAACAATACCGAACATCGCGCTGTGCTGCATACCGCGCTGCGCAATCGCTCCAACGAGCCGGTGATGGTCGACGGCAAGGATGTGATGCCGGACGTGAATCGCGTGCTGGATCAGATGCGCACCTTCACCGAGGCTGTGCGCTCCGGCGAGTGGTTGGGGGGCACGGGCAAGCCTATTACCGACATTGTTAATATCGGCATCGGCGGCTCCGATCTCGGCCCGGTGATGGTGAGCGAGGCATTGACCCCGTTTGGTCGTGATAAGCTGCATATGCATTTTGTCTCCAATGTGGACGGCACGCATATGGTGGAGACCCTGCGTCACCTGCATCGTGAAACCACGCTATTCGTGATTGTGTCCAAGACCTTTACCACGCAGGAAA
>Ga0316190_10002551_pt1 | contig 13217 bp, 10 predicted proteins | sample Eddworburrow2_MG_FD_204929 | JGI IMG/M metagenome (GOLD analysis project Ga0316190, IMG submission 204929) | Coastal sediment microbial communities from Maine, United States - Eddy worm burrow 2 | ecosystem: Environmental > Aquatic > Marine > Coastal > Sediment | place: USA: Maine | collected... | reverse complement strand
TCGGTGCCTGGAGACAGTTGCCACTGGGCAGCGGTGATGGGACACCCGTATATTCCTACAGGGTATTTACTGTGGAAACCGGAGGGCATACTCCCTATCATAACCATCCTTACGAGCACATGAATTATGTGATTGAGGGCCAGGGAGCACTGGTAAATGAGGCAGGGGAGGAGACCCCTCTTAAAGCCGGAGATTTTGCTCTTGTTAATCCCGATGAAACACACCAGTACCGCAACAAGGGAGATGTTCCCTTCAAGATGATTTGCGGGGTGCCGAAGGAGTTTGAATAAAGTAATCTGCTATTAATCAAAATATTGGTTAAAAGTTGAAACATCAAGTTCGACGATTCTGACTAATATTTAGGTGGTACAGGATTCTCTCTTGCCTAATATAAAGAATCTGATAATTCCCGAAGTATTGCTCGATACTTCTAAAATCAGATTTGTTTCTTGTTTCGTTATGCAGTAGGTATTTATGTCGCATTCTGTGAATTAAAGAAATTCAAGAAAAGAAATATATCTTGCTTATAAATTATTCTGATGACTAAAAATTCATTTCTCAAATGTCGCAAGATCAAGAATTAATACTACGAAGGGATATAATCCAGTTGTTGGAAGAGAATAATTGGGAAGAACTCACTGGGGTAATAGACTCCATGGATTCGAAAGAGATTGTGCATGTCATGGGTCATCTCAAGAGGGATGATCAAATGAAACTGATTACCATGTTGGCACCGGAAAATGCAGCTGATGTGATTGAGGAAATCCCTGAGGCACAGGCTGTTCATATTATCGAGGATCTTTCCGAAAAAGATGCTGCCGCTATTCTTGATCAAATGGGTAGCAATGAGCAGACCGATATCATAAAGGAGCTAGAACAGGATGACGCCAACGCCATACTTGACAAGATGGATCCAGATGAAGCTGCCCATGTCAGGAAACTTCTGGTGTATGATGATGAATCCGCTGGTGGATTGATGCGTATGGAATATTTTGCTTTCAAAGAGCTCATGACAGTTGATGAAATAATAAATCAATTGCGGACACATTCTGATGAATATAGTGACTATCCTTTGAAGTATATTTTTGTGATCTCATCCGTTGGGAAATTGATGGGTGTCCTGCAGATGCAGGACCTGTTACTCGCCGACATAAACACTTCTCTTTCCAAAATCATTTTAGAAGATGTACGCTCTGTTGATCACCGGGCTACCCTAGATGAGCTCATCAGTTTCTTTCATCAGAATAATTGGTACGGAGTTCCGGTGGTCGATGAATACGAAACGCTTTTAGGAGTAGTTTTGCGAAGTGATATTCTGGAGGCCGAAACGAAAAGGCTTACTCAGGAACATCTGGAAACACAAGGTATTGTGGGGGGTGACGAGCTCAGAACTATGCCTGTATTTCTGCGTGCCCGAAGGAGGCTCTCATGGCTCTCAGTGAATATACTGTTAAACATCATAGCTGCAGGTGTTATCGCTTACTATCAGGATGTATTAAGTGCAGTTATTGCAATGGCTGTTTTCCTTCCAATTATTTCGGACATGAGCGGTTGTTCAGGCAACCAGGCAGTGGCAGTAAGTATGCGGGAGCTTTCTTTAGGTGTGGTAAAACCGAAGGAAGTACTGAGGGTTTGGTTGCAGGAAATTAAGGTGGGTCTTATTAATGGAATCACTCTTGGAATTTTGATTGGCGTAGTTGCGTGGTTATGGAAGGGCAATGTATATTTAGGGATGGTGGTTGGAGGAGCACTTACAATTAACACCCTAGTGGCGGTTTCGATAGGTGGAACAGTACCTCTTATTCTTAAAGGATTGAATATTGATCCTGCCCTGGCTTCAGGACCTATACTTACGACCATTACAGACATGTTCGGATTTTTCCTGGCTTTAACTTTTGCCGCTGTGGCGTTGACTCATCTGGAAGGGATATAAACCTGGTTTTTCAACGGGGTTATGGTACACATGAATTACGTGTTCGAGGGCACTGGCGCCCTGGTAAACGAAACAGGGGAGGAGACTCCATTAAAAGCTGGCGACTTTGTCCTGGTGAATCCGGATGAAAAGCACCAGTACCGCAACAAGGGCGATAAACCATTTAAAATGATTTGCGGGGTACCCAAGGAGTTTGAATAAAGGATTGCTTATTTGTCTCCATAGTGTCCAATAGCTGAGACAATGAGTACAATCACTTTGTCTTCGAAGACTTTATAAATTATGCGGTCTTTCTTGCTAATTCTTCTTGACCAGTATCCCGCTAATTGGTACTTGAGTGGTTCAGGATTACCCGTTCCTTCAAAAGGTGTAGTCGATAATTCCTGAAAGATTTGCTCGATCTTCTTGATTACAGATTGCTTGCCTGAATTGTAATGGACCTGTAATTCTTTCCTGGCTTTTGAAGAGATTTCTAAAGAATACTTTCCCATATATCACCAGGATCCTTTATTTGTGTAGTCTTGTTTTTTCTGTATTCTGTTTCTGCTTCCTGCACGATCTGGATTAATTCATTATTAACCGACAGGCGGTCAGTATCATTAAGCGGAACTATAACATAGGCTCTGTCCTTCCCACGCTGGACAATTATCTGTTCATTCTGATCTATGAGGTCAAAATATTTCCTTTGATTGTCCCTGAATTCTCGGCTGCTAACTATCATCATAATTGTAGGATATGTACCAATATGGTACAAATATATGAAATTATAGCATTTGAATCCACCTGACAATTTATGTTTCATATGACCTATATGCTCGCAGGTGAAGGTGCCAAAGCAGTTTGAATAATTTGCACGGAGTATTTTCGGTATCAGAATTCCCAATTGACTGCGAGACCGGTATACCGACCTGCAACAGGCATAAAGCTTAGGTTTTTGTTTTTCCTGTGTTTATGCAAATGGGGTATAAGGATCCCTGTTGCTGCCCCCACGGCGAGACCGGTCAGCACATCGGTGGGAAAATGCTTCATTCCCTTATAGCGGTAATATCCTGTAAACACGGGTGGAATTAATGCGAGGCCATAGAAGATAAACTTTTTATTTCCCAGCTCGGGATGGTAGTCACAGTATACCTTAGCAACGAAGAAACTTGCTGTTGCAGAAGTAGATGTATGCCCGCTGTAAAAGGAGTTCTTGTTTCGCTTGAAGGTTTTATCTTCATAGGGTACATCGGGATGGTAGACCAGTGGCCGAATTCTGTCGATATGGATAGCTGCCCCCCAGGAAAATAAATTTCCGACTACGGCCTCTGACTGAAGAAACAGCAAAAGGACAGGAGCCCAGTCCTGCCGGATCTCTTTGTCAAGCACCAGGAGGAGAGGAAGGAGGAAACTTCCTCTCATTCCAATATCGGAAATTTCCCATGCCCGATAAATATAGGATGCATCCTGCTGTGTGGCAGACCTGTCGAATGCATTGATATCATTTACATCCAGCAGGCTGATTTCAGTTGAATCCAGTGGATTCTTTCTGTCCACCATCCTCATCCCAAGAGCATTTGTGCCTGTGGCTGCCAAGGTAATCGCACCGTCAATCCAGGGATTTACCTTGTACACATCAGAATCGAAAAACTGGCCGTAGGTACAAATGCCAGTTAATAAAACTACCAATATTGCTAGAAGGATTTTTTTCATTCTCCTGATTCCTTTTTCAGGTAGACTGAGATAAGTTTTTTCCTGGCCTGGATGAAATCATCGATTTTATCAGCTTTGATTACCTCCGTACTCATGAGGTAAAGTTGTTCATTATCCTTCCGTCGCTGAGCGCTTGCATTCATGCATAGAGACTCTAATACTATTAATGCAATGACAACAGGAATGAGTTTCTTCATATCCGCAGGTTTTTGGGTACCTGATCAAATTAGCTTTTGATTAGCAAAAGTAAAAATTTATTGATCCATTATACAGCGTACACAGAAGCCAAAATTCTTAGGGCTGGCATTTCTGTAAATATCATTGGTATCATAACGAAGATTCCGGTAGAAAGCTAAGTGCGGAGTGCTGTCCGGGTTACTATACCATCTGCTTTCGCTGGATGTCCACCAGAAAGCATCTGCCCGGAGTAGATTAAATGGACCTTCGTAGTCTCGATATCCTCCTGGGAGTGCATTAAATCCGCTTGAATTATTTGCATCGGAATTTGGTTTTCTCCAATGTGAATTCCCTGCTTCCTTAAGGGCAAGACCTGCAATCCCATCGTCCCCCAGGTGGATTTGCAGAGCTTTCCATTCCTCATCAGTAGGCACATGCCATCCCTTTGGGCATAACTTTTTTGTGTTGACTGCATACCAATTATACAAAGCTCCATATACCTCCTTATTGGCGGAATCGTTTGCATACCAACAGTATGCAGGGCTAATCAAATCTTTCCAATCATCATATTTGCTAATTTGCTCAATGCTTGTGCCGTCATTGAAATGGGTGGTTTTCAGATTCTCAGCCATCCATATCTGTGTTCCGATTTTTATGGTCTTGTATTTATTGCCATCAATATCTTTTATTGCATTTTTCCCGCATCCCGTCAATCCAAATGCAAGCAGGAATAGTGGGGCTATTATTAATTGAACCTGGCGCATCTTCTCAACTAGTTTTATGGATTTTCTGAAAGTTCGGAAATCAGGCTTCCATTGTTAAGCCAAAGGGTAACCCTGCTCATTCGGTCAAAAGGTGGGTAGGGATACATTCCGCCTGTGACAAAATCGCATAAGCCATCATTGTTAAAATCACCGGGTTCCATCGTAAGCAAATGGCTTGGCGTATTGGTAATATGATGTTTTATGAATTGCATATCTCCCAGGTTTTCCATCCATATAAAACTTTGGGACTTAGGATCGTCCCAGAGATTAAATGTACTAACCACAAAAAGATCCGAATCACCATCCTTGTCAATGTCAGAAGGACGCAGGCTGAAAGCTCCTAAAAAAGTAGAGATTCGATGGAATTCAAAATCCAGATTTCCCTTATTCTCGAGCCACTGAATGCCGTGCCATGGCCTTCCCTGGGGTGGAATATAATCAAAGGCATCCCCGTTGGAGTAAAGAATATCCATCATGCCATCCTGGTTAAGATCATGCAAGGATATTCCACTCGAACCAAAATCTTCAATTTCAGCTCCCCACAATAACTTCATCTGGAATTCTCCGTATCCATCATTTACGTAACAATATATTTCCTCCCATTCCTGACTCACAAGTGTAATAAGATCCAAGTCCTGGTCATCATCAATATCAATTATTTCAACATGGATGGGCCCTGAAAGATTCTGGAGCATATGAGATTGAAACTTCCATTCCCCAAGATTTTCAATCCACCTGGTTTCTCCATCATCGTAACCAAAGGATGCCACAGCCAGGTCCAGGTCTCCATCGTTATCAAGATCTCCAGCCCTTACGTCACTTACCCGTGCTACCTTTTCTATTACTGTATGCTTCTGGAAATTGAATTGGCCATCATTTTCGAGTATGACAACAGAACCTATCTTATCGTTGGAAGGAAAGATCAAACCAAGAACCGCCACCAGGAGATCCAGATCTCCATCTCCATCAAAATCTTTTGCCTGGACATGTGCCGGAGCCATTAGGTCATCTGCCAGAATCTTTTCAGAATAGACGTTTGCCGGAGATTGCCTGATCCATGAGATGGAATTGCTTTTTGCATCGCATACCACAATATCCAACAAACCATCATTATCAAGATCATTTGCAATAACATGCGAGATCATAGGTGCTTCTGTAAAATCGAATCCGATTGGTTCGGGAACCAGGAAATCGATTTTCTCTCCAAGCAACTCGTCTTCCACTCCCCATTCCGAAAAAGGATCAGCATCACCAGATCTGATCATTCTTCTTTGAACGACCTCACTTATACTCATGCCGGTCTTTTTTGCCTGGTAGTTTAATAACAAGATTGGCAATCCAACAATGAGCATCAATATAACTGGGACGATGACAATATTCCTAGCTTGTTTTCTAGACTTTTTCTGGTGTTTTCGCAGTTTTGTCATCGGAGATACGCCTTGTGGTATATATCAATAGTTATTTTGATTGTTCAGCCATCCACTCCATGATATGCACGGATCTTCCATTCACCTCCACAGGCGATCCGTCAAAATCCAGTCTGCATTGGTTGGCATGACAGTATATCCAGGACCAGTGGCCCTCGTAATGGTAGTCTTCTCCACCTAAAAGACCGCTAATATCCACCACATGATCGTAGTAGGACAGGTGTACATTCTTTGCACCCGCTGTCATTAATCGTTTGTAGACTGGCAGGACCGTTAACTCCGGCTTGGTGATCGGATCATCCGCTGAGTGAACAAACCAAATGGGGACTTCCTTAATGCTTTCAATTTGCTCATCGCTTATATATTGCGACTGGTAGGCCAGGGCACTGATAAATCCGGCGGCAAAGTAATCGGGATGCTCCAGGATTAGTTTCAGGCTCATATATCCGCCGTTAGAACACCCCCCCACATAGACCCTGTCCGAATCAATATCTGGATGATCCTCCACAAAATCCTTGATAAATGCCATCAGACCCTTGTGATACACATCATCTCCCTCCCCGTGGTTCATTTCCCCTTGCGCATTATGCATCCATGCCCCGGGACACTGGGGAACAAGCACATAAGCACCTTTGAAGATGGCCTGTATTTCATCCGAAGCATAGTTGGCTGCCCGGTTGGCCAGGAGGGGAACCGTAGGATCTGTGCCCCCTTCACCTCCTCCATGCAGCCAGATGATCAATGGAGATTTTTCATCTTTCTTTTCTGGGGTGTAGAAAGCATAAGACATGCTGAATTCATCCTTATAGGTATAGCTGCCTGATAGATCAAATTTGTCCACGATTTTGCTTACACGGCCCGATTCTGTATCCCACACCTGCTTGGTGGTAAGTTGTGTAATGGTCATGTGATAATCCACCCAGACATTTCCACTGCACTTATCATTTCGAGTATACTGGAATGGCGATCCAAGTGGGAGGCGGGGGCTTACGAACAATACCAGAGTAAGATAAGTACCTGACTTCAGATTATTTCCATGCTCATCGGAGACATAGGCATGGATGATTGTTCTTTCGCCCGATGCTGCTTCGCCTTTTAAATCGAAACATTCTGTACTCCTGTTAACCTTTACAGCATAATCCTTTGGGTTGACCCGGGATACAGTTTCACCCATGGAAAGGATGACTTTACTGACGCCGGGTCCCCAGTCAAAACCCTCCACCACCAGGACATATGTTCCTCCTGCATTATTCGGTGAATCAGTGAAGGGGCCATGGCCGTGATCAACACTGATAGATTTGACTGAAACCGTAAACAGAATCAATGCAAGAGAAAGCAGAACAACACTTTTCGTAGTTTTCATGGTAGAAGTATGTGCAATTAGTATTTTTCGATTGGTCTATTTTTTTGTTCTGATCAGGATTACTCCATTGGCTCCCCGGGTACCGTAGATGGAGGCATCCGATCCTTTCAGCACGTTCAGGGAGGTCACATCGTTGGGACGGACCATGTTGAATACCGTTGAATAATCTATTCCTATTGTCATCCCGTTTACCACAAACAGAGGGCTTGTACCCGACATAAAGGATCCAGAGACTCCGCTAATCGATATTTTTGCGTAGGCCCCTTGTCCCTGAACATTAACACCGGGCAATTGCTGCAACATATCATTCAGGCTTTTATTCGACGCATTGTCCTCGTTGGGTTGCACCATACGGTTTGATTGGTTTGAATTCTTGGCCTGTACTCTTTGATATCCTTCGTCCACAATTTCAGAAGAAGGGTCTTGGCCCGTTGAGCCGCTTTTACTGGAGCTCGCACAAGCGGCTAGCATCCACACCATAAAGAGGAAGAGGCAATGTTGCCAGCGAAAGTTGGGTAAGTTCATGGCTCTGTTTTTTTTATTATTAGATGCTTCAAAAAATTCTCATTCAGAAAGCTTTAGATTTCTCTTTTCACCCTGGTAGTTGATGAGATCTACATGGTGTACATTCCAGGGAAGCCAGAGCCTCCTGCCGGAATGCGAAAGATAGCTGTTTCCGTAGGGTATCTCCTCGCGATAGGAACGCCCGTCCTGCAGGTGTACTATGGCTGCATGATCGTCTGGCTCCAGGGCAAGGGACTTATAAGTGAATTGGCTTTTAAATAAGCCCAGTTTTCCGCGGTTCTGTCCCGAAAGCACCACAAGAGCACTGTCCGAGGTTTGCAGCTTGGCCAGGCTCTTTCCATCACCGGGGATGATGATTCCGCTTTGCTGCATGGGCATGACTTCAAAATTTCCCTTACCATCTCCACGAAGCAGAAGCCCGTTCAGGGCATCATATCGACCCGTCGCAACTTCGTTTCCATAATCATTTCCGGTGATCAGGATATCAGGCAGCTGATCGTCTGTAAAATCTCCGCTTAGAATGGCAAAGACAGGGGCTAGCTGGACCTCAGAAGGAAGCACCTTCACTGTGAATTCTCCGTTTCCTCTGTTTTCGATGTAGCTAGTGAGCTGGTAGTTTGCTTTCAACAGGAGTTGAGTGGCATCCGGGAGTTTGTTCATAACTTCGTCGATGGTCGCCATACCAAATTCTTTATGCCCGGGGAAGAGTTTTTTGAACTCGTTCAACTGCTTTTCCGTATCCGTTCGTCCAAAGTAGGGGAATTCTTTCAGTACTCCTGATTCATTCAGGTAGTAGTTAGTAGGGATCAGATCAAGGTACTTGTTATTATCATAGTCACCTGCGTATAGGCTTACCGGAGATTGCCAGCTGGTTTTGATCAAGGAATTACTACCCAGGTTCCCTGCCACGTAATCCATGTCTCCATCCAGGTCGAAATCGCCCGATGCCAGACTGTTCCACCACCCAACTGCCTTCTCGTCACCAATGGATATAAACTGATCAAGCTTAGATGAATTATTTTTCAAAAGGGTCAGGGGCATCCATTCTCCGGCCAGAAGCAGGTCCACCCAGCCATCGTTATCATAATCGGTCCATAAAGCATCACTGATCAGGCCGATTTCTTCCAGCCCCGGTGCATGGCTTCTGTTTCCATGGTTGAAATTCCCCTGACCATCATTGATGAGCAGATAGCTGCTAACTGCCAGGGGATATTGGAAAGGAAGCACGCGCCCTCCCACAAAAAGATCGAGATCGCCATCGTGGTCAAAATCCGCAGCTTTCACACACGATCCACTGGCAAGGAGATCAGGCAGAGCACTTTCTGCATGAACAAAGCTCCCTTGCTCATTCAGGAAAAGCCTGTCCTGGTAGGAAGAGTCGCTGAGTTCAAATTCATATCCCCCACTAACCAGGTAGAGATCCTCATCGCCGTCATTGTCAGCATCGAAGAACAAAATTCCAAGTTCTTCCTCCCTTTTGCTCTCCCCATCAGGACCCGGCAGGAGATCCTTCTCAAGAAAAGTACCATCGGATTGCTGCAGAAAAAATCTTCCTTTATTGAAGTGTGATCCTCCCACATAGAAATCGTCCAGACCGTCATTGTTCACATCTGAAACGGCTATGCCCGGACCCAGTTGGGATAGTTTGTGCAGGAGCAATCCCTGCACGTTATAATCAATATAGTCGCTCTCGGGATGAGTATAATCCACTCCCGACTGCATACTCACATCTTTAAAAATCAGCTTTGTCTCCACCGGTGAGTGGATGTTGACCATTGAGGCATTTTTATAATCCACACTCAGATTCTGATTGGCAGAAACATTGTAAAGCAGCTCTTGCTTTCCTCCGGGCCATTCGATGCGGACACTATCAAGAACGACTACCTCTCCCAGCCCGAAATGAGCACCCATCTGGACGGAAGAATGGAAACCCCGAAAAGGAGCGTTTTCCCAAAGTTGCTGTTGGCCCTGGTAATAGAGTTCGATAATGGCTCCCAGACCATTGATGTTGTTATCTCCGCCTATGAAGGTTACTTTCAGCCAGTTTGATTCAGTTCCCCCCTGTTCTACAATCATATTCCGGTACACAAACGCGCTGTCATTTATGTTATTGACCACATAATCCAGGTCCCCATCGTTATCCAGGTCCCCGTAGGCGGCGGCATTGGAAAAAGACGCTTCTGTGATCCCCCATGTTTTCGAAACCTGCTTAAAATAGGGTATACCGCCCTTCTCGCTCAATAGGTTCTTATAGGCATAATTATTGATTTTGACCGAGGGAATAAGCTGCAAGGTTTCTTTATGGCTCATGTAATTGGCCCTCATGGACATGAAATCGCTGAAATCATGATCGGTGATATCCTTTGGAAAGCCATTGGTGATGATTATATCCCTGTACTGGTCATGATCAAAATCAGCCAGCATGGGTGTCCAGCTCCAATCGGTAGCATGAACCCCTGCAAACATGCTCACATCACTGAAAGTAAGCTGTCCGTTGTCAGGTCTCCTTCCCTGGTTCAACTGCAGGACATTGCGTACATGCTGGTAAGTATATTCGAAGGTTTCGTTGTTGAGATATGATATATAATTGTAAGGCTGAAGAAAAACTTTTCGTCGCAGGTTATCCTCAGGTAACATGTCAAGGACGAAGATATCCGCCAGTCCGTCATTGTTCATATCGGCAATGTTCATCCCCATAGACGAGTAAGAGGTGTGCTTCAAATATTCACCGGCCCGGTCTGTAAAGGTCCCATCCCCATTGTTCACATAAAACATATCCGGTGAATTGTAATCATTGGATACATAAATATCCTTCCATCCATCCCGGTTGATGTCCACAATATTTATGCCCAGAGTGAACCCCCCCCTGATAATTCCTGCCTTTGCTGAGATTTCCCGGAATACGGGGTGACCGGTAATGGAATCCTTAGTGTTTTCATACAACTTATCGGCATTGACCACAGCCCTTGGATCATTCTGCCTCCAGAAGCCATTGGGCGCGAATCTGGGGTCAAATTGGTTGACTGCCACATAGAGATCAAGATCCCCATCGTTGTCGTAATCAAAGAATGCTGTGGTGGTGGAGTAGCTTGTGTCTGCAATCCCGTATGATTCGGCCATTTCCCTGAAAAACGGGCTTCCGTTTTCCCGCATGCCTTGATTCACATATAATTGATTGGCCCGGCGTTTACCCGGTTCATAAGATGTGGCACAAACATATACATCCATCCATCCATCATTATTAATATCCACTACAGCCACGCCCGAGCTCCACCGGTCTGCCCCCTCTATACCGGCTTCCTGGGTAATATCCCTGAAGGCCCAATTTCCCTGGTTCAGGTACATGCGGTTATTGACCATATTTCCTGTAAAGAACAGATCCTGCAGGCTGTCATTGTTAAAATCAGCCAGTGCAATTCCGCCCCCGTTGTAGATATACTCAAAGGCAAGGATATTGTATTCGTCGTTTTCTGAAATTCTATTGGAGAAATCAATCCCGGTCCGATCGGGCAGCATTTTCTGAAATAGACTGTATTCCCTCTTACATGATACAGTAAACAGGGAGAGTAATATGAGGAATATGATCAGGGAATTAGACTTCATCGAATATTTCTTTCAAATAGTAGGGTACTCATGTTGTTCCTGGCCACCAGTATTCTTATACTCTCCGGGCCTTTAAAAAAGGCTGCATCCCGGACTTCTCCCCATACTTCAATTCCCGTTTCCACCGGGGGTATATATTGAAAACTGCCTGAATTGCCTTTTAAGAAAATACCTCTGCTTGAGTTGTTATATCCTACTTCCGGTTTCAATCCGTAAAAGTTTCCTCCCAGCCAAAGGTCCATGTGACCGTCCTGGTCAAGGTCTTCGGCCACAATGGCAAAAACAGGGCTCACCTGGGCCTCCAGGGGAAGGGCTTCCACGATTAGACTATCCCCCTTGTTCCAGACCACGCATGTTTCCAAATGGCTGGCCCTGTAAGGAATCGCATTCTCCCGCAACTCTTCACTGAATAAGGTTTCATAGGTATTGTTGGCGTACTCCACATAGGTGGCATTGGTTTTCGTCAGATTGGGGATCTGGAACATCATGTCCTCCTTAGTGGCGAAGGGAAATGCGCGGGTATCTGAGGGGGCATACCAGTTGATGATAAACTCTGATTTTCCGTTGTTGTCAAAATCCTTGACGTACATTGTCAGGGGTCTGTCAGGGCTTGCCTTGAACTTGGAATTCAGTCCCCAGTTCCCCAATACATAGTCATCATCCCCATCTCCATCCAAATCCGCAGCTTCAATGGAGGTCCACCAACCAGAAGGGATCTGATTTGAACGGAAACTGGTGAGATTGATGCTGCCACCCATGTTCTCAAATATTTTGACAGGCATCCATTCGCAGGTAAGGACCAGGTCTTTATCGCCGTCGTTGTCCATATCGCTCCAGACTGCATCGGAAATCATTCCTGCCGTCCCCAGATCTTCCCTGGTTAAATCTATCCAATGACCCGATCCATCGTTCTGCAATAAATAGGACCGGGGGATTAAGCCATAGTTACCCGGAACGATCCGTGAGCCAATGAACAGATCCAGGTCACCGTCCATATCAAAATCTTCCGGCCTGATGCAAGAGAAATTTCCAAAAGCAGGGGGTATCTTATCCAGGTTCCTGGAGAAATTACCTGTCCCGTCGTTTTCATAATACCGAAGTATAAAAGCTTCTTTGCCCAATTGAAATTCATTACCACCTGCACCCAGAAGTATATCCTGGTCCCCATCTCCATCCGCATCGAAAATGGCACCACAGGTGGTTTCAAAGCCCTTATCTTCTCCGGCCAGCTTGATCCACTTATCCGATGCACTTTTCCAGCCAGCCCGATCCTGAATAAACAGCTTATCAGGGTCCAGCCTGGCTCCACCGAGGATAAAGTCTTCAAGGCCATCACCATTCACATCCCCTTTGATGATTACAGGTCCGTCGGTGGAAAGCATCCTGGGAAGAAGAATCTCATGCTCGAAATCGTTGAAGGGATTCTCAAGGTGCTTGTGATCACCTCTCAGGAGGGCAACTTCCTTATAGGCAGTAAGAGGCTCTTCTTCAATGTACTGGTATCTCTCCACGGCTTCCGACTGACGCAGTATAAGATCGTGGTTGGCAGGGATATCCTTAATAATCTGGGTGGCATGGTCGGCCCAGATCACTTCAAGCTCTTCAACACGCTCACTCTTGCCCAGTCCAAATACTAGTCCCTGGCCCACAGAGCTCTCGAAACTCCGGGTGGGATAATTCTGCTGATGCTGTTCCATGCCATCATGCCTGATCCTGACCTGGGCCCCGATTCC
>Ga0316190_10002548_pt1 | contig 13229 bp, 7 predicted proteins | sample Eddworburrow2_MG_FD_204929 | JGI IMG/M metagenome (GOLD analysis project Ga0316190, IMG submission 204929) | Coastal sediment microbial communities from Maine, United States - Eddy worm burrow 2 | ecosystem: Environmental > Aquatic > Marine > Coastal > Sediment | place: USA: Maine | collected... | reverse complement strand
ATGAACACCAGCTCGGTGGTGACGATCTCAGCTTCGTCGGATTCCGGTTCGATCAGCTTAAGCCAGCCGCGCCTGCCCGTCACCTGTAAGATTCCGTAATCGTCGGTTTCGAGATCGAGCCGCACCATACCCTTGGCCCGGAAAATGCCCACGGGTAAATGCTCTACCGCCCGCTGCAAAGCATTGAAAGACCATTCCGCCTGGCTGCGAAAGGTCCAGGTGGCAAACTCCTGATCATGGTGGTATTCATGATGCGGAGTAAGCAGCTTGTTTTTCTCCCGCAGGCTTTCCATGGCCCTGCTCATCTGGTCGTCGTAGATTAGATCCAGGGACACCTCCCCAAACGTGGTTTCCAAGATGCATGCGCGGGGGACGATGTCCGCAACTTTTTTCCGAACCGCTTCGAGCCGTTTGGGTGATACCAGGTCAGTTTTGTTTATAACTACCAAGTCGGCTACCGCAATCTGGCTATATGCCAAATCTGTGTAGTCGGCTTGATCGTCGATCACTAAATCTGCATCCAGCACCGTGATCATGTTCTGGACATTGACCAAACTTAACGTTGCTGGATTGAGAAAGGTCTCTGCAACGGAGACCGGTTTTGAAACGCCACTCGTTTCAATCACGATGTGTTCAGGTACGACATCCCCGTCAAACAATTTAAGAACTTCTGTCAACAAATCGTCACGGATCGAACAACATACGCAGCCATTGGCCAGACTAACGGTCTCTCCTTCCACGGAAACAATTAATTTGGCGTCGATGTTGATTTCTCCAAAATCGTTGACCAGCACGGCAACACGCTTATTATGCGTATTGTTGAGGATATGGTTCACCAGGGATGTCTTCCCAGATCCCAGGAAACCGCCTATAATTGTTAACGGGATCTGTGATGATTTTCTATTCATATCAATAGTCTTTCAATACTTTTTCTTGAAATATGGCAGTTCGAAAATTCTTGTTGTCCAATGTGGGCTTGGTAGTCGATGGCTGTTCAACCCCGGTTGACCAGGGGCGATCCTGGAGGGCTCCCTTGCGAATCATGATCTGTTTCTTGGAGACGTTGAAGACCATCCGGTCCTCGCCGATCTGGTAGGGGCCATCCCAGTGTGTGTGGACACCCCGGTGAATAATATCGTATTCTTGGGGATCGATAGGCGAGTGACATGTGACACCCAGTCTGGGCTTGGTGAGCTTGAAGATCTTCCCCAGGGCTTTAGCCGGTGTATGAGACACTTTAACCACGTTCTTGGCGACATCCAACGGCATGTTCTGTGCCATAGCATAGCGGGCCGGGTCAGGTGCGGTTTCATGGATCAGCAGATCAACGCCCTTGGCGTTTTCAGTCATGTACTGGTTGGGCTGCGTGTCCCCGGACCAGACCATGCTCAGTCCGTTCCATTCGAGTTTGAAGCTAATGGCCCCATCGATGACATGAAGGGCCGGGAAGTGTTTGATCGTGACCCCGTTTTTCTGATAGGCGATACCCGGGTTCTTGAGGTAATCGAGTTCGGTTATCTTGAGTTCGTAGCCATCGTCGATCGGACATGAAGCGGCAAAGCTGTCCCGGTTCCATTTGGTGAGTGCCTTCAGGCCGTCCCCGATGTTGGCTTTGGTGCCGAGCTCAGGCGTCATGCCTGTTGGACCGTAGATCTCAAGCGGTGTGAACCGGTCGACGACCGGGCCGAAGGAATAAATCCACCCGAGATCGGATGTATGATCGAGATGTAAGTGCGTCAAAAATATCTTGTTCATTCTGGACATTGGGACCTGCAGGCAGTTGTAGTTGGTAATGCAGCCTGGCCCTGCGTCGAACTGAAACGAATCCCCGTTGCCGAGCTCGACGAAGATGCTGGCACCCATCTGGGCAGGACGGATGATGTTGCCCCAGCCGGTTCCCATCAGAGTAACACGCATTTCATCGGGTGCCACTTTCTCACCGGGATAATACCAAAGATCCGGCCGGGCGACGACATCCTGAAGTGGAGTTGTTCCTTCAGATTTCGATTGGGTTGCTGCAGACGCAGGAGATGCCTTTACCGCTGCTCCTACTAAAGCGGCACCGGCAACAGCGGCACTGGTTTTTAGAAAAGTGCGTCGGCTCGTTTCAGATTTCAATGTCTGTTGTGATTGATCGTCCTTTTTGTTCATGATTCCTTTCCTCCTTTTCGCCAATGGTTGATAATTGTATAATCATTACAATTCGATTTAATCCCTCGATGATAAATTGCTGCTTAAAGCTTTCTTAATTGAGGTCACCAATGTTTGTTCTTCAAATGGTTTCATAATGAAATCAAACGCACCCGCCTCCAATGCCTTTTGACGTGCATAGGTATCTATATGGGCCGACATAAAGATTATTGGTATGTCGGCACCTAAGTCGGCGAGGCGTTTTTGAAGATCCAGGCCACCCATCTCAGGCATTCGCACATCGAGTATTAGGACTCCATTACTGAGATAATTTCGGGAATCTAAGAATTCCTGTGCAGACCCGAATGCCATTGTCCTGAATCCAGCAACTGAGATTAATCTCCTTAAGGATCTGCGAAAAGAGTCATCGTCATCTACAATAAATATAGTGATGTCTTTGAAATCCAAAAAAAACTCCAATCGTTGTCAGATTTATTTACTGGACCGGTTGTGTATAGCAGTCCGGTGAACCTATTGGCACATTAGGGTTATTAAGTAGGCTGGACTGATATCAGCCAATGATCGGCTTTTTATTGATCTTAAGAGGAAGATAACCTTGAGAGAGTTTCAGGTCAATTGGACCTTAGTGCAAAGGATATTGTACCTTAGTGCAATGTTTATTGTACTTTGGTACAATATAGGTCAGTCTTTGGGGAAAAAATACTGGACTTGCTCAGCCACCCGCACCAAATCCGCCAGTGACTCAGTCTGCATTTTTTGCATCACACGGGCACGATGTGCCTTCACGGTTCTCTCACTGATGCCGATCTCAAATGCAATCTGTTTATTCAACATACCGGCGGCCACCATGATAAATACTTTGTGCTCCTGTGGTGTCAGAGATTCAACCAGATGTTGAATCTCTTTCAATTCGGTAAGCTTTTGTTTTGCCAATTTGTCTTTTTTGATGGCAAGATTAACGGAATCAAGAAGGGTCTGCTCTTCGAAAGGCTTTTCAATAAAATCAACAGCTCCAGCTTTCATCGCCTGGACACTTAAAGGGATGCTGCCGTGACCAGTGATAAAAATGATGGATAGCGTACGATTTGATTTGGCAAGCTTTTTCTGCAGTTCAAGTCCACTTAATTCCGGCATTCTGATATCGAGAAGCAGGCATGCCGGTCCATCATAAGGGTCATGGTCTAAAAATTCGTTTGCCGAAGAAAAAGTTTCAACTTGATGGCCTGCTGATGTGAGTAACCGTGACAGCGATTTTCTGAAGGATTCATCATCATCAACGATAAATACGATGGGTTCAGCCTCGGTCATGCTTCGTCTCCCATAAAGACGGGCACCGTAAAATAAACCGTCGCCCCTTGATCCGGATTGTTTTCAGCCCACAGCCGGCCGCCGTGAGCTTCAATGATCGATCGACAAATGGATAACCCCATTCCCATGCCACCGGGTTTGGTCGTATAAAAGGTTTCAAAGATGCTGTTTATGTGCGCTTCATCTATTCCGGTTCCTTTGTCTTCCACAGAAACCTTAATGAAGTCTCTATCGTGTTCAGTAGTGCATATTCGCAATTTCCGAAACTGACGATCGATTGTTACCATGGCTTCGGTACCGTTTAAAATCAAATTTAGAATTATCTGTTCCAGGTGGATGGCATCACCTTTTACATGTGGGAGATCATCATCGAGTTCCAGAATCAATGGCACATCTCTGACCGACGTTTCACGATCTGTGAGTTTGGCGACACCCCAAATAATCTCGTTGAGATTAAGTGGTGATAATTCCATCTCTTTTTTGCTCATTAACGTTCGCAGTTTCTTAATAATACCGGATGCACGTCTATCGTCTTTTATGATATCGTTTAAAATTTCGTTCACTTCATCCAGGTCTTTGCGATCTCCAGAAATAAATTTCATGGCAGCGTTGGCATTGTTTAGGATTGCGGCAAGCGGCTGGTTGAGTTCGTGGGCCATCGATGCGCTGAGTTCGCCGAGTGTGGTAACACGTGAAATGTAGGTCAATTCCTCACGGTGTTTTTGTGCATTTATTTCTGCCAGCTTTCGTTCGGTAATATCACGATTGCTGCCCCGTATGCCTAAGTGATCACCTTGATTAGTTTTTACGGGCTGACATACATTTTCGATCCAACGAATCTGCCCGTCTTTTCTTTTGATTCGGAATTGAATACCACTGGGTTCTTCATTCTCTGCGGACTTGTGGTCATGTATATCCCAAATTTCCCTGTCTTCAGGCAAAATAATATCTTTAAAGAGTGATGGCGCGGTTTTAAATTCCTGTATTGTATATCCACTTATACGTTCACATGATGGTGATACATACTGCAAGGCACCGTCTGTATTTTGCCAGTATTCCCAGTCATAGGTAAAATCGGCAACTGTGCGGTATCTCAATTCGGCTTGCAACAAATCTTTCTCGTTCTTACGGCGTATCCTGCGTTGATACACTAAATAGGAAATAATCAGCGCCTGGAACAAAATCAGCGCGAAAGCACTAATAATCCGGCCTTTGTACCGATCCCAGACGGTGAATTCTTTAAACTTTACAATACTGCCCGGCGGCAGCCTGTCCTCGGGGATGGACCAGCGCTTGACTTGGCGCCAATCGAACATGTAGGCATCTTCATAACGTTCAATCGGAATGTTTGATGGTTTTTCCCCGTTCAATATCTTCAAACACATATCGGCTGTTTGTTCCCCGATTTTTTCACCACTTAACACATACCCGCCGATCGCACCGGCACCGATTGTACCGCTCCATAATGCATACACAGGCGCCTTGGCAGCCTGCGCAATCATCCGGCAGGCATGAACGGGAATATATTTATTGCCGGCGGTATCCTTAATAACGGACAAGTACAAAATGATCGTTTTTTCCATGGGAGTTGAAACTGTTTCGATTAATTCGTCCATTGTCATATCGGTGAGCCATGAAAAACGGTATTGCTTTTCATAGGGGCGGGAAATTTCTTTCGCGATCTTCAGCAGATTGCGGCTCCATTTATCGACACCCGCAATCACGATTACATTTTCGACTTTTGGCTGTAGTTCCAGTGATAGTTCCAGCGTTTCTTGGATACTATTGTGATATCCCTTTGCTATGAGCCCAGTTGTATCGGGATTTTTTTTATAGGTTTCGGGAAGATTGGGTTGAAATAGACAAAATACCACGGGTGAGCGGCGAAATAGATCTGCATCATGCGCAAGAACCATTTCAAGCGCGAGAGAACCAATGGTGATGATCAGATCGAACTTGACGGTTGAGTATTTATGTTCAAGCAGATCGATTAAATTTTTCTGGTGTTGTTCGTCGTTGTATCGAGTCAGGTCGAGATACTCAACATCAATTAGTATTTTGGGGGATGATTTTTCTTGAAGTGTTTTTACCAAATGTGTCTGTGTTTTTGAAGGACCAGGTGCGAATGAGTTGTCGAAACGGAGGATAAGAACGCGCTGCGATTCCTTTGCATCGGCCGAGATGGCTAATGTATTAGAGAAAACTATCGTAATGAAAATGAACAAATAAACTATGTAAGCTGCTCGCATCATGTTCAGCCCTAACAAATTAATTATTTTGTCATCTATTTAATTACATCATTCATATGCTAACCCACAAGTTTTTGCAATAATCCGAATTGTGTAAAGCGTGCCTAAATCGAATCCGCTGAGTTACCTGATATTATTATATATTTGTTCGAGTAGCACACAATTGTTCCGTTATACCGCCCATTTTTCGAATACAAAATGAGGTTTAGATTTTGTACACTTTTTACAGTAGGATTTTAAGTTTTATGGAATTGTGGCTGGTGCTGACATAGATAAAGAAAGCATCTCCGTGGACCAGATAGCCGGAAAAGATGATATCACAAATATTTTAAGGTCGCTGATAGTTACAACTTTGTTGGAGTACATTTTGAGGATCCAAATTTATCGTAGGATTTCCATGACATATCTGTAAATTGACGTATTTTATGATTTCACTAAACAACCATAGGCAGCCACGAGATTTAGTGCGTCACTGAAATTTTCAAAGCACATTTCAAAACCCCTTCTTAAATGAGTTACGTCCCTAAGTCAGACGGTTTCTAGCCACATCTACGATTGTCCTGAAGGCTACATCTCGATCATCTATCCTCATATTGAATGTACCAGCAACAAAACGAATAACAATTTTCCCATCGTGGTTCGTTTGAGTCAGGTAGATGCGGCCGTCTCCATTAATAGCGTCAACGAGCTGCTGGTTTAGAGCATTAGGGTCGCGGTCATCCCCAGGGGTGTATCTAAATGAAAAAAGTGAAAGCACTGGCTTTGTTGAGATTTCAAAGTCTGGTTGTTCGTCGAGGCGGGCAGCGAGGCCTTGCGCCCAGGCCACGTGGTTTCGGATCCGAGAGCGAAGCCCTTCTTGGCCATAAGCGCGCAACAGAAACCAGACCTTCAAAGCCCGGAACCGCCGCCCGAGTTGAATTGACCATTCGCTGAAGTTAACGATGCAGTTAACATTATACGTCTTCAGGTATTCAGGTTGGATAGACAAAGTTTTTGTTAAAAGTTCAGGTTTCTTAACAAAGTGAGCAGTACATTCTTGCGGAGCACCCAGCCATTTGTGGGGGTTGATAACGACGCTATCGGCATTTTCTACACCCTTCCACAGGTAGCGAAATTCTGGACAAATCATGGCAGACCCTGCCCAAGCAGCATCCACGTGCGTATACAAATTTTCTTCTTTGGCGACAGCACATACAGCCTCGACATTGTCAATAGCGCCAATCGAAGTGCCTCCGACGCAGATAATGATGCCTGCAGGAAGAAACCCATTTTCGCGGTCTTGTTTGATAGCAGACCGAAGTGCCTCGATATCTATCGCAAAGCTATCATCTGTTGGAATTTTTACGAGATTATCTTGGCCAATACCCGCAATCCACATCGCTTTGTCAATCGATGAATGAGTCTGCGTTGAGGCGTATATACGCACCTGTTGTTGACCCGACAGACCAGTTTCGTTACCTTTCCATTTGAGGGCACGTTCCCGCATTACAAGTGTGGAACATAACGTTGCTGCCGAAGCACTTTCTTGCAGCACACCATAAAATCCAACAGGCAAGCCAATGGACTGCCGCAACCAATCAACCATTTTTGTCTCAAGCTCGGTCGCGGCCGGAGACGTTTGCCACAACATACATTGCGCTGCTAACGTCCCTGCGAGCTGTTCAGCAATCATGCCAGCTGGCGCCGCATTACCCTGAAAATAGGCAAAAAACCTTGGATGCTGCCAGTGTGTCATTCCGTTCGGTATAATATCCTCGAAATCGGAGAATATTTTGTCCATAGATTCTGCCGCTTCGGGTGGCGAATTCTCAATTTGGCGAACAATCTCACCTGGTGCAACCTGCGCCTTAACTGGTCGATCGGAGAGTGTTTCAAGATAGTTTGCCGACCAAGTCGCAGCTCGGCTTGACCATTCGCGAAAATCAATATCATCCATGTATAGCTCCTCAAAGTAATAATAATATCGTTTTAGCTTGGGTTTTCGTTTTGTAAGCACACAAAATCGCGTGAACCCTTATCGCTCACCACAACGGCTATTTACCGATGTAGCTTAAGGTGGTTTGAAGCCGGCTCCGAGGGGACTGCCCTCATCTTTTGTACGGTTACACACACTTTATGAAAAAGTGCGCTCGTGGTGCACATGATTGAGACAATCATGACTTAATAATTCTCAAAATATTAGCCAAAATATAATGAGCCGGCAAGGTTGAAAAGTGGTGATAACATCAAATCCTGGAGAATTTAGTGCCTGGTGATGTATGATACAAAGTCCAAAAATCAGTCGATTCCATGTATATTGAGAAAATCACCAGGATGGCCAGATTACAGATATCATAATTCGTGGCTGTGAAGTCAAGTAAATCTTGCGACGCATTGCTGTTGATGAATTTAGATACGTTTTGGATAATCCCATATTTTAATTACCGATCAAGAATAGGCCAAATGTGTGATACGCCTCAAATCGAACTCTAAATTGGATGGGTTTACGACTCCAAAATCACAAAAATAATTGAACCATGACATTTAAATTAGCTGAACAAACCTACTATTGCCGGAAATTATATATTTCCCCTGACTAATCTACAATTGGCGTCAGTTGTGGGTTACGTGCCTGAATCGAACCTTTCTAATTAATTTATTTTATTGTGTATTTGTTCGGGCAACACACAATTGGTTCGCGAACTTTTCTTAAAAAATCTCTATTTTTCCTGTGCGACTTGAATTTTGTACGCAGTTTATAGTCGGATTTTGAGGTGGAATTTATGATTTATATGCATTTTAAGATACATCGTTAAGCATTGCATCAACCTTTGGCTGCCATAATCTCATGCCTAAGGAACGGAATAAGTCGCTGGCTTTCATAAGCTCGGAGCGCGCTTTTTCATTCTCGCCATTTCTTGTGTAGAATTGTCCGAGTTCCAGGCTGCAATGTGCAAGCAACGGACGCATTTTAAGGTTTTCCGCCAGTTCTATTGCTTGGCAATATGTCTGCTTTGCTTGCTCGATCTGATCTGAGCCATATTCAGACTGAATTTTGGCCATAACCAAGAGTGTCCAGGCTCCAAAGCAGCGCTCTTCTGTTTTACGGAAAATGCGCAGGGCTTCCTCCGCAGTCTCGAAAGCTTTTGCGAGTTGCCCGTTTAAACGAAAAGCTTCTGATAGAGCTGTCATTGGATAGACTGATGAGAGTATAGAAGAATCCAAATTCTGTGGCTTCACAGCCTCCTCTAATATCGGTAGTGCATCATCCGGACGCCCTGTTAGTAGATACGTATAGCCTAAGCTGCTGGAAACAAATGAGAAAATGCTCCGGATGTCGGCAACACGGACCAATGAATTTGCTTTTTGTAAAAATTCTAAGGCGGTGTTAAGTTCTCCTCTACGCAAATAGTTTAAACCTGAGCTGGCTTGCATAAATGCAGTATTGTAATGGTTCCTGACCTTCCCTGCAAGCTCGATCCCCTGCTGGGAGTACATTTCCGCCTCTTCAAACTCACCGAGCTCCGATAGCCACCATGCCAAAAAACCGCGACTCAGCACAGAGGGAACGCCTGAGAGTCCATGTCGTTCCAATGCCGCCGGCCCCGATAACTGTTTTGCAACTTCCCGGTGCAATTCCACTGCTCGTTCAATCTGACCTGAATAAAAGAGCGGTAAACCCAGGTGATACTTGGTGGTTACCTCCACAGAGAAATCTCCGGCTGATTCAGCCAGACGCAGTCCAGCTTCGCCAACCCTGATAGCTTCTTTGTGTCGGCCACAAATAAAATGATATGATGATAGATAATTGTGGCAATTAGCTAGACGAGCATTATCGCTGATTTCCCTGGCCCGCAATTCTGCCTTTCGTATGTGATCCGCCCAATCCTCATGTTTACCCAAAGGAAATAAGGCAGAGCGTATGTTGAAACGCAAGTCAATTTCTTGTTCAAAATGGTTCCTTGTGCGAGGAAGATTTTTGAGCGCCTCAAGTGCAGCTTCTAAGTAACTTAGGGTTTCGATATATGCAGACAGGGATTGCGCCTTCAGACCGGCCTCCCGATTATACCTGTATGCACAGGACCAAACTTCTGCTCTCCAATAATGGAAGGCCAGCATCTCATAAAACTCCTCCAGCCTGTCCGCGTAGAGTTCTTCAATCGCCTGGGCGACAAGGCTGTGAAGCTCTTTGCGTTTCTGCTTGAGTAATGTTTCGTAGGTTACTTCCTGAGTGATAACATGTTTGAACAGGTATTCCTCTTCAGGAATGATCCGGATTTGTTGGATTAGCTCCAGATTTTTAAGGGTTTCCAGTGACTCCGAAAGTCTTTCAGTGGAATCGGAAATCTGTTCAAGGATTTTTCGGGCAAACTCGCGCCCAATTACGGAAGCCAGGCCCAGTGATTCACGGGTCCATCGATCCAGCCGGTCAAGACGTGCCCGAATCACGGCCTGTACTGTATTTGGAAGGGAAAGATTGTCTAGAAATCGTTTTAACACCACCTGTCTGTCACTTACCTGAACATTGCCACTTTCTATCAGCTCACTGCTGATTTCTTCCACGAAAAAAGGATTCCCACCGGTTAGCTCATGAACCAAAGCTATAATTTCCCTCGGTACGTGGTCTATGTTCCAGATCGATTTGATGATGTTTTCACAGTTCAGTTGATCTAGAGCTTTTAATACAATGGGGGTGTGATGGCTCCAGTTTCCCCAGCTCGCCGAATATTCGGGCCGATATATTACCAATACCATGAGAGGATGGGGGGCTATCAGACTAACTATATGATTTAATGCTGAGTCTGAGGCTTCGTCAACCCACTGCCAGTCTTCAAAAACCACAACCATGGGCTGCTTTTGGGAGTTAAGTATAAAGATTGCGGCCAGGGCTTCATGAATAGCTGTGGTAAGTTCCTGGCCGTGCAGATGTTGCGGAAGAGGGTAAACCTCGCTCGGAATTGACAGCAGTTGTAAGTAGACGGGAAGATATTTTTCAAGTGACGGATCAATTGCCAAAATATTAACAACAGCCTTTTCATGTAATTCGACGGGTGTGTCTTCATCACGCAATTTAAGTCCGTGCCGTAAAGCATTAATATGGGGGAAGTACGGTATGTTTTTGCCGTATGACTGACAGCGGCCCTGGATCACTGTAATTGCAGACCTGTTAAGAGAGTGTCGAAATTCATAGGTCAGGCGACTTTTTCCCTGTCCGGCTTCACCCAAAACAGTAATGAATTGTCCCTTTCCAGCTACCGTTTTTTCAAGACAGGAATACAGTGCGGTTAATTCATGCTCTCTGCCGGTAAAGGCCGTCAATCCCTGTATTTTGGCAGCTTCGAAGCGAGTCTGCACTGAAGATACACCGCTCACCAAATACGGAATGATCGGTAAGGTTTTACCCTTGATTGTTACCGTCTTAAGGGCTTTGGTTTCAAAGTAGGGGGCGATTAAATTATATGTTTTAGGACAGACAAGAATTTGATCCGCTTCGGCATGGACAGCCAGGCGTGCTCCGATATTAACAGTGTCGCCGGTGATGCCGTAGCTTCCTTCACGGATATCACGGATATGGGTTACCACAAGGCCGGTGCTGATCCCGGTATGCATGCGAAGCTTTGTATGAATTCGTTCTTCTACTTCGTGGCTGATTTGACGCACCAACTTGTGGATTTGTGTGGCAGCTCTAACAGCCCGAACCGGATCATCTTCATGGGCAGTGGGTATGCCAAACAATGCCAGCACTTCATCTCCCACAAACTGATTAACTATTCCCTCGTGGCGTTCCACGATGCAAACCGCCTCATCTTTAATCCGACTCATGATAGCTTCGACTTCTTCCGGATCGAGCCTTTCGTTCATTGAAGTGTAACCGGAAAGATCCGCAAAAACAATGGTGGCATGCCGGCGTTCGCCTTCGGGCAAAGACGGGGTTTCAGACAATCTGGCAGGTTGGTGTGCAATCTTTGATGACTCAGCTGCTGTGTAAGAGTTAATCAGATTGTGCCCGCATTTATTACAAAACTTGCTGTCTGGTGGATTCACATTGCTACACTGTGGGCAGGCAAGTTCAAGCTTGCTGCCGCACTTGTTGCAAAAGTTTGCTCCTTCAGGATTTTCAAAATCACATTTTTTACATTTCATATATCTTCGCTATTCTTGCGGTGCAATCTGTATTAGGCGTTTGCCGAAATTTTCGCTACGGTAGAGACCGGCTATGGAGCCGGGGGCATGCTCAATACCTTCAAGAATGTCCTCGCGGTATTGGATTAGGCCCTGCCGGACCCATTGGGTGAGTTCCCGCAAGGCTTCGGTATAACGATCGGTGTAATCCAAGATGAGAAAACCTTGCATGCGGGCTCGTTTTACCAAGAGATGGCGCTCAACCCTCGGACCCTCAGGAATCGGCTCCCAGTTGGCGATCGATGCGGTGCCGCAGATCACAATCCGAGCGCCCACCTTCAGATGTTTCAGCACTGCATCGCTGATCGTTCCGGCTGTGTTGTCGTAATATACGTCAATACCTTCCGGGCAGGTTTCAGCCAACGCCAGATCAAGATTATCCGCTTTGTAATCAATCGCTGTGTCATAGCGAAATTCATCACGACATATCCGTGTTTTTTCAGGCCCACCCGTGATACCGACCGTGCGGCAACCTTTTATTTTGGCAATTTGACCAACGCACGAGCCTACCGCACCTGCGGCAGTCGAAACCACAACTGTTTCACCGGTTTTGGGCTGACCGACTTCCAGCAATCCGAAATAGGCGGTCAGACCGTTCAAACCAAGCACGCCAAGAGACGTCGAGATAGGCAAGTCGGTTTCGGTGATCTTTCGTTGGATCACCTTTACTTCGACCGCAGCATAGTCCTGCCAACCGAACATTCCGGTGACAAACTCGCCCGGTCTGAAATCCGAATGGCGAGATGCTTCAACTTGACCGACTGCGAACGCGCGCATCACTGAACCGAGCGGTACGGGCTCGGAATAGTTGGTGACGTCGCTAACCCAACCACGCATCGCTGGTTCCACTGAAAGGTAAATATTGTGTACCAACACCTCGTTGTCGCCAAGATCCGATATTGGTACGTTGACAATCTCGAAGTGCTCGGCTTGGGGAATACCTACCGGTCTGGACTTCAGTCTGACTTGGCGGTTAATATGATGTGTCATGATTTTCCTTCCTATATATTGCAATCACAGCTGCAATGGTTTGCCACTCCATTCATCAACAACAGGAAACACCCCATGACAATGGCAGGTGCACACGGTAGTGAAAATTGAAATTCCCCGATGATGTGGGATTTGGTAAGGATACCAGATAATGGCATGGTGGGGGCCTCCTTTCTTTCGGAGACTTCAAACTATCGGTAAGGGATTGATTTGTCAATTAAAATTTAAGAACTTGGTGATGACCTCAACCTACCATGACACTGCAGAATGGAATAATTGACGATCCGAAGACTGCTATTGCGGGGTTGTGATGGCCGGCATGGTGGTACAATGAAGTGCGTCCAATATACCAAAGTCAATGCAAACCAG
>Ga0316190_10002547_pt1 | contig 13231 bp, 12 predicted proteins | sample Eddworburrow2_MG_FD_204929 | JGI IMG/M metagenome (GOLD analysis project Ga0316190, IMG submission 204929) | Coastal sediment microbial communities from Maine, United States - Eddy worm burrow 2 | ecosystem: Environmental > Aquatic > Marine > Coastal > Sediment | place: USA: Maine | collected... | reverse complement strand
CAGGCTGTGCTGGGCGAAAGTGGTGTCGTTGTCGAAGGTGACCGACTTGCGCAGGGCTGGATCAAGCCGGCGGAACACGCTCATCATGACGGCAATGGTCTCGGCGGCGGTTTTTCCGGTCAATCGCGCCGCCAGTGTCACCCGTGATTTGCGTTCATGCAGGACCAGCACCGGGCGGGTGCGCTTGCAAATGATCAGATCGGCTTCCCAATGGCCAGTTTCCTCGCGGTTTGCAGCGGCCTCAGGACGGTCGTGGATCGACGCTCTGTTGTTGATGGTGGCGCGGGATCGCCGTGCGCGCATGGGCCGGCGGGTTCGGCGCCGGCGGGTGAGATACCGCCATAGTTCCTCCGCCTTCTGCCTGGCGCGATAAATGAAGGCGTAGATGCTCTCGCAGCCGATCGCCCGCAGACCGCGCTCGGCGCCGCTCTTGAGCCATCCGGCGATCTGTTCCGGCGACCAGCCTTCGGCCAGGCGGTCGCGAATGAAGCGAGCCAGTGCCTCATCCCGCTCGATGACCGCACATCGCTGTCGGCGCAACAGATAGGCGCCGTCAGCGTGACAAGGCGAATAGCCCCCTTTGGATAGTCGATTGCGCTTCAACTCGCGGCAAATCGTCGATTTGGCCCGGCCAAGCGATTTGGCGATGGCGCCGAGCGACTGGCCGGCCGCACTCAAAACGGCAATCTCAACTCTTTCGTCGCTGGAAAGGTGTGAATACGATGACATGGCAACACTCCCTCAGGTCTGGAGAACCAAGCCGCTATCATAGCGGCTCGGGGGTGTTGCACTTCACGTCGGAACTCAGGGAGCGCCGCGGACATGGTCCATGCCCTTGTCGTCGAGGTAGTCCTTGAGATCACCGGCGATGTAGGACGAACCGTTATCGCTGAGCAGGCGGGGCTTGTGAACGACATTGGCGTGGTCGCAACCGGACGCCCGCAGGGCTATATCCAGGGTGTCGGTCACATCCTCGGCTTTCATGGTCGCGCATAGCTTCCAGGCGATGATGTAGCGTGAGTAATCATCCAGAATGGTCGACAGGTAGAACCATCCCCAGCCGGTCACCTTGAGATAGGTGAAGTCGGTCTGCCAGAGCTGGTTGGGTGCCGTCGTCTTGTCCCGGAACTCGTCCGCCGCCTTGATCACGATGAAGGCCGGGCTGGTGATCAGATCCTGTGCCTTGAGAATGCGATAGACCGATGGCTCCGAGACGAAGTAGCTCCTGGTGTCGGTGAACGTCACTGCGAGTTCGCGCGGCGACAGCTCCGGCTCGTCGAGGGCCAGGTCAACGATCTCCCTGCGGACTTCGTCGGGAATGCGGTTCCAGATCTTTCCGGGCGCAGAGCTGCGGTCCTCCAGCCCGGCAAGGCCAAATGCCTCATAGCGGGCATACCACCTAATGGGATGGACGGCTCTCCCTCCCACCCCGCAGGCTGAGAGCTTGCAACGGAAGGAGAGCAGTGATGACGATCGAGACCCTCGGCATTGATATCGCCAAGAACGTATTCCAACTGCACGGCGTCAACCGCAACGGTCGAGCGATCCTCAAGCGCAGGGTGATGCGCGATCAACTTCTGGACGTCGTCGCACAAATCGACCCGTGCACGATCGTGGTTGAGGCTTGTACTGGCGCGTTCACCTGGGCGCGCAAGTTCGAGGCGCTCGGTCACCAGGTGAGGATCATCAGCCCACAATATGTGAAGCCTTTCGTGCGCCGGCAAAATAACGATGGCAACGACGCCGAGGCGATATGCACCGCCGCGCGTCAGCCGCACATTGCGCATTTCACAAAAACGGGACAGTGGTTTCGCTAAATCGCGGACAGCTGTTTCACTAATTCCCGGATAGCTGGGTGTGGTTGGTCCTCGGGTGCCTGGTTGATGTCATGTGCGATTGATTTCGCCATTTTGGTCGCCCGTCAAGGGGGCTGGTTGTTTCTGCTTTCTCATGCTGTCTCCTTCGAGCGCGATGCGATGGGCGTTGTGGATGATCCTGTCGAGAATGGCGTCGGCGATCGGCGCCCGGTCAGACGTAGTATGGAGCCAGGTGGGCGCGTATCGCGGACAGATCGACGAAACGATCGACCGACCGCAGCAGGTGATCCGCCGGGACATGCTCCTCAGGTGAGAACTCATAAAACAGTGACGCTTGCGCTTCCTGCCTGGATCCCATCATCGCCGTCGGTCTCCCAAATCACAGGAGAAAATGAACCAGCGCCAAAGAGCCGTTTCAAGCGGAGATTTTCAACAGTATCAGCCCATAGCGGCCTCAGTCATCCCCTCATTGTGCGCTGTGGGCAATTTGCAATCCTAAGTACGCATTTTGATTGAAAAATACCTTCTTTGCGAGTCTGGCATCGCGATAATTTCGTCTTTCGATCGTCGTTGGTGAGGGTGCGCCACTCCAGATTGCCCCTCGTTCACAGATTCTCCAGTCGAAAGGGGCAAAAAGCGCTCCGGTTTAGGCCAGATTAAAAATGAGGGGATTAATGAGGGGATTTATGAGCATAGCGGCCGTTCTCACAACAGCGTGCAACGGACAGTTTGCGTCATATCCAGACTCATGCACTAAAAGAGTATCGTTCTTTGATCGACATCAAAAGTGAACGACGATGCTCGTGTTTGCATGGAGTATGCGGTTCAGTATTTCAACAAAAAGGACACGAAAATGATTGGCAGGCCAAACCGCCGAGAGGTACTCCTTTCAGGAGCTGCAATAACAGCCGTGCCAGCCTTAGGTGGCTTAGCTTTTTCTGATCCTGCTTTTGCGCAAACAGCAGGCGCGGCAGGTCAAGCATCATCAACATCACAGATAAGTGCCTACATGGGCGCACCGGTTGAGATGGCGACGGCTCCAAATGGCGCCATCACCAGGAAGAAGCTCCTTGACGGTATCGGTGAGGTCGCCTGGGCCGAACCAACGATCGAGCAGCCCGCCGAGGGGATATGGACGTTCGGCGGCTACGGGCTCGCTCCGATGAGCGTCATTGATACCGATGAAGGCCTCATCGCATTCGACACCGGCGATACCAAGCATGACGGCGAACTTATGTTCGAAGCTCTTCGCACCGTCAGCGACAAGCCGGTCAAGGCAATCATCTATGGCCATTCGCATACCTGTTTTGGTGCCGGCGTGCTGGCGGAAGGCAATGATGATGTAATGGTCATCGGTCATCCCAATCTCAATGCCGTCGTAGAGCAAAACGCCGGCGGCGCTCCGGCTTACTACCCGGAGATCGGGCCGTATCTCACCGCCCGCATGCTGATACAATTCAATGCCTTCATGCCGAAAGAAGGGCCTGACGCCTATGTCGTGCCCACCAACCTGACCACGGCAGACGCTGCGTTTATTCCGGTGAACACACCTGTCGAGGACGGCCAGGAAATGACTGTCCTCGGCGTGAAGATGCAGTTCTTCACCAAGTACGGGTCGGACGACAAGGTTCACACGACCGTCTGGCTTCCCGAACGGAAGATCCTGTTCACGACGATGTTGTGGTCAAGCCCACCGCAGCTTTATTCGTTGCGCGGCGACGTCTTCCGCGACCCACGCGAATGGATCGCGGGGATCAAGCTCAATCGCGACCTTCAGCCAGAGGTGCTGATATCCGCTGGCGCTCGACCGGTCGTCGGCAAGGACAATGTCAATAAAGTTATCGAAGGCTATATGGACGGGGCGAGCTTTGTTCTCGACCAAACGCTACGCGGCATTCTCGGCGGCAAAGGCCCCAACGATCTTAGGCATTTAGTGAGCTTCCCCGAATATCTGGATGAGGTTCCCAATAACCTGCAGAACTACGGTGAGATCTCCACCTATCCGCCAGCGATCTACTATCAATGTGTGGGCTGGTACGACAATGACGCCGCCAACCTGAAGCCAATCTCTCCGGAGGACGAGGCGCAGCGGATCGTCCCCCTCATGGGAGGCCGCGACAAAGTCCTGGCTGCCGCCACCGAGGCGTTGAACAACAAGGAATATGCATGGGCCGCGCAGTTGGTGAACTATCTTTATCGGCTTGATCCGCAGGATGAAGAAGTCCGTAAGGTCAAAGCCGAGGCGCTGCGCCAGATGGCCTATGTCTCCACCGGCGCGAACGACCGAGCACACCTCATGTCGCAAGCTCTGGCTCTTGAAGGAAAAGTCACTATTCCACGCCTGATCCCACCGCCATCAGAAGCAATTGCCGCATCGCCGATAACCTTCCTTGACTATTTCCGCGTTCGTATTGATCCGGAAAAAAGCGGCGAAACCGACAAGGTCCTGCGTTTCGACTTTGCCGACGGCGGCAGTGCCGGTTTGCATGTTCGCCGTGCAGTCGCTGAGTTTGTCACTTCACCGGATGATCACTACCGTAAGCCAGACATTACCCTTGCGATGTCCGGAGAGACTTGGGCGAAGCTCTATGTCAGCCAAGCGACGCCGGCGGAGTTGATCGCGAATGGAGAAATTACGGTTTCCGGTGACGCTGATGAAGCGGCACGTCTGATCGACCTGTTTGACCGGTACGTACCGGAGAAGGCCGTTGTCGTTCCGCCCGCCGCGTTTTCATCTCAGCGGTGAGGTACACTGGGTACTGTCGGACGACAAATCCCTCGCTTGCTGACAACAGCTACTTGGCGGCCTTTCGGGGCCGCCATTTCATTTCGGCATGGGGGCGGCTTGGGGTCACGACCTTCAATTCAAACTTCGGGTTCCCGACGACGAAGACGATCTCGATCCCCTTGAGATGTCAACGCCGGAGTAAAAACCTGCCATTGGGCGGCGCAAAAGTGGCCGACTTCCGTAATGGGGCGGTTGGTGTCAAGCGCCAGAAATGCATACAATTGCAGCACGATATGGCTGAGCCACTCGTGGAGCAGAGGCGCTGGCGCTGCGGAGATATGACCCATCGGAGCTGTGCCAGCGCCGAACCGATGTCCAAGACTTTAATTATTCCGGAGAGTTGGAGTTGGGGCTTTGAGGGTACTCTCCCTAGCCGGGATGATGCTTCCGTCCGTAGTCAGCTCGGTGGCTGCCACATCATGCCTGGTCCAAGAGCAGTTCCCGAGTGCCTATCTTTTGCGCGTTCTCGAACGCAAGCGTTCGGCAACAAGTCGGCCATCGGCATCATCGGGGACCGCGTCCCGGTTCGGGACCTCGGGGCGCCAACGCCATCAGGCGCGGCCCAAGTCTCCTTCTGGTGTATGGTCCAATTGATCCTCGGCGATCACGCCGTCATCGCCGCAGCGCGAGTGAAACGGAATTCGCTTGTATCTCGCCACATGCGATTCAGAACCACACCGATGCGCCGTGCCAGGGCAACTGTCGCGCGCTTCTTTCCGCGACGATGGGCTACCCGCAGGGCCCAGGCGGTCAGCCAGTTGGGCCGCCCATGGTTCAGCATCACGGTGGCCGCCCGGTAGAGTGCCGTGCGCAGCGCAACATCTCCCGCCCGCGTGATCTGGCCAATGATGTCTCGCTCGCCAGACTGCTCTCGCCGCGGCGTCAAGCCAACCCACGGACCAACCTCCTTCGATGAGTGGAAGCGTTCCGGATCATCGATGGCGGACTTGACGGTTAGCGCCACGATCGCGCCGACACCTGGCATTGTCATCATCAAGCGGCAGACGGGGTCGGACTTGGCATGATTCCGGACCAGCTTTTCCAGTTTTGCCAATTCGCTGCGCAAGGCCGTGCGGGCCGCCAGGATCGGAGCGGCCGCCGCTTCCAGCATGGGATTGCCATCGGTCAGTTCCCGGATGCGGGCTTCAAAATGACCCTTGGCGATCTTGCCCATCTTCAGTCCGAAGTTGCGCAGCACACCGCGTATCGACAGTTCGAGGTTGATGACGGCTTGCTGGATCGATTTGCGTGCCGTCAGCACCGCCCGCATTTCCTGCGCCGACACCGATTTACAATGGACCGGACGGAACCAACCCATCTGCAGAAGCCGTGCGATCCCTTCCGCGTCCCGACGGTCGGTCTTGATCGGCATTGCCTTCAATGCCCCCTTCACCTGACGCGTTTCCAGAAGGACGGTGTCAAAGCCAGACTCCGTCAGGTGCCTGTGAAGCCATTGGGATAGAGGTCCGGCTTCCAGACCCACCACAACGACACGGCCAGACAGGTTGCGCAGAAATGCCACCAGCACCTCCGGTTCGCTGGCCGCCGTCGTTTCCTTGACCACCTTCCCATGCCCGTTCAAAACGCAGATCGCCGTGCTTGCCAGAGAGACATCCAAGCCAATAAACACATCCATGTCGTTGCCCTTTCTTTTCCCAAAGATTTGGGGCGCGCCTCACAGCAAGACCCCGTTGACACGCTAAGCGTGCCAAGGGCAACGACACATCAACGCCAACCGTTCAGCAACTCACAACAGCGACCATCCGCGACGTGCCCCATTACGGCATCTTTTACGCCGACCGCGGCGGTATTATCCCGCCGCTACCGTGGCAGACTTTTGCACCGCCGTTCTCATCAGGGATATGACGCTGCAAAACCGCCGCTTGCTACACCGCCTGAACGCGGCATAACTTCAAACAACAATGGGCCAGATCCTCCCAAACGAAAATCGCTCAAGCGTCCCAAATCATTCGATGACGGACACTTTGTCATCTTCAAGTTCGACTTCGATCTCATCCGCCACGGGTCCGGTTGAGAGAGGCTCTGCCTTCCGCGTCTCTTCGCCATCTGCATGTGTCTTCCTGCCACCCTTCGCGTCGATGGAGCCTTGCGGTGGATAGTCGAGCGTGGCCTTCAAACGCTTGATCTGCGGTTCGGATAACCGCGGGAATGGCAGCTGGCCAGTATGACGCCAGCCCTCAACTGTCGACGATGCCTGATCCTGGAGTGCCGCATCGAGGCCCTCATCGCGCCCCATGTACAGCGTCTGAGAAGGAAACGCGTAACTTGAGCCCGCCTGTTCAACAATCGCGTCGATGCGTAGAAAGACGTCCTCGCGGATCGCGTAAAAGTCGTTCCATTCTTGCGTAAGAGCGTAAATTCGAATGGAGATGTTTCGCGATGACTCAGCCGGGCCGTCGTAGCGCACGCGGACGGTTTCGCTATCGATCCGCGGATGGGCGTGCAACATTTCTCTGATCTTGACGAGGACGTAACGCAACTGGTCAGGTTTGGTCTCGAAGCGAAGCCCGATCACAGCGTCGATGAGCATGCGGTCGCAATGAGCCCAGTTGACTAACTTCATATCGACAAACTGTGCGTTGGGAACTGAGAAAAGAGTGCGGTCCAATGCGCGGATCTCGGTTGAACGCACGCCGATCTTCTCGATGGTTCCGCTGTCAGTTCCGAAAGTTCAGTAGTCGCCGACCCTCACCGGTCGATCAATGTAAAGAATTAGCCCGCCGATCAGGTTTTCTAACGTTGGCCTGATCGCCAAAGCGACGGCAAGACCGCCGATACCGAGGCCGGCAATCAGGCTTAGGACTGGCACTCCCATGAATTGTGCGCCTACGGCGAGAATGATGACAACACCTATAATGCCCACGATGGCTGCGATTAGCCTGAACAGATTTGCATCGAGGCTGCCGGTTTTGACCCGCCGGGAGCGTATCATCCATTCAAACAGCACATGGACGGCCAGCCAGAAGAGCCAGGCTCCAGCAACGAACTCAATGACGAGCAATATCCGGTAGGATACAAAAAAGATCTGCCCGGTGAGGATAAGCTGGGAGAGCGCAAAGGGAGAACCAAACCAAATCAAGGTGAAGGTCACGATCGGCACCGTCATTCGTGACAGAAGCGACAGGACCGGATTTTCGAAGTCCTGGCCCCGCATGAAACGATGAAGCATCAACAGGAACACGGCGGATGCGATGACAAGCACCATGTACGCAATGGTCTTCCATTTCGGCGTATCAAGCCAAAGGACGCGTAGTCCCTCTGGTATGCTGGCCACAAAGCGGGATGGTATCAGTGAATTGTGGCACAAACCTGGCCCAACTCTTGATATCAAGCCGTGAATTGAGCGGGAGCTGCTGAATCCCCTGCAAGAAGCGTGGGGCAATTCTGGCAGTGCGAGGGCCGAAAAGAAATTCTCCGGCTCGCTCGCCTTCGTCGATGCGGACGATACGCAGCGGAGTTTGGGGAATCCTCCAGGCAGCAGGCGTACTGACATCAAAAACCGTTTCATCAGGCACGCTATCGAGTTCGGGCGTTTCGATCCGCCCCAAGATGTCAAGCAGCGCGAGGCTCGTCGCGTCGCCGACGAAGCGCTGTTCAGCCAATGGCACCTGTGAAAGATCTACCAATGACCGCAGGTGATCGAATATCAGTAGGAGACGCTCAAACTGTTCACCGGTCTGCTCCTCAAGATAGAGACCCACCGAGCTTTCCAGCTCATCTCTCAACTGGAAAAATGAATTGAGTGTGTCGCGAGGACTTTCTGTGAGAGGTACCGGTACTCTGGGTCCTCCATCGGCTTCGGTACTCGAAACTGCAATATCCGAGATATCAGAATCAGGCTGCGCACTCGCAGGCAATAAGGAGGTCGCAAACGCAGCGACGAACAGCACAAGGATCAGGCCCACGGCCGTCGTCTCGGACCTACCAAGTGCCATCGCGAAGTCGCATCTTCGGATCCGCCATGCTGGTAGCGTCATGCTCCAAGCAATAGCAATCTATTCGGATGATACGTCGACCTTCGTCCAGCCTTCTCCCGGATCGAATGACTCGATCATTTCCGCTTTCTCCGCAGTCTCCGGGCCGAAATCGCTCTGATAGACGACGCCGTCCTGGTTGACCATAAAGGTCATGATGCCCGAATTACCGTATGTTGCTGGATAAGCGAGAGCGGCGAAACCGCCGATGGGCTGCCCCTCTACGACGTATTCCCGCGCCCCGCCTAACGCGTCCGGGCCCTGACGCAGTAACGGCTTGAACAAATAGCCTTGGTAGGTGGGTGTCTCGCCGCCGAGCTCTGCCTCGCCATAGCCCTTTGCAGCGGCTTCCGACACGAGTGGTCCGAGTGGACTGAGCGGCTCATCGTCGGCTGCCAGCCAGTAAAGCCCATCGCGTTCGCCGGGTGAACTTCCGAACTTCGCGGCAAACTCCACAAGTCCATCACCGTCGCGATCTGCTTCACCGTACTCGTACTGAGCATCGACAATGGCGAGCAGGGTCTGAATGGTGTTGAGCTCGTTGCGTCCGATCCGTCGATCAAGCAGCTCTTCTTGCCCCTGGTCAGGATCGAATGCCCAGCCACCAACGGTCTCGATGATCGGAAATGCAAACGGGAAGTCGTCATCGCCGATCACCAATATCGCCTTGTCGTCGCCTTCCTGATCGAGGGAATGCTTCTGTTCATAGGCGGCAACGAACTGCTCGAGAGCCAGGCGGTCAAGTGCCGGATCTCCAGAAGAAATCCACTCGCGGCTTTCTGCTCCGAGGATGCGCTCCAGGGCCGTCTCATCTCCGGTCTTTGCAGCTTCGACCAGCGCAGCTGCTGCATCCTGTGCCGATCCAAAAGTCCGCGGTGACGCGCCGTCCAAGTCTGCCGCATAAGCATGGGCAGCGAAGACAACGCAGAGTACAGCAAGTGCTGGTCGAGACATGTTGGTCATCTTGGTGATAGCGCCTGTCGAAGTGCCAAAACGATTGGTTCTCATCCTCTGATCCTCCGGCTTGCCTTGCCCCGAGCACTCTGTTTCTTGATCTGCGGCCCACTACCGACACCCTGGAAGGCCGGCGCCGGAACGGGTGCCGGTCTTGCAACTTTCTTGGCCGGACGTGGTGCAGGTTTGGCTGCAGGCTGGCTCGGACGCGGTGCCGGTTTGGCTGCAGGCTGGCTCGGACGCGGTGCCGGTTTGGCTGCAGGCTGGCTCGGGCGCGGGGCGGGCTTTGCCGCCGGCTTGGTCGGCCGTGACGCGGTTGCTGGGGGTTGCGTTGGCTTTGGCCGTGCTGCAGGCGCAGAAGGCGTCTCGGGCCTTGGTCGCGCCGTCGGTGCGGAGGGCCGCTCGGGAGCGCCTGGCCTCAGGGAAGCCGAAGGCTGTGATGGGCGTGCGCTCGGAAGGTCCCTTCGCCCGGTTTCGACGCGGCCGCGGAACTGATCACGCGATTTCACATCCGCCGAGATCTTGCCGTACCGCGTCGCCACTTCCTTGCCGCGGTAAGGCGCGCGCCGATGCTCCGGTCTATGGGTCCATTTGGAGTTCGTAATCTTGGCGCGATTGTATTGATTGTAAATGTTGATGTTGATGTTGACGCTTCTGCGCCGCCAGTCGAAATTGCCCCACAAGGCGCGGTGAACGGCATAAGCGGTGCCCCACCAGAATAATCGACCGGCCACGTAGCCTCGCGGATACCAGTAGTACGGGGCGTAGGCCGGATAACGCCATGTGCCGTATACAACGGTTGGATTGTATACCGGGACATAGACCACTGTTGGGTCAGCGGGCTTGATCACATAGACGGTTTTGGACTTGCCCCCCTCTGCCGTTACGGTCTCTTTTTCAACAGCCTGCTCGGCTGTTGTCTCAAGATTACCCGCTTCGCCCGCTTGTGCCCTCAGAAGCTGGATTGTATCGAGAACGTCCTCCGATTGCGCCAAGAAGGCATCACCGAGCTGTTGCGTCCAGATCAGCTCATCACTCATCATTTCGAGCACTTGCGGGAAAGCCGTAAGAGACTTGACGCTCGGATCCCAGGGCTGATCCTGCATGGCGCTTTCGAGTGCCTCAGCGTCGAGGTCGGGATTTTCCGCCACCCAGCGCGCTGCCTGAACCACCTCCAGCGGATAAGTCGAGGCCATCAATATCTGAGCCACCAAGGCATCCGGATGCAAAGCAATCGGCGCTACAAGTTGGGCTATCTGCTCCTGAGAGAAAAGCTCTTCCTCAGGCACGGCTTCAACCTGCTCAACCGCCCCGTCAGAAGACGAGGCGGCCTGCTGAGCCATGGCGTTGTAATTCGTGACCATTGCCAAGAGACAGGCGGCGATCGAGGCAATTACAAATCTAGCCGACCTCGACCCAAACAGCTTGTCTCCGTTTTCCGCACTAGAGAAGCAAATGAACATCGCCGATCGTCCCCTCCATCATTCTCCAAGCACATTCCTCCGCGGGAGGAACCTTTCAAACACCCAAAGGCTTGTCAGCGGTTTTTCTCGAAAGCCTCCATCAACATCGCTGACGGATTGTCGATGCAATAGTCCATGACCTTGTTGGTGGCTTCACGAAGCACCGGACCGTTGAACAAGGTTTCGCTCTTGGTCCCGCTGATGTAGCCGTGGAAGTAGATGAGCGTGAAATCCTGCTCATCGGCATCCATCTTGAGCATGGTCCGGCAGTCGACTGTGGTCATTTCGATGACGGGATCTCCGTCCTGGGCAAGCGCTGAGAGGCCTGCAACAGGCAGGATAACGACGCCGATTGCGGCAATTTTCAGAAAAGATTTCATAAGCTTCTCTCCCTGGTCTTCTGATCTGTTCAATAGCGGATGACGCCGCGCATGCAGTCGCGGTAGAGCTGGTCGTACGAAACACCTCGCTGTACGCCGCGCGTCACTCCGCCAACGGTTGCGCCAACCTTTGCCCCCTTGCGAGCGCCTTTCTTGCCGTTGACGATGCCGCCAACCACCGCGCCGCCGACACCGCCGCGAACCACGCCGCCAACAGCGCCACCACGCGAATACCGATACGAGACGTCGCGTGCGTAAGAGCGGCAATAGGCGTCATTCCCAGCTTGCGCCTGAGCTTCGCCTACGCCGATCGGATTGAATGAGAACGCGTACAGGATGACCGCGATAGCGGATGCAATTACGGACCACCGCCAGTCTGCTCTAGCCATTTCGACGTCTCCTCAAAAGTTTTCGTCCGAATGCGAATCCGCAACTCGTTGACAGAGCTGCAATTTGGTTAAGCAAAAGCTGACCAGCATTGACTTAAATCAAAAAAAACAACAATCAACTCTGTTAGACATTACCAAATGTTGTTTCGGTCGCTCGCGTTTGCCCATTGGGTCCTCCTGTCGCGCACTGCGCTATCAGAGAGTCCCTCCACTTTCTCCGGGCAAGTCCGGGTCGCTCAGGCTGTGAACTGAGTTCCGCATGGGCCAACGACGCTCCATCGCCCCTTTAGGCCTTGGCGTCCTGGTCGCCTTCCAACGTCCCGAACTACAGGCCCTTCCGATGAAAGCTTCCATATGTGTCTCTGCTCTTGGTGTCTCCCTCCTGACGACTTTTCCTGTCGGGGCGCAGGTGCCGGACAAGCCCGTCCGTCTCGTTCTGCAGATCACTGTGGACCAACTTCGCAGCGACCTGATCGACCGTTATTCGGCCGGATACGGAGAAGGCGGGTTCCGACGCCTGATGAACCACGGAACCTTCTACATTGACGCGCATCACCGTCATGCCAATACCGAGACCGTTGTCGGCCACACCACGCTCGCCACGGGAACCGATCCCGCCATCCATGGCATGGTCGCCAACAACTGGCTGAATCGCGCGACCGGGTTGTTGAACTACAATGTTCAGGATCCCGATTTTCCCCTACTGGGCGAGGGGGCCGGCGTCGACACATCGATCGAGATTGACCCGACCCAGGCCGCGGCAACGACGCAGGGCAGGTCACCACGTTCGATCATGACCACCACGATCAGCGACGAGCTCCGCGTAGCCCTCGGACCGCGTTCCAAGATCTTCGGCGTCTCGGTCAAGGACCGCGGGGCCATAACCCTCGCCGGGCATGCGGGCACGGCCTACTGGTTCTCCAAGGCGGCCAGCGAGATGGTGACCAGCACCTACTACATGGAGACCTACCCCGATTGGGTGCAGGCATGGAACGACAGCGGCCTCGTCGCAAGCTATGCGGACACCAGCTGGGAGCTGTCCTCCGATCCCGCCAGCTATCTCTTCGGCGCCGATGACGATCAGCCGTGGGAGACGGATTTTCCTGGCTGGGGCCGAACATTCCCCCATGCCTACGGCCCGGCAGACGGGAAATACTATACGACACTGTTGACGCTCAGCCCCACCGGCGACGAGATCACGCTGGACTTCGCGAAGGCGCTCATGGCGGCGGAGGACATCGGTACCGACGAGGTTCCCGATTACCTCTCGATCAGTTTCTCATCGACCGACTATGTGGGCCATTTCTTCGGGCCCTCTAGCCTAGAGTCCGAGGAAAACCTGCATCGGCTGGATCGCACCCTCGCCTCGCTCTTCGCCTATGTGGATGAGACCGTCGGACTCGACCAGACGCTGGTGATACTCTCGGCCGATCACGGCGCGTCGG
>Ga0316190_10002545_pt1 | contig 13234 bp, 13 predicted proteins | sample Eddworburrow2_MG_FD_204929 | JGI IMG/M metagenome (GOLD analysis project Ga0316190, IMG submission 204929) | Coastal sediment microbial communities from Maine, United States - Eddy worm burrow 2 | ecosystem: Environmental > Aquatic > Marine > Coastal > Sediment | place: USA: Maine | collected... | reverse complement strand
TGAACTGCCGGTTAAAATGAAGAACAGGATCCAGGCATGAGCCTGGAACAGCGGGTCTTTGGCAAAAGCTGCGCCCATAAGCGCAAGAAATGTTGCCAGGACCATGGCTGCCAATTCGTAACCGTATTTCATGTCAGGAGCCCCCAGACATTAGCGCCTTCTAAAAATGGCGGGCGTGTACCGATGGCGAACATGATGGCTGCGTGGTGTTTGGACATTGATCTGTGTCAAAGCAGATCTGCGACTTCATGCTCACTGTGCATCCAGTGCACAATTGATGCGCGTCATTGTCAACATCTAGTCCAAGGGCTGCTGCTGTCCGATGCCGATTTATCTGCTTGAACCGTCCGGTGCCAGTGTCCAGAAGCTGGAACAGAGCCTGACGGAATTCCGGCAACATCACCGCCTGAAGTTGAGACTGTGTGATGCGCTGGAGGACTTCGCGGATTGTCTGCCCAATCAGATTGACGTGCAAAGTTGTCTGGGTTTGTCGAGGTGCGTTCTGCCGACAATCCGAAATGCCCAGATGATGGAAGAAACCCAACTATTCCCGCAACTGATGCAGGCCTTTCCCGATGACATGCGCCTGCACGCCAGCCTGGATCGCCTGTGCCAGGAACATCTGGAAGACGATTCCTTTGCAGACGAGATTGCCTGCCTTCTGCATGATTGCGGCTGTACGGGAAGACCTGCCAACCCGGAGTCTGCCGGGTATATGCTGCGCGGCTTCTTCGCTTCAATCCGGCGGCATGTCGCTTTCGAGAACGAGTGTCTGATACCGCTGATCGAGCACAAGACAAGCGGCAAGCAATAGGCACCAGATCAGGTTTATGGGTTCTATCGAACCCTTGTTGCTCTAATCGCCCCCGGAAATTGCAACCAGCCTGTCGGTATCATGAACCGTCACTTCGAGGTTCTTCCTGATGTCGATGGCCCCCATCTTGCGCAACTTGGTCATCTGGCGGCTGACTGTTTCAAGGGTCAGGCCGAGAAAGTCGGCGATATCGGCGCGTTTGAGCGGCAGCATGAACTCGTTGTGGGCCGGGTTGTCAGGCGACGGTTTGCCGATATGGTCGGCCAGCAGAAGCAGAAAGCTGGCTACCTTCTCCTGTGCCGTCTTGCGTCCAAGCGTCACCATCCAGGTACGTGCGTCATCAAGCTGGACCAGGGTCTGTTCAAGCAGGCGATGTTCAAAATCCGGCTGCTGTTTGAGCATGTTCTCAAGTTCGGTCTTGGGGAACACGCAGATTTCGACATCAGTTGCGGCTTCTACTGAAATTGATACTTTCTCCGAGAACGGCTTGCCGATGAACTCCGGTGCAAACTGCAGCCCGACGATCTGCTGGCGTCCATCACTGAGCAGCTTGGTCAGTTTCACGGCACCGGAGACGATGTTGGCGTAGTCCACGACTTCATCGTCTTCAAAACTGATTGTCTCGCCATGGGCAATTTTGCGGCGCCGGGTCACGGTGGAAAAATGAGCCAGTTGAGACGCTTTCAGGGCACTGCAGATTCCGAACTGTCGCGCGCCGCACGTCTTGCATCCGGCAGGGATGTCGGCTTCGTCAATCCCAAATTGTGGCCGGTCGGTGGATTGCATAACTCGTCCTTCGCCTAAGCACATAGCCAGTTCGTCACGTGGGCGCAACAATCTGAATGAACCATGGTGACGCAGCACAATAAGCTGGTCATGCAATACCGCGGTGCACCCGATGCTGCCAGGCGGGTCATGGCCAGTATCTAGTCTGTAGTCTAGCTGAGTTCGGCTCAAGTGCACAAATTCGTGGCAAAATTTGTGTTCATGGCCGTTTTCAGTGCTCAAGCTATACCATCGTCGAATAGCGAAGTCCGCCAATCTGCTGTTGTTTGTATAAGGCTAGAATTTAGCTTGAACGGCAAGGGGAGTAATCTTGCCGCAATTTCTAATGGGAGGAACGAATGTCAAAATTTGAATTTACGCGCCGTGGGCTGATCAAGTCCGGTGCCGCAGTTGGTGCCGGCCTTGCCATGCCGACACTTCTGACGCGTCCCGCGTTTTCCTACACCAACGAACCCAAGGGCGGCACTGTCACGCTTGGTTTCAATGTACCTCAGTCCGGTCCTTATGCCGATGAGGGTGCCGATGAACTGCGCGCCTATGAGCTTGCAGTTGAGCACCTCAACGGTGGCGGCGACGGCGGCATGATGGGCACGTTCTCGTCAAAAGAACTCAAGGGCAACGGCATCCTCGGCAAGAAGGTTGCATTCGTCACCGGCGATACGCAGACAAAGTCTGACGCAGCACGTGCCTCTGCCAAGTCGATGATTGAAAAAGATGGCGCGGTAATGATCACCGGCGGTTCTTCTTCGGGTGTCGCGATCGCCGTGCAGGGACTCTGCCAGGAAGCCGGTGTCATCTTCATGGCCGGCCTGACACACTCAAACGACACAACCGGCAAGGACAAGAAGGCAAACGGTTTCCGTCACTTCTTCAACGGCTACATGTCAGGTGCTGCTCTCGCACCAGTGCTCGAAAAAATGTACGGTAGTGACCGTAAGGCGTATCACCTGACAGCCGACTACACCTGGGGCTGGACGCAGCAGGAATCCATTGCTGCCGCCACCGAAGCCAAGGGTTGGACAACGGTCAAGAACGTTCTTACACCATTGGCCACGACGGACTTCTCGTCCTATATCGCACCGGTATTGAACTCAGGTGCCGATGTTCTGGTGCTGAACCATTACGGCGGCAACATGGTCAACTCGCTGACGTCCGCGGTTCAGTTTGGTCTTCGTGACAAGCAGGTAAACGGCAAGAAGTTCGAAATCGTCGTGCCGTTGTACTCCCGCCTGATGGCCCGTGGTGCCGGCGCGAACGTCAAGGGCATCTTCGGTTCGACAAACTGGCACTGGTCGCTGTCTGACGAAGGCTCCAAGGCGTTCGTCAAGTCGTTCGGTGAAAAGTATGGCTTCCCGCCGTCGCAGGCCGCTCATACGGTTTACTGCCAGACGCTTCTGTATGCTGATGCATGCGAGCGCGCCGGCACATTTAACCCATGCGGTGTTGTCGAAGCGCTGGAAGGCTTCAAGTTCTCCGGTCTTGGCAATGGAGATGTCGAATACCGTGCAGAAGATCACCAGTGCTTCAAGGATGTGCTGGTCGTGAAGGGTAAGGAAAACCCGACTTCAGAATTCGACCTTCTGGAAGTTGTGGAAATTACCCCGCGGGCGCAGGTGGAATATGCACCTGATCATCCGATGTTTGCAGGTGGTTCGCTGGGTAAATGTAACCCGGGCGCGTAACCGACGCCTTATTTGCAAGTGGTTACGTGTCGCGCCGGTAACACATTGTTGCTGGCGCGGCACGGTTTAATTGGGCTATGAAGGTTATTCAGTCGGGCTAAGAGCGCTGCGCTGGCGGGGACGGCGCGCGGCGCCAAACAATTCAGTTGGTATAGACAATGGATGCGATCCTTCTTCAGATATTGAATGGGCTCGACAAGGGCAGCGCCTATGCGCTTATCGCCCTTGGGCTTACATTGATTTTCGGTACACTTGGGGTTGTGAACTTTGCCCATGGTGCCCTGTTCATGATCGGTGCTTTTTGCGCGGTAACGCTGCAGAAAATACTGAGTATTTCTACTGTTACGATAGATCCGACAAAGACTGATTTTCTTGGTAACCCGCGGCAGGTCAAAACGCCGCTGGTCGAATCATGGTTTGGTGAGGCCGCTGGGCAGGCGATCATCAACTGGTCGGTGCCGCTGGCGATATTGTTTGCCATTCCAATCATGCTGGCGATCGGTTATGTCATGGAACGTGGCCTGATCCGGCATTTTTACAAGCGCCCCCATGCAGACCAGATCCTGGTTACCTTCGGCCTGGCAATCGTGCTGCAGGAAATCATCAAGGCGTTTTACGGGGCAAACCCGATTCCAACCCCGGCTCCCGACTTGTTCAGGGGATCATTTGATTTTGGTGTCCTGATCGGGTACGCACAAAACGCAATCATCTATCCGTACTGGCGTCTGGTGTATTTTGCGTTTTCCGCATTGATCATCGGACTGGTGTTTGCCTTTCTGCAGTTCACTACATTCGGCATGGTGGTTCGCGCCGGCATGGCAGACCGCGAGACGGTTGGGCTGCTGGGGATCAATATCGACCGCCGTTTCACTATAATGTTCGGTCTGGCTGCCGTTGTCGCCGGCCTGGCAGGGGTGATGTATACTCCGATCAATTCGCCCAACTACCACATGGGTATGGACTTTCTGGTACTGAGTTTCGTGGTTGTTGTCGTGGGCGGCATGGGCTCTCTTGGCGGTGCCGTACTGGCAGGATTCCTGCTTGGGATTCTGGAGAGTTTTGCGTCCATGAACGGTGTGAAGGGGTTTTTCGAAGCCATTTACCTGCCCTCGATCGACCAGATCGTCATTTACCTTGTAGCGATCATCGTCCTGCTGACCCGGCCGCGCGGCTTGCTGGGGCGCAAGGGCGTGATGGAGGAATGAGGCAATGTTGAATCTCGACAGAAAAGACACATTGACGTTTATGTTCGTGATCGTGGTTACGCTGCTGGCGCCGTTTGTGATGAACCCGTTCCCGGAAGCATCCGCGCTTGCGCAGTTCAATGCAGGTTATCCCGACCTCATGCAGCGGTTCGTGATCTTTGGTATTTTCGCCATCGGCTTCAACATCCTGTTCGGACTGACGGGTTACCTGTCGTTCGGCCATGCGGCGTTTCTTGGAGTGGGGTCCTATGCAGCTGTGTGGATGTTCAAGCTGCTGTCGATGAATATCATTCCGGCCATTGCGCTGAGTGTGGTCGTGGCGGGTGTGTTTTCGCTGGTTATCGGCTTTATCAGCCTGCGCCGGTCGGGCATTTACTTCTCCATCCTGACGCTGGCTTTTGCGCAGATGAGTTTCAGTCTTGCCTATTCCGTGCTGACACCGATCACGAATGGCGAAACCGGTTTACAGCTGACGCTCGACGACCCGCGTGTTCTGGATGGCGCCAACACGACCGGGGGCCTGCCGGTCACCAACCTGTTCGGGTTGGAGATGCGCGAAGTAGTGAGTTTGGATGTTGCCGGCTGGTCGTTCAATTTCAGCGCCGGGTACTATGTTTGCGCCGTTTTGATGCTGATTGCGTTCTACCTGTCCATGCGGATTTTCCGGTCGCCGTTTGGACTCATGTTGCGCGCCATTAAAACCAATCAGACGCGCTTGAATTATACAGGGCTGAACTCGCGTCCGTACACGCTGGCGGCTTTTGTCATTTCCGGCATGTATGCAGGACTTGCCGGCGGACTGCTGGCGGCAATGGACCCGCTGGCCGGCGCGGAGCGCATGCAGTGGACGGCGTCCGGAGAAGTTGTCCTGATGACCATACTGGGCGGCGCCGGTACCTTGCTTGGACCGCTGCTGGGAGCCGCGTTCATCAAGTATTTCGAGAATATCTTCTCAAAGATAAACGACACTGTGTTGCATAGCTGGTTCTCCTTCATGCCCGATAGTATCGACAATTTCCTGGTGACGATCATTCATCCGTTTGTCGGCAAGGGCTGGCATCTGACGCTCGGCCTGACGTTCATGCTCATCGTCATATTCCTGCCTGGCGGGCTGGTCGATGGCGGCACGCGAGTGTGGAATCGAATAACCGGCAGAAACCGCAACCAGCTCGATGTTGCCGCAGACCCGAAACCTGCTGAATAAGGCCTGAAGTCCATGGGAATTCTTGAAATCAAGAACATTAACAAGCGGTTCGGCGGACTGCAGGCACTCGGTGATGTCAATCTCAGTGTTGAAGAAGGTACGGTTCACGCAATTATCGGTCCCAACGGTGCCGGCAAGTCAACACTGTTGAACTGTCTGGTTGGCAAGCTGGAGCCTGATACCGGCACGGTGACGTTTGAAGGACAGTCAATTCTGGGCCTCAAACCACACCAGATCAACCAGCTTGGCATCAGCCGGGTATTTCAGACGCCGGAGATATTTTCGACACTGTCAGTATTTGAAAACGTCATGATCGCCTGTTTCGCAAAGCGCGACGGGGCATTTCGCCTCAATCCTCTGACCAGTATCCGCGGTGAAAAGGAAATTCATGACAAGGTCGAGCAGATGCTGCTCGACGTCAACATGGCCGACAAGCGCAATGATATTGCAGCGTCCATGTCCCGTGGCGACAAGCGGCGGCTGGAAATGGCCATGTGCCTGGCTCAGGACCCGAAGCTTCTGCTGCTTGATGAGCCCACGGCCGGAATGGCGCGCGCAGATACCAACAATACCATCGAGTTGCTCAAGGAAATTGAAGAAAAGCGCGGCATTACAATGGTGATCATAGAGCACGACATGCATGTTGTGTTCTCGCTTGCCAACAAGATTACGGTGCTGGCGCAAGGCACTCCGATCGTCGAGGACGTGCCATCGAAGATCAAAGGCAATCCGAAAGTCCAGGAAGCCTATCTTGGGGGGGCACACGAATGACGCAAGCTATCCAGGAAAACCCGAATATTGCATCGCATGCGCCGGCTTATTTCTCGGCTCACGAGATCAAGGCCTATTACGGCGAAAGCTACATTGTCCAGGATGTCAGCCTGAATGTCCACGAAGGCGAAATTCTGGCCCTGCTTGGCCGTAACGGCGCCGGCAAGACATCAACACTGCGCGCCATTGCGCGGCTTGATAATCCGATGCTCACGCATGGTGAAGTCTGGCTGGATCATCAACCGCTTCACAAGATGCGTGCCTTTGAAGCAGCCCAGTGTGGTGTTGGCCTGGTGCCGGAAGACCGGCGCATTATCCAGGGTCTCACTGTTGAAGAGAATATCAAGCTGGCCCAGATCGAAAAACCGATTGGCTGGTCAATCGAGCGCATTTACGAATTGTTCCCGCGCCTTGGTGAACGCCGCAAGCAGGAAGGCACGACACTTTCCGGAGGTGAGCAGCAGATGCTGGCAATTGGCCGGGCGCTGGCGCGTGACATGAAGCTTTTATTGCTCGATGAACCTTATGAAGGTCTTGCGCCGGTTATCGTGCAGGAAATTGAAAAAACCCTGCATCTGATCCGCGAACAGGGCATCACGACCATTATTGTGGAACAGAACGCCGTTGCGGCCCTCAATCTTGCTGATCGCGCTGTTATTCTTGATACCGGAACGGTCGTATATGACGGCACAGCCAAGGAAGTGCTTGATAACAAGCAGTTGCGGCACGACTATCTGGCGATCTAGGGTCCTGACCCTGGAGCGGTTTAAACCGCCAAAGCCGACAGTTCAGAGTGTGCCGGAGGATGGCCGGTCTGCGCGTTATCCGTCATGTTTTTCTTAAGATACTGATTTCAAACTGAAAAATCACGATGTGATCAATTGCACATCGTTCCGGTTGCCTGTCGGGCATGGTGTGTTCATCAAACGAACAACAAGAACACCCTCATGAGTATCCGGAGGCAAGAGTGATGACCAGTTTTTCAAAAGTACTGATAGCAGGCCTGATTGCCGCAACAAGCGTAACCGCGACCGTCGCGGCCGCGTCCATCGCCGACAGCAAATCCGCCGAGATGGAACGGTCCAACGTAACGGTTATCTACAAGTCTGACGCACATTGGCCGGTCAAGGGACGGATTTCGGTTGATCCGTGCAGCCTTCATGCCTGTGTTGAAGCTTAACCGCATTCCTGCACGACCATCCGCTCGCGCTACTGACCCAGCTTCAACTCGTCCCAGTGGCTGATATAGATGGCAAACCACGGACACAGGCTGTCCGACTGCTCTGCCAGCAGAGCAGACAGCTCCGATACCTCCACCCATCTGGTTGCACTGACTTCTTCTGCATTGAGAGACATGGCCAAACCGGTCTCGTCTGCATGGCCAGCAAACACATGCACACGCTCATTCTCGATCAGCCCACCGCCAACATCAGCACGATAGTCGAAAACGCTTGTCTTGCTCAGCGGTACGCTGATCCCAAGTTCCTCGCCAATGCGGCGGGTTGCGGCATTTTCCACGGTTTCGCCCCAGTGCGGGTGGGAACAACAGGTATTGGCCCATTTGCCGGGGCAATGATACTTGGAGGCCGCGCGCTGCTGAATCAGCAGTCTGCTGCCTGAAAACACGAACACCGAGATGGCAAGATGCTGTTGCGCGGTACGATGGGCCTCCATCTTCTCGATGGGAAACAGCGAGCCGTCTTCGGCAATCGCGGGAATGATGATTTCAGGTGTCACAGTCACGGTCTAACCCCCAACCAGCTTCGGCAATACGAAAACCTCAGAGTCCGGTTGCAGCGGGACCATGATGGCGTTGGCGTACATGCGCCCGTCCACCGACACTGAGACACCACGCGTTATGGCCTGTTTCATGGCCGGATAGGTTTCCGAAAGCTGATCCAGCACCTCGCGGATGCTGGCGGCTTCCAGTTCTATCTCGTCTGCCCCTTCAAGGGCTGGCTTGAGCGATCCCCAAACCTGAACCTTGACCATAACGGCTTTCCGTTCTTTCCAGATCAGTATGGCTTTTGACTGAATCAATCAAAAGCCATAAAACTGATCGCTTTCAAAGTGCTAGAGCAACTTTACGGGTTCAATTGAACCCATGGTGCCCTAGATTCGCCCCAGTGCCTTCAACACCTTTGGCGGCGACATGGGCAATTGCGTCATGCGGACACCGGCAGCGCCTGAAACCGAGTTGGAGATGGCGGCCAGCGGCGGAACGATGGAGGTTTCGCCAACACCGCGCACACCATATGGATGACCGGGGTTTGGTACTTCAATTATCACGGCATCAATCATCGGCAGGTCTGAGGCAACGGGGATACGATAGTCCAGGAAGCCGGCGTTCTGCAGTGTGCCGTCCTTGCCGTAGATGTATTCCTCGTTAAGGGCCCAGCCAATGCCTTGCACGGCACCGCCCTGGAACTGTCCTTCCACATAGGACGGATGAACCGCCTTGCCGGCATCCTGGAACACGGTGTAGCGCAGGATTTTTACGTAACCGGTATCCGGATCGACCTCGGTATCCACCATGTGGGTGGCAAAGCTGACACCGGCGCCTTCGGCATTGATTTCGCAGTGACCGGAAATGGGGCCACCGGTGGCACCGGCCTGGGCTGCGATATCGGCCAGGGTCAGCGGTTCGTGCTTGCCGGCATTGGGGCTGGACGGGCGCGCGGCACCATCTTCCCAGGTCACAGCTTCAACCGGAATGCCCCAGATGCCGGCTGCACGTTCACACATTTTGCCGATTGCATCACGTGCTGCGTTGATTGCTGCAAGGCCGGACGCGAAGGTGACACGGCTGCCATCGGTTACGTCATTGTATCCCAGTGAAGCAGTGTCGGCGATGATGCAGCGGACCTTGTCGTGGGAAATGCCAAGTTCTTCTGCCGCCATATTGCCGATGGAAGCGCGCGACCCGCCAATGTCGGGGGTGCCGACAGACAATCCGATGGTGCCGTCAGCACTGACATTGAGGGACACCGAGGTCTCGCCGCCGAAGTTGAACCAGAAGCCACAGGCCACCCCGCGCCCCTGGTTTGGGCCAAGCCTGGCCTTGTAGTGAGGGTGGGCTTTCGCTGCTTCCAAAGTGGCGCGCAAGCCGATCACATCAAAGTTTGGACCGTAGGAGGCCTTGGAGCCGTCGGAAGAGGCATTTTTCAGACGCACGTCGAGCGGATCCAGGTTGAGTTCCTTGCACAGTTCATCGACCACGCTTTCAACAGCATAGGCAGCCATTGGGGCGCCGGGTGCCCGGTAGGCGGCCTGCTTCGGGCGATTGGCGATGACGTCATAACCGACCGCGCGCACCGCCTTGAGATCATAACAGGCAAATGCCGCCATGGCGCCGTAGGGAACTGCCGAACCGGGAAAGGCGCCGCCCTGATAGCGCAGCGTCGCATCGCCTGCAGTAATGGTGCCGTCCTTTTTCATGCCGATCTTGACATCGATGGATGTTGACGAGGTCGGTCCGCTGGCGCGCAGCACTTCAGAGCGTGACATGACAACTTTTACCGGGCGGTTGGCCTTCAGGGACAGCGCCAGCGCCACCGGTTCAATGAACACGGTGGTCTTGCCGCCGAATCCGCCGCCGATTTCAGATGCGGTCACGCGCAGCGCTGATGCATCCATGCCAAGCAGGGCTGAACAGACCTGACGCACCATGAAATGGCCTTGCGTACAGCACCAGATATCGCCCACACCGTCTGCTCCCATGCTTGCCAGGCAGGCATGAGGTTCGATGTAACCCTGGTGGGTGGCCTCGGTCTTGAAGGTATGTTCGATGACAAGATCAGCTTGCTTGAAGCCTGATTCCACGTCGCCATGGCCGAATTCAAAGCGCTCCGCCACGTTGGACGGTTTTCTTGGTGTCTTGTCGAGGCCTTTGGTGAACAGCTTGTTGTTGATGACCGGCGCAGACGGTTTCATTGCCTCGTCCACGTCGGTCACATGCGGTAAAACCTCATAATCGACCTTGATCAGCTTCAGTGCCTGCCTGGCTGCCGCTCGGCTGGTGGCAGCCACGGCGGCAACCGCGTGACCATCATACAAAGCCTTTTCGCGGGCCATGATGTTCTCGCGGATATCAAGAACATCGTCCGGGCAGGGTCCGAAATCGTCTGCGGTGACTATGGCGTGAACGCCGTTTACCGCTTCTGCCTTCGATGTGTCGATGTTCTTGATGCGGGCATGGGCATGCGGGCTGCGCAGTATGAGGCCCCACAGCATGCCGGGCGCAGTCATGTCAGCGCCAAAGCGCGCGCGTCCGGTAATCTTGTCGAGGCCGTCGGGGCGCGGTGTCCGGGTGCCGACCGTCTTGAACTTGCGCTTCAGGGTGTCTTTGCCAGGTTGAAAGTTCATGCCTTTACCCTCTTTTTCGCAACAGCCTTTGTGGTTTTTGCCGGTTTTCTCATGTCCTTTGCGGTATCGAGAACGGCACGCACGATCTTGTCATATCCGGTGCAGCGGCACAGATTGCCGGCCAGCCAGTAGCGGACTTCTTCTTCTGTCGGGTCGTCATTGCGCTCCAGCAGCGATTTTGCCGCAATCAGGAATCCGGGCGTACAGACACCGCATTGAAGCGCTGCATGGTCCAGGAATTTCTGCTGCAGCGGATGCAGCTCGGTGCCGTCGGCCATGCCTTCGATGGTTTCGATTTCCCGGTCTTGCGCTTCTGCTCCCAACATCAGGCAGGAACATACCAGCCGGCCGTCGACGATCACCGAGCAGGCACCGCAATCACCTGTGCCGCAGCCTTCCTTGGAGCCGGTCATGCCGAGGCGGTCACGCAATACATCGAGAAGGGTCTCGTCTGCTTCGCAGGAGAATTCCGTGTCATCACCGTTGATGGACGTTGAAACCTGGATTTGAAACATTGTTTTTTCCTGACTCTTAAGACTTTCCGAGTGCGCGGTCGCGCGCAATGATGGCGGCACGCCGGGCCAATACGCCGGCAACATGAATGCGGAACTCCTTGGTGCCGCGCTTGTCGTCAATGGGCCGGGCGGCAGCAGAGCACGCCGCAGCCAGTGCATCCAGTGCGGCGTCATCAATCCTGGTGCCGATCAATGCCTTGGCTGCGCTGGCGACCAGCAGGACCGTTGGAGCAACTGCCCCGAGAGAAACCCGCGCGGCCGTGCACACACCCTTGGCATCCAGCGTTACGCAGACACCGGCACCGACGACGGCAATGTCCATCTCGGTGCGCGGAATGAAGCGCAAATAGGCATCGCCGGTTCTGGCAGGCTTTGCCGGCAGCAGAATTGCCTCGATAAGTTCGCCCTTTTTCAGGATTGTCTTGCCTGGGCTCTTGCAGATTTTTTCAACAGCGACCTTGCGCTTGCCTTTCGGGCCGCGGATCAGCGCCTTGGCGCTGGCGGCAACCATGGCCGGCACGCTGTCGGCAGCGGGCGAGGCATTGCACAGATTGCCCGCAATGGTGGCGCGGCCCTGTACCTGTGTGGATCCGATCAGTGCGGCTGATTCAACCACGCCCGGCCAGGCTTTGGCGAGCGCTGCATTCTCGCTCATTTCCGCAGAAGATACCGCAGCGCCGATGGAGAAGCCCTTGCCGTCCCGGGCGATCTTGCACATCGGCGGTATCCGCTTGATGTCAATGATTGTCTCGGGCTCGGAAAATCCTGACCGCATGCGAACCAGCAGGTCGGTGCCGCCGGCAAGAATTTGTGTGCTGCCTTTGGAACTGGCCAGCAGTTTTACCGCGTCTTTTATCGTAGCCGGTGCGTGATACTGCATCGGTAGTCTCCCTGAAGTCATGGTCACGACCACGCTACTCTATCAGTTGCGTGTTAGTCGAGACCGTCGTGCGACAGGCTGTGTTGTCGAAACGGCATATCAGGTTTCCACATTGTGAAGGATTATGCCGGTCTGAAACGATTGCCAGCGACTGATGGTCTGACTAGGGTCACAAACACAAAAATTTGGACAGTCACCGGCATCAATGATGTCCGTTTCAGGTTTGTTTCCTCAAGGAGTTTTCATGTCTTCACCCATTTCCTATTCGCTTGATGGCGCCATTGCCGTGATCACCGTGGACAACCCGCCGGTCAATGCTCTTTCGCAAGCGGTCCGCGAGGGGTTGAACAACGCCGTTACGCGGTTTGAAAGTGACAGCAAGGCGAAGGCTGCGGTGATTGTCGGGGCCGGGCGCACGTTCTTTGCCGGTGCCGATATCAAGGAGTTTGGCAAGCCCCTGGCGGAACCGGGGCTGCCCGGCGTGGTCAACCAGATCGAAGCCTGCTCAAAGCCGGTCATCGCCGCACTGCACGGCACAGCGCTTGGCGGCGGCTTTGAAGTGGCGCTGGGATGTCATTACCGGGTGGCCGTGGCCTCGGTCAAGGTCGGCCTGCCGGAAGTCAGTCTGGGTATCCTGCCCGGTGCCGGCGGCACCCAGCGGACGCCGCGGCTGGCCGGTGTCGAAGCCGCTGCCGGTCTGATCACGTCCGGCCGGCATGTTGGCGCGCAGGAAGCCCTTGAGCTGGGCCTGATAGATGAAGTGTCCAATGAAACCGACCCGACCACTGCCGGGGTTGCATTTGCGGGACTGATCATCGGCAATGACTTGGGACCACGCCCGACACGTGACCTGAACACCAAACTTGAAGAGGCGCGCGCGCAGGATGGCCTGTTCGACGGGCTCAGGGCAGCGGCCGAAAAAAAGGCGCGCGGCCAACTGTCTCCACTGGTGTGTCTTGATGCCATTGAGGCTGCGGTAACAGCCGAAGACTTTGATGCCGGTCTCACTGAA
>Ga0316190_10002543_pt1 | contig 13235 bp, 11 predicted proteins | sample Eddworburrow2_MG_FD_204929 | JGI IMG/M metagenome (GOLD analysis project Ga0316190, IMG submission 204929) | Coastal sediment microbial communities from Maine, United States - Eddy worm burrow 2 | ecosystem: Environmental > Aquatic > Marine > Coastal > Sediment | place: USA: Maine | collected... | reverse complement strand
TTTCCTTTTAAAAGGTAAACTTCCCTTCGAGGGGCACACCCGTTCCATCCCGAACAGGTCAGTTAAGCCATCGAGGGTAAAGGGTAGATCACGGTCCATCTTATTTAGGAATCTAAGTAATTGAAGTAAAAACTTTTTTGCTGTGAGTTTAAAAATAGGATTCTTATTGCTTTTTAATAGTTACCCGTATTAGGATTCTTCAAAAGAAAAACAAATAATAAGATATTTGAAATTTGTATCAGAGGATCTTTTCATAACATACAAAAAGAAGGTCTAACATAAGCGAGTGTATCGAAAAAATATTTGTTAGCGATAAGAACATTGTAGATCTTACAGAGAGGTATTTAAATTTATAATGAATGACAACCTAAATCTTATTTGGCATGAGCATTTAGTCCAGAAGAGGGATAGAATTCAAAAATACGGACAAAAACCCTGTCTTGTATGGTTTACAGGGCTTAGTGGCAGTGGAAAATCTACTATGGCTAATGCCCTTGAAAAAGAACTTTTTGAAAAGGGATATATAACGTATATGCTTGATGGAGATAATGTCAGGCAGGGTTTGAGTAAAGATCTCGCATTTAGTGATGAACATAGAGAGGAGAATATAAGAAGAATAGGTGAAGTTGCAAGATTGTTTGTTGACTCAGGATGTATTGTTATTACAGCTTTTATATCACCTTTTAAAAAAGAAAGAGAACTGGCAAGAAGTTTACTTGAAAACAATGAATTTATAGAAGTCTATATGACCACGCCTATTGAAATTTGTGAAGAAAGGGATCCTAAGGGACTTTATGAGAAGGCCCGAAGAGGAGAAATTAAGAGTTTCACAGGTATAGATTCAGCTTATGAACAACCAGAAACCCCCTCTATCAGCCTAGATACAGGAAAAGTAAGTGTAGAAGAGGGACTTGAACTATTAATTAAATATTTAAGAGAAAACGGTTATATTCATGATAAGTAGCATAAATATGGAATTTCTCATCTCTCTGGTTAAAGAGGCGGGAAATGCCATTATGGAGATTTATGAAAAGAATTTCCAAGTAGAATATAAAGATGACAAATCTCCATTAACAGAGGCTGATATAAAATCCAATGAAATTTTATGCAATAGTTTAAATAAACGCTATCCTCTCATACCAATACTATCCGAGGAAAATAAAGAAATTTCTTTCAATAAAAGAAAGGATTGGGAGTATTTCTGGCTATTAGATCCTATTGATGGAACAAAAGAATTTATAAAGAAAAATGGAGAATTTACTATTAATGTAGCCCTTGTTCATAAAAATGAGCCTGTTGTGGGTGTTGTCTATATTCCAGCCAAAGATGATATTTATTATGCAAAAAAAAATAATGGTGCTTTTAAAAATGGCAAGCAACTTCCTTTCGTTAAAAGTAGACAGACGTTCTGTATTGTTGCGAGCAAGTCTCACCTATCTCATGAAACAAAGGCATTTATCGAAAGTATAGAAACTGAAAAAGAAAAAGAAATAATATCCATAGGCAGTTCTTTAAAGCTTTGTCTTGTTGCCGAAGGAGAGGCTGATATTTATCCTCGCCTTGGGCCAACGATGGAATGGGATACGGCTGCTGCACATGCCATAGTTCTTGAAAGTGGGAAACACGTATATAATTACCCTTCCGGTGAAAAACTTCAATACAATAAGGAAAGCCTGCTAAATCCCTGGTTCATTGTTAAATAAAAATATTCACCCCACCGCAAGCAGTAGAATATTCTTGCCTAGAGTACATTCCTGCTTTATCGACTTCACCCATGGGGACGCGCCCGCCTTGGATTGAAACTTAAATTTTCTCTACTTGATCTGAATGAGTATAGACTGTCCTTTGATATTATTATCTGAATCGTTGTTGATTTAATGGATATATTTTGAAAAGTAGCAGAAAGCAATAAAATATGTTAAACTCCTTTGATTTTTCCGGAGGCAATAGAAATGTCTTTAAAAGATGATATGAAAAAACTGGCCCTTGATGTCAAGGCTGCCTCAAAAAAAATGGCCAATGCCCCAACAGAAATAAAAAGGGAAGCATTGATAAATATGGCCGTTCTCTTAACTGAAAATGCAGATAAGCTTATCAAGGAGAACAAAAAGGATCTCGAGGAGGCAGAAAAAAAAGGACTCTCAAGGGCTATGATTGACAGGCTGGCTTTGACAGAATCAAGGGTTCTTTCTATGGCTGACGGTTTGAAAGAAGTGGCTTCACTAACTGATCCTGTTGGTGAAATATCCAATATACGTAAAAGACCAAGTGGTATCCAGGTAGGAAAGATGCGTATACCACTTGGTGTGATAGGGATAATATATGAGGCAAGACCGAATGTCACAGCCGATGCAGCAGGTCTTTGCGCCATGGCGGGTAATGCCGTTATTTTGAGGGGAGGATCTGAATCTATTAATTCTAACAGGGCCGTTGCGGAGTTGCTTCAGCAAGGGCTGGTGTCGGCGGGTTTGCCGAAAGAGGCGGTTACTCTCGTTCAGGTAACGGATAGAACGGCCGTTCTTGAAATGCTCCAACTTGAAGAAGAGATAGATCTTATCATACCCAGAGGTGGTGAAGGGCTTATCCGCTTTGTAGTTGAAAACTCGAAAATTCCTGTTATCAAGCATTATAAAGGTGTTTGTCATATATTTGTTGATGAAGGTGCTAGCCATGATAAGGCCCTTAATATTGTAATTAACGCCAAAACACAGCGCCCCGGTGTTTGCAATTCTGTTGAAACACTCCTCGTTCATGAAAAGGATGCCGAAGGCTTTTTACCTCTTCTGGCTGCAAAGTTTTCTAAGGCAGGTGTTGAAATGAGAGGCTGTGAGAGAAGCCGTGAGATTGTTCCTTCCATGAAGGTGGCTACGGAGGAAGACTGGCACGCAGAGTATCTCGATCTCATTATCGCAATTAAGGTAGTAGATGATATGGATGGTGCTATAGCACATATTAACGAGTACTGTTCGCTTCATACAGAATCGATTGTGACGGAAGACTATACAAGGGCAATGCGCTTTATCCGGGAGGTTAACTCATCTGTCGTGATGGCAAATGCCTCAACGAGATTCAGTGATGGTGGCCAATTTGGTCTTGGCGCCGAGATAGGAATAAGTACGACAAAACTTCACTCCTTTGGACCCATGGGGATAGAGGATCTGACGACGCAGAAATTTATTGTTTTTGGTGAAGGGCAGGTAAGAGAATAGATGCTTAGAGTCGGAATTCTTGGTGGTACTTTTAATCCCATTCACTACGGCCATTTAAGACTCGCTGAAGAAACGCTTGAAGAGATGAACCTCGATAAGGTGATATTTATGCCTTGTTATCTCCCTCCTCATAAAGTAGAAGACGCAGTTCTTTCTGCAGATGCAAGACTTCGAATGGTAGAACTTGCCATTGAAGATAATCCCCACTTTGAAATTTCAGATATGGAGCTTAAAAGAGGGGGTAAGTCTTATTCAGTAGATACAATCAGACAGCTTAAGAACCTTTACGGGGATTTTTATGAAACTTTTTTTATCATCGGTATGGATTCCTATGTCGATATAGGATCATGGAAAGACTATCACGAACTCTTTTCCATGACGGATCTTGTCGTGGCAAAAAGACCGGGAGGTCTTCTCGATACGGGAGGGAAGCCTCCTGTCGATTTTCTTCCGGTTGATATAAAGGACGAATTCTGTTATGATGCTGAAAAAAATATCGTAGTGCACACATCAGGAAAGGTTACCTACTTTCTCGATTCAACAATGCTCGATATTTCATCAACTAAGCTTAGAAAACAGGTGAGTAAGAGACTATCCCTGCGATATCTGGTGCCACCTGAAGTAGAGAGCTTTATTAAGGAGAGAGCTTTATACAGAAGAATAAATTAAATATTTCTGCAGTGGATCCAAAAGAGATAGCTCTGCTTTGTCTTAAGGCGGCAAAAGATAAAAAAGCGATAAATCCAAAACTTCTTGATATGAAAGGCCAGTCTTCCGTTGCCGACTATGTCCTTGTTTGCAGTGGAAGTTCTGATCGTCAGGTAAAGGCGATTGCCGACTCTGTGGGGAAGGAACTTAAAAAAGCTGACTGTTATGCTCTCGGCGTTGAAGGTTATAACGAAGGCAAGTGGATTCTTGAGGATTTTGGAGATGTGATAGTTCATATATTCTATGAAAGCATCCGGGATTTTTACGATATCGAACGACTTTGGCCTTTTGCTACAGAAGTTGATGCCTGATATTTTTTAAGGAAGTTGGCCTTTTAGTGAAGATTAAGATCGTCTCTCCATGGAAACAGGATAGCCTGTACAGTCAAAAAGAGAATGACTATCTAAAAAGATTAGCCAGAGAAGCAAAAGTAGAATTAGATGAGTTGAAAGGGGAAAAGGGGGAAGAGAAAGAAGCCTTAAAAAGGGAAGGAGACAAACTACTTTCTAGGGTAAATAAAGGTAGCTTTCTTGTTGTTATGACGGAGAAAGGTAAAACCTTTGATTCTGTCTCATTTTCGAAATGGCTTGAAACTATGTCCCTTAACGGCCGGTCGGATATCACTTTTGTTTTTGGCAGCTCTGCCGGTTTTGATCGAAGGGTCGTTGAAAAGGGGGATATGCTAATGTCACTGTCACCAATGACATTTCCTCACCAAATGGCAAGGGTTATACTTATAGAACAGATTTACAGGGCTTTTACCCTCATAAAGGGTGGCCCCTATCATAAATAATACTCTGGAGATTAATAATGAACGGTAAAGATATAGATTTGGAAAATTTAAAAAAGAGACTTCTCTCTATGAGAAATGACATTATGGATGATGTTAATCATAATTCTGAATTTTCTAACAAGATTGGAACTGATGGCGTACAGGATATAGGGGATGTTTCAGCAAATACCTATAATCGACAAATTCTTCTTAGCCTAAACGATGGACAGAGGGTAATGTTGAAAGATATTGACGATGCTCTTGACAGGATTAAAGATGGTGAGTATGGTCTATGTACTGAGTGTGGCGATGAAATAAATGCCAAAAGACTGGAAGTAAGGCCTCAGGCAAAATACTGTGTAGATTGTAAAACGGATCTTGAAAAAGAACGTAAAGCTTAATTTCCGTATAGCTATTGTGAACCCGATTTATGATTATCAGGTTGCTTCACTTATAACTAACTTTCCTAAAGGATTATCTGTTTGACTAACAGGATATATCTCATACTGGCAGCTATATTTGTTGCTTTTTTTTTATACCTTTCTTCAGTTAACAAGGATACCTTCTATCTAGGGCTTGGTGGCAGTGGATGGGAGGCACCCGTCGTTCTTGTTGTTTTTATTGCTTTTCTCCTCGGTCTTGCTCTTCCCTACTTTATCTCCCTTATAAAAAATACACTGTTTCTTTTTAGAAATATCCAGGAAAATAAAGATAAGAAAAACCTTGAAAAGGCAACATTCCTTCTTCGTCAAGCGAAGAAATCCTTTACTCTTGGTAACAAAACGGAAGGGGAGTTGCATCTTAGAGAAGTCCTTTCCCTGAAATGCAAGAGTACGGAACCTTATATTCTATTGCTCAAATACTATCTTGAGGATAATGACCTTGAAAAGGTTTTTGCCCTCCTCGATAACATGCCCCCGGCAATTGCTTCAGATATTGAAGTTCTTTTTTACAAAGTAAAAGCACTCATGGCAAAGAACTCTTTTGACAGGGCTATCGATGTAGCCAGAGATATTGCAGTACAGGAAAATACCATCGATCTTAAGAAACTATTGAGAGATGCTTATATGGCATGCGAATCATGGGATAAGGCTGCTGAAGTACAGGACGAAATCCTCAAATTAGTCGGGAAGGGTGATAAGGAAGTAGAAAAGGCGAGAAGTGCCAGGCTTGACTATGAACTGGCAAGAAAATTAATCAAGTCAGGTGAAGAAGATAATGCAATAAAAAAGTTTAAGGACCTCATCAAGAGATTGCCGGAATATTCTCAACCCTATGTATCTCTGGGTAAACTTTACTGGAAAAAGGAAGAAAAGAAGCTTGCAAGGGAAATATGGAACAAGGGCTATGAAAAAACAGGTAATATTTTCTTTCTCTTTCTCTTTGAAGATTACTGTCTCAAGGATGGTGAACCTCAAAAAATCATTGATGCCTACAGCAATACTCTAATAAAAGAGCCCGATAATGCTATCCTTACCATGTTTTTTGGAAAACTTTATCTAAGACTTGAAATGCTTGATGAAGCGGTTACGATGCTTAATAAGGCCTACGAACTTAATGTTGACTCTACCTATAATGATATGATGATGGGAGAAGCCCTCTTCAGACAGGGCTCTTACCAGGAAGCCGGTGAAAAGTTTAAAAGTGCTCTCGGTTTTTCCAGACGAATTCTCATTCCCTTCAAATGCAGTTCCTGTGGTAAAGAAACTTTTGAATGGTGCTGTACCTGCACCTCTTGCGGAGCCTGGGATGCATTGCAAGTCTCAATTTCCGAGAGGAATAAAAAGCCAGGCCAATGAAACCGATCCTGCTTGTTATCATGGATGGTCTTGGTATCAATCCCGACAGTGAGGGGAATGCCGTTGCCGGGGCAAAGACCCCCATCATAGAAAGTATTCTTAGTGAATACCCTTCAACTTCCATTGGTGCTTCAGGCGGGCACGTGGGGCTTCCCGATGGACAGATGGGGAATTCGGAAGTTGGACACCTCAACATGGGAGCCGGAAGAGTCGTCTTTCAGAATTTTACCCGCATCAGTAACGCTATTGATTCAGGGGCTATAAAGACCAACCTTGTTCTTACCTCGATACTTAACGATTTAAAATCAAGCGGAAAAGCACTTCACCTTATGGGCCTTCTTTCTGATGGAGGCGTTCACAGCCACATTAATCATCTTATGGCCCTTCTTGAAATGGCAAAGAGTGAAGGCCTTGAAAAGGTATATGTTCACCCTTTCATGGATGGACGTGACACGCCCCCCCGCAGTGGCAAAAAGTATATTGAGGAACTGGAATCTTGCATGTCTGAAACGGGCGTGGGAAGTATTGCCACTCTTATGGGCAGATTTTATGCCATGGATAGGGATAATCGCTGGGATCGGGTTGAAAAGGCTTATCGCATGATGGTTGAAGGTGGAGATAGAAGGCTTTCAAGTGCTCAGGAAGCGATGGATCTCTCATACGAGGAAGATAAAAGTGATGAATTCGTGCCTCCTACACTTATTGTTAAGGAGGGTGAAGACCCTGTTCTTGTTAATGATGGTGACGGGATAATCTTTTTTAATTTTCGAGGTGATCGTGCCCGGGAAATAGCAAGGGCTTTCACACAGGAGGACTTTGAGGAATTTGAGGGAATTAAGAGACCTAACCTTTCATCCTTTGTTTGCCTGGCAGAATATGATGCAACACTTGGTTTGCCCGTTGCTTTTCCACCAACCGTGATGGATAATCTCCTTGGTGATGTGATTAATGATGCCGGAATGAAGCAGCTTCGAATTGCAGAGACGGAAAAGTATGCCCATGTCACTTTCTTTTTTAATGGCGGTGAGGAACATGCCCTATCAGGTGAAGAGCGAATATTGATCCCTTCGCCCAAAGATGTGAACACCTACGATGAAAAGCCTGCCATGAGCGCTATTGAAGTAACCGATAGGGTCATAGACACGTTGGCTAAGAAGGAATACGAACTCATTATTCTCAATTATGCCAACTGTGATATGGTGGGTCATACAGGTGTTTATGATGCGGCAGTGAAGGCTGTCGAAAGTGTGGACAGTTGTCTTGGAACGCTTGTTAAAAAGGTTGCCGAGACAGGTTACACACTCATAATGACCTCTGACCATGGTAATGCCGAGCAGATGCTTGATAAGAAGACGGGCCAGCCCCATACAGCGCATACAACTAATCCCGTGCCTTTTGTCATTGTTGATGAAGGCCTCAAAGGACGTAAATTGCGTTCAGGTGGAAAACTTGCAGATATTGCTCCAACAATTCTCGAGCTTTTTGGTATGGAAAAGCCTCAAGAGATGGACGGGGTATCTCTCCTTGAACCTGCTTTCTAGTTTAAGAGAAATCTATCAATCCTTCATCGATTTACTTTTTCCTCCCTTTTGCCCCCTCTGTAAAACGAATCTCGACAGATTTAAAATCTGCGCTCACTGTATAGATAGTTTTGAGCCTGTCAAATCTCCCTGCTGTACTATTTGCGGTACTCCCTTTTTGACGGATGCAGGTGATGACCACCCCTGCGGTTCCTGCATAAGCGAAAGGCCGCACTTTGATCTGGCGGCATCGCTCTTTATTTATCAGGGTGAACTGGCGGAAGCGATAAAAAAACTCAAATATTCGGGGAAAACTTCCCTCGCTTCACCACTGGCCGAGCTTTTTTCAGACCATCCATTCCTTCTTACACCATTTGATACAATTATTGCTGTTCCGCTCCATAAATCCAGACTGCGAGAGAGGGGCTTTAACCAGTCACAGATTCTCGCCTCAGCGCTCGGTAAAAAAAATCCCTTTAAGGCGGAACCTTTTCTCCTGGAACGAGTGCGACCTACACTTCCACAGGTGGGAATGAGGCGGCCAGAGAGGCTGAAAAATGTAAGAAATGCCTTTGCCCTCAGAAGGGGCGCTGATGTTGAAGGGAAAAGCATATTGCTTATTGATGATGTTTATACAACAGGGGCCACGGCCATGGAATGCAGTCGTGTACTGAAAAAAGCGGGGGCAAAAGAGGTGAGGGTGTTGACATTGGCACGGGCGGTGGATGATTATTAGCAGGACAATCTTAATTACCGAATCTATTTAAGAGCCGGAGATATTTTAATGGCAGAAACTTAAGAAGGAGAAATAACTTTGCGCTTTTGGCTTCTTTGCATGAAATAAATATCAAACTGATCTCCCTGATTATTTCAGGAAGGGATGAACCAAGGAGGTAAACAATGAACCGTGATTTCTGGATTTCAAAATGGAAGAAGGGAGAAACCGGTTTTCATCAGGATGAAATTAACCCCTATTTAAAAGAGTTTTTACCGGAACTTGGCCTTAAAAAGGGAGACCTTATTTTTGTTCCCCTCTGCGGTAAGAGCCGTGACATGCTCTGGCTGTCCGAAGAGGGCTACCCTCTCCTCGGCGTGGAACTGAGTTCACTTGCCTGCGAGGCCTTCTTTAATGAACGGGGTATTGAGCCCGAGTATGAAGTATGGGGACCTTTTTCAAAATACCGTTCTCGAGAGGTAAGCCTTTTATGTGGGGATTTTTTTGATCTTGGGGCAGGTGATTTAAAAGATGTAAAAGCTGTTTATGACAGAGCCTCTCTAATAGCGCTACCGCCTGAGATGCGAGAGCGTTACGCTGCTCATTTGAAGAAGAACCTTCCTTCAAATGTACCCATACTGCTCATAACTCTCTCCTATCCTGAAGGTGAAATGGAAGGGCCGCCATTTTCGGTGACGGCGGAAGAAGTAGATAAGCATTATTCTCATGAATTCCATATTAGTGATGTTGTCAGTCGTGAAATTATTGGGGAAGAGCCGCTTTTTCAGTCGAGGGGCCTTACGAGCCTTGTGGAGAGGGTTTTTATTTTGAAACCCCGGTAAACCCTTGCATCTTAATAAAGAGGCTGCATTATTCCATTATTTGCATAGACATTGCATTTTGTGCTAAAGCTAAACAGTCCAAAAAGTATTAAGTGGCCAATCATTATGTCTTCAATAAAACTCACATTACTGGGCGGTTTCAAACTCCTCTCCCCCGAGGGAGAGGAAATCGCCATCTCCGTCAATAAAGCCAAGGCACTCCTTGCCTATCTGGCTCTTAATCAGGGCCAGCCTGTCTCCCGCGACAGGCTGTCGGCGCTACTCTGGGAGGAAAGCAGCGATGCTCAGGCGAGGCATAGCCTCCGTCAGGCACTGGCCGATTTGCGTAAAAACATGGATCATTATAATAACGGTATTTTAAATAGTGATTCGGCTACTATCACCATTGAAAAGGGGCGCATCGATGTTGATGTTTTTCAATTTGAATCTCTGGCAAAAGAGGGCTCTCCCGATGCGCTTGGTAATGCGGCTCAACTTTACCAGGGAGAACTACTGGAAGGTTTTAATGCCCGCTCCGATGCCTTTGATGAATGGCTTATGGCCCGGCGAAGTGCCTGTCGGGAGATGGCGGGCCACGTCTTTTCCCGGCTTTTGCCTCATTTTGAAAATGATGGACCCATTGAAAGGGCCATACAGACGGCTATTCGAATGCTTTCTATCGATCCCTTGCAGGAGTCTGTTCACCGTACGCTCATGTCACTTTATGCCAGGCAGGGACGATACGGTTCGGCCCTTAAGCAGTACAAACAATGTGGCGCACTGCTTCGCCGTGAACTTGGTGTTAAACCGGAGTCCGAAACGGAAAAACTTTGTCAGACGCTATTGAAACAGCGTCAATCAATGCCTTCTGAAGATGGGCAGGAAGGTGAAAGTATCTCCCCCTTTGCGGAAGTAGAAAGGGCGCCTTCAACAGTAAACCATGATATTTACAAAAATGAGTTAAGGGAAGCGCCTATCTCATCTCCTGAACTCCGGCAGGTTACAATTATTACCCTTATGCTCTCTGACTATTCTGAGCTTTGCGCCCATGGCGATCCCGAGGCCTTTCACGAGGGTCTTGTCCGTTTTTCCAAAGAGGCCGGTTCTCTCGCTGCGGGATATGGTGCTTATATTCTTGACGGAATGGGTGAAAGGGTGACGGCTCTTTTTGGGATTCCTTCTGCTCACAGTGATGATACTGTGAGGGCGCTCAATGGGGCTATCTCACTGAGAGAGCGTCTGAAGGATAAGGTTCGCATCGGCATGGCTAGTGGGCGGGTAATGGTTGAAAAGAAGGAGGACAGATTCCTCCTATCGGGGGAAGCGCTCATTTCCTCAGGCCGTCTGGCCGAACTTGCCGGGAAAGGTGAAATAATAATCTCCAGTTCTGTTCGACACTCGCTGACCAATCTCTTAATGGCTGAACCGCTGGAAGCGAAAGTCGGTACAGGAAGGGCATGGCGATTGTGCGGTGTGACACCTTCAGGCAAGAGGGGGGCTCTTGTAGGGAGAAAGCGTGAAGTAAGGCTCTTTACTGCGGCCATGAAAGATTGCCGTGAAAGTGGTTGCGGCGAGAGCTTTCTTCTCCGTGGGGAAGCAGGTATAGGAAAAAGCCGACTTCTTGAAGAGATGGAACGTCTCGCAGCAAGTGAGGGCTTTGCCTGTCATAAAACGACTAATCTTGATTTTGGAAGTGCCTTTATTGAGGGGGCCATCCCCCTGCTTGTTCGTAGCCTTTTGCATATTCATGTTGAGAGTGATGATGAATTTACAGGGATTGAATCGCTTTCTATTCCACATGAAATGACGTCCGGTCCCGAAGAATCGGCCTGTCTAACGGAGCTTCTGGCCTTGCCACTTAATGATAAATCACAGAAAGTGCTCCAATCGATGAATGTTTCGGCGCGCCGTGAGAGAACACAACGTCTTCTTTCCCGGATTATCGAAAATGAAAGCTGTCGGGTTCCTCTTATTATTATTGTCGAAGACATACATTGGGCAGAGAGAGAGGTCCTTAATGATTTGGCTCTTATTGCCTCCCTTGTGGCAGGCTGCCCGGCGCTTCTCGTTATGACTTCACGCATAGAGGGCGAGCCCCTCGACCCTACCTGGCGAAGTGCCATGGCAGGTGCGCCGCTTTTGACGATTGATCTGCCTCCCTTGCGTGAGGATGAGGCCATCCTGTTAGCTAAAGGTTTTTCCCTCGATGATAAAGAATTAATGAATAGCTGCTTGAAAAGGGCAGGGGGCAATCCCCTTTTTCTGGAGCAATTACTGCGTACAGCCGCCGAGGGAGAGAGGCGTCTGCCCGATTCTATTCAAAGCATCGTCTGGGCAAGGCTCGATCAACTACCGGTAGAAGAAAAAAGGGCCGTACAGGCGGCGTCCGTTCTAGGTCAACGGGTGGGGATGAGTGCGCTCCGATTTTTGATCGATGAAAAGGATTTTAATTGCGAACTTCTTTTAGAGCGTCAATTTCTTAAACCACAGGGGGATTTATATATCTTCAGTCATGCCCTTATTCAGGAGGGGATTTATAGGTCTATCCTCAAATCGAGACGCCTTGCTCTTCATCGCCGGGCCGCCAAATGGTTTGAAGAGCGCGATCCCGTTCTTTATGCCGAACACCTCGACCGAGCAGAAGATGCGGCTGCGTCAGAAGCCTGCCTCAAGTCTGCCCAATGGCTGAAAGGGAACTTTCACTTTGAAGACGCCCTCGGACTGGTTGACAGAGGCCTTGCCCTTTCAGATACGAATATTCTCAAATATCGGTTGCTAACTTTGAAGGGAGAGCTCCTCTACGGTCTGGGCCGGATAACAGAATCGATTAAAACCTATGAAGAATCCCTTAACTATGAAGCAGACAAGATGGACCGCTGTCGTACTCTCGTATCCATGGCGTCCTGTTGGAACCGTCAGGATGCTTATGACAAGGCCCTCAATATACTTAAAGAAGCCCAGTCTCTGGCTGAAAGTGAAGGTTGCAAGGAAACGCTTGCTACTCTTCATTACCAGCGGGGCAATATCTATTTTCCCCTGGGTAAGCTTGATGGCTGTCTTTTAGAGCATGAAAAAGCACGCCAATATGCCCTTGAGGCGGGTTCTTCCCTCCTTGAGGCCAACGCGCTAAGCGGTCTGGGGGATGCCTACTACCAGCGGGGGCAGATGGTAACGGCTTATGACTACTTTAATCAATGCGTAGTGCTCTGCCGTGAAAATGATTTCAGCCATATCCAGGTAGCCAACGAGGCCATGTGCGGGCTGCTCCTCTTTTTTCAGAACCGGAGTGAGGAAGGACTGGAAATTTTAAATACTGCCCTTGACCTTTCCCGGCAGGTCGCCGACAGACGGGGAGAGATGATCGTTCTTGCAGTGCTTGCCCAGCTTTATTGCTACCGGGCCTGTTGGGATGAAGTGAATAAAGCCTGCAATAAAGGCCTCGAACTGGCCCGAAGCCTCGGTTCTATCCGCATGGAAACGGACTTTCTCTCCTTCGGCGCCCTTGCATTGCATGAAGAAGGCCATTCCCGGGAAGCGCTTGAAAATGTGGAAAAGGCATTTACCCTTTGCAAAGATAGTATCGTTACCTATTCGGGCCCTGTTATTCTCGGCACATGGGCACTGGTGACAAATGATGAAAAGAAAAGGGAATGGGCCCTTAAAGAAGGGGAAAAAATACTGAGAGAACGGG